>OHBM01001552.1_pt1 | contig 16635 bp, 17 predicted proteins | sample 1577251 | NCBI WGS metagenome assembly OHBM01 (sample SAMEA3541557, study PRJEB24748) | human gut metagenome | biome: human gut; feature: human-associated habitat; material: faeces | place: China | collected 2012 | reverse complement strand
TACAGGTATTTATTTTTCGGCCTATCAGCTGGCAGCAGCTTATCCGAAATTTGAATATACGTTAAGTGCGCTGACCTTTGTATTTCTGATCAGCGTTCCAATCCTGACCATGAGAGTTCTTGCAGAAGAACGGAAACAGAAGACAGACCAGCTGCTTCTGACAGCGCCGGTTTCTGTCGGCCAGATCGTTCTTGGTAAATATCTTGCACTGGTAACGATCTTTGCGATTCCGATGGTCATCATGTGCTTTTACCCACTTCTGATGTCAAAATTCGGAACCGTATCTTTTGCAGGAGCATACACAGGTATTCTGGGATTTTTCCTTCTGGGCTGTGCAAACCTCGCACTTGGCGTTTTTGTATCTTCCCTGACTGAGAGTCAGGTTATTGCAGCAGTTCTTACCTTTGTATTTCTGTTTGCATTTTATATGATGAACGGAATTTCCTCATTCTTTTCAGAGGGAGCTCTGTCTACCTGCATTACATTTGGACTTCTGATCCTTGCGGCAGCTCTGATCATTTATACGATGATCAAGAATCTGCTGATCTCGGCAGCAGTATGTGTGATCGGAGAGATCATTCTTGCGATTATATATGTGGTAAATTCTTCTTTCTTCTCAGGCGGGATCCAGAAGGTTCTGAATATCGTTAACCTGAGTAGCCATTTTGATAACTTTGCCAATTCGATCTTTGACATCAAGGGAATCCTGTATTTCGTGTCAGTGATCGCAGTTTGTCTTTTCCTGACTGTACAGTCTATTGCGAAGAGACGTTGGAATTAAGGAGGCGAGAAAGATGAAACTGAAGGAAAAGTTTAACAAAAAAGACGGGCAGAACAAGAAAGAAAAGAAGCCGTTAAAGCAGAGGATTAAAGAATCCATGAATGGAAAATATCTGAAAAACGGTTCCTATAGTGTTGTGATCAGTGCGATTTTTATTGTGATCGTAATTGTGATCAATATGATCGTCGGATCTCTGCCATCCAAATATACAGAGTTTGATGTAAGCTCACAGAAGCTTTATAGTATCGGCGATGAGACGAAAGCTTATCTCAAGAAGCTGGACAAGGATATCACGATCTATCAGGTTGTCCAGAGTGGTTCTGAGGATGAGACATTAAAGAGACTTCTGGAAAAATATGCGGAAGAATCTTCGCATATTAAAGTTGAGACAAAAGACCCTGTTGTAAATCCGAAATTTACTTCTCAGTATACAAGTGATGATGTTTCTGCAAACAGCCTGATCGTTGTATGCGGTGACAGAAGCAAAGTCGTATCTTACGATACGATCTACCAGTCCTCCATGGACTATAACACTTACAGTTATACAACAACAGGATTCGACGGCGAAGGACAGATCGACAGCGCGATCTCTTATGTAACATCCGAAAATCTTCCGATCCTGTACACACTCGACGGACATGGAGAGAAGGAACTCGATTCTACCTTAAAAGAAGATATCGAGAAAGCGAATATCGATATCCAGTCCCTGAATCTTCTGACAGAAGAGAGCGTGCCGGATGATGCAGCCTGCCTGCTGATCAACGCACCGACAAGTGATATTTCCGAGACAGAAAAAGATGCGATCATCGAGTATCTGGAAAACGGCGGAAAGGCTATGATCTTCTCTGATTATACGGAAGAATCCATGACAAACTTTGACGCTGTACTTGCAAATTACGGCGTAGAGAGAACAGAGGGAATCGTGATTGAGGGAGATTCCCAGCATTACGCACAGATGCCATATTATCTGGTTCCGACAGTTAACAGCACAGATGCGATCACAGATTTTGCTTCCAAGGGATATTATGTGCTGATGCCTACAGCACAGGGTATCCAGAAAACAGATGATGTGAGAGATACGGTAACGATCAACAGTCTTCTTACTACATCAGACAGTGCATATTCCAAGGTGGATGTAAACAGTGGAAGCATTGAGGAAACAGATGACGATATCAAGGGACCATTTGACCTAGGTGTAAGCATCACAGAATCTCTGGATGATGACAAAGAAACACAGATCGTTTATTATGCTTCCTCCAATCTGATGGACAGCCAGATCAATCAGATGGTATCCGGTGGAAATGAGCAGATGATCATGGAATCCTTAAGCTGGATGTGCAGCTCCGATGAAACTTCTACGATTTCTGTTTCGGCAAAAGACCTCCAGGTTTCTTACCTGACTCTGACTGCCTATGATGCAAGTTTCTGGAAGATCATTATCATGGGTCTGATTCCGGTTGCATTTCTGGTGATCGGCTTCGGCGTATGGCTGAAAAGGAGAAAAGCATAATGAAAAAAAAGACAGTAAAACTTGTCTCTGCTGTAGTTGCACTTGGCGTGGTGTCCGGAGCTTATGTGGGCGTAAATTCTTATGTTTCTTCTCAGGAAAAGAAAGAATCTGAGGAAGAGGACACAAGCGTTGAACTGACCAGCCTGTCTACAGATGATATTACTTCGGTTGCATTCACAGCAGGACAGGACAATGTAGAATTTGACAAAAAAGACGACGCCTGGTCGGAAAAAAGCGATGCGGATTTCCCGGTGGATCAGGATACTGTAAATACTGCAGTGGGAGGGATCGCATCCCTCTCTGCTGCACAGGAAATCTCTGATGTGGAGGATTTAAGTGAATATGATCTGGATTCTCCACAGAATGAGATCAAACTTACGACAGATGACGGAGATACAGTACTTCAGATCGGTATGGAGAATGAATCCACCAGCCAGTATTATGTGAAGAAAAGCGATGATGACAAGAATGTATATCTGGTAGACAGCTCCGCAGTGGAGCCATTTATGGGAACTCTGTATGACTTTGCAGAGAGCGGAACGTTCCCATCTGTAACTTCCTCAACGATCACAGAGGTTAAAGTTGATAAAGAAGATGGCTATGAACTGACCCAGGATCCGGATAATCTCTTCTGGAATGTGTCAGATGGAAAGACATCCGAAAAAGCAGATACCGATAAGGCCGGAACGGTGACATCAGCAATCGGTTCACTGGCATATGACAGCTTTGTGGATTATAACTGCACAGATGATTCCAAATATGGATTTGACGATCCGTATGCAGTGATCACAGCGAAGTATACAGAGGAAGAAGCAGTAGAAGATGATTCTGAGGATGCCGAAGATACATCGGAGAGCACAGATGAAACGGATACAGATTCTGAGACATCTTCCGAAGATGAAAGTTCAACGGACAGCGATACAGAGGATGCGGATTCTTCTGACACAGAGGACGATTCCGAGGAAGAAGAGACAAAGACAGTCACAGTCGACAAAGAAATCACTATCTATGTCGGTGATGAAACAGGCAGTGACCGCTACGTAAAAGTAGACGACAGCAAAGAAGTCTACACGATCACAGAGGATTCCCTGACAGACATCCTTGACAGCACAGTATCTGATTTCTACAGTCTTTCTGTAAATTATCTCTCTGTCAACAGCCTGGATTCTCTGGAAGTAAAAACTCCAAACGGCGACCATACAGTGACAGTAACACGAGAGACGACGAAAGACAGTGATGATGAGGAAGCAGAGGAGACAACAACCGTTTCCTACAAACTGGATGGAGCAGATTTGGATGATACAACATTCACAACCTTCTACAATAAACTCATCAACATGACTGCCCAGCAGCGTCTCACCGAAGACTATACCCCGGAAGGCGATCCTGCATACACCTTCGTATTCAAAGACACAGACGGCAACGAGACTACCGCAGAGTACTACGAATACGACACAAACTTCTATGCAGCAGTTGTCGGAGATAAGGTTTATCTGGTAAACAAGATGAACATTCGAGATATGGATGAGGCATATCAGAAAGTGATAAATCAGGATAAAGAAACTAATTCTGAAGAAGAATAAAAAGACAGCCCGGATTGATAGGAACACTATCAATCCGGGCTGTTTTTATGTCAGCACTTAACGAACATTACTGAAGGACCATTTGCTGAATGGACCATATACGTTCTTTCCACCTACGATTTTGTAGGCTCTTATTCTCATTCCAATTTTGTCGTAACTGGAAAAGCTTTCGCCGTAGCTGTTTTTTTGGGTAAATTTTGAATAGGTAAGGACATTTCCATATTCATATCCGCGAATCTGCACCTGATATCCGGCAGCACCTTTAATCTTATTCCATGTTGTTCCGTAAGTGACACCATTTCCACCGGTTGCACTGAGGTTTTTCCAGAAACGGACACCTGACTGAACCGGAGTACCCAGTCCATTATTGGAGACTGCCTTTCTGACACCCTGAATTCGGTTGCTGGCATTACTGTAAACACGCTTTTTGCCATACTGGCGGAAGGCTCTTACAGAGTAGGTATACCTGCTACCTGTTTTGGCTTTTTTGTCCAGGTAGGCAAGGTTTCTGCTGCCCTTTACACCGCCGATACATTTGTTGTTTCGATAGATCACGTATCCGGAAGCATTCGAAATACGTGTCCAGTTAAGATACATACCACTGCTGGTACTTCTGGCAGTTTTTAATCGCGGGGCAGAAACCCTGACGGTGGCTTGTGAAGTAACCGGAACACAGAGAACCATCATACAGGCTGCGATAAGAACTGCGAATAACTTTCTGAAATTTTTCTTCTTCATAGTCATTCCTCCTTGATTTTGATAACTTCATTTTACCTTTTTTGATGTATTTCGACAATAACAAAATTTTTTGTAAAATCCCCTTGATATTTGTGGTCCCTTATGACCCGAGTTGTCCCTGACATAAAAAAAGTTCTACCCTGGTCAAAATTTCTCTTACAAGTGCTCTGGAACTAATTTTAGGCCGATGCTATCATATATATATCAGGAAAAACAAGAAAGGATGTAGTGACATGGGAGAAAAAACATACAGGAATTAAGAGAAGAATTCTACTTTGATCTGTTTGAGCGGATGTTTGAAAAAGACAGAGAAAAACTCCGTATTTATTACAGCAAAGAATGCCCGACAGTTTCTTTTGTGTATGAAACGAAGAAATGACAGAAGAAGAACTGGAAAAATATATTGTCAGGAAAGACGATGAAGTTACACGGATACTTTTTGCATACGAGATAAATGCTGAAGGAAATATGGAATGGCATAAAATAACCAAAGATATGGCTTCAAAATGGAAAAAAGACCTGAATGATGTAACAGAGCAGGCAGCTAATAACACAGACACATTTATTCCTACGTCAGCCTGGAATTGTAAAAAATATGAGGACTATAATTCCGCAGGAGATTTGTATTATTTTTTAAGAAGTATTGGGATTTTTCGTATGTCAGCTGACAGAGTAGTGCGTCTTGATATAAATCGGGTCATGCAGTAAAGATTATGCAGACTGTAATATGGGGGCGGTAAAATGAGCCTGACTATAGATTTGGGGTTCCATTCAACAGAATGGATATCTATGAGTAAGAAATTTATCAGAAGCAAATTTTTTCGGGATGCAGGATGGGTAAGGCTTCAAAAGAAAATCTTAAAAAACAAAGCAGGATATTCCTGGATGGAATACTATGTTTTGTTAAGTACACACCCAGGAGAAAACAATCGAAATCTGCGACCAGGGAAAAGCACTGCTGGAATTTCATGAACTTTTGCAGAGGTCAACAGATCTTCCAGAAAAATGATAGAGCAGGAGAAAAGCAATGGATACATCAGAACTTGCAAGACGAATAAAAAAATATGAGGCAGTACCCAAAAACGTATTAATGAGAAGAACACCTGTAATTATGAGGCTGGATGGCAGGGCATTTCACACTTTTACCAGAAATTTCGTGAAACCGTTCGATGAAGTTTTGATGAAAGCCATGCAGGATACCATGAAGTACCTGTGTGAAAATATTCAGGGATGTGTTCTTGGCTATACACAGTCGGATGAGATAACACTGGTTCTCACAGATTACAAAAAATTTACATCAGAGCCCTGGTTTGATTATGAAGTGCAGAAAATGTGCAGTATTGCAGCAGGCTTGGCGACTCTGGAATTTAACCGCAAAATGCAGATGTATTCCAGAACATATGCTGACACCGCATCAGATGAAAAAGAAGAAAAACAGGCAGAAGTCTATGCAAAAGCAGTCAGCAACGGAGCAATATTTGACTGTCGCGTATTTAATGTGCCCAAGGAAGAAGTGGCGAATAATCTTTACTGGCGTCAGCTGGATGCCATGAGAAACTCAATCCAGATGCTTGGACAGGCAAATTTCCGCCATAAAGAATTACAGCATAAAAACTGCCGCCAGATTAAAGAGATGTTACTGACACAGAAAGGACTTTCCTGGGATGACCTTCCTTCACAGTTTCAGAGAGGGAGCTGTTGTATCAAGGAAACTTATGATTTCGAAGAATTCTATGATTTGGAAACCCTCTCTGTTGAACCGGGAACGGTGAGAATGCATTGGGTGATTGACAAGGATATCCCGGTTTTTAAAGATGAAGGAAGAGAGTATGTGAACAGCAGAGTGTATATTGGAGAGGGAAATGAATGAGTTTTATTATTATCAGAACTTATGGAGACGAATGGAAAAGGGATGTGAAAAACGACTGGTTTTTTGAATCAGATGAAGAAATAGACAGGGAATTTATGAATCTGGTCGAATCTGAATTCAGCGAAGAAGAACAATTTCTGCACCATCCGGAAGTCATAAAATATCTTGATATCTTTGGAATATATGAAATTTCACAAACATAAAGTATCCGATTCATCATACCGCCCGCACGGCTACTGCAGTACACTGTAGCCGTGCGGCAAATTAAGAAGCATGATAAGTGGCAGTTAGGTCGTAGGGAATAGATTGCGGATTTTAAACTTTTAATTGCATTGTACCTGCAAATTACAGACAAAATATTCTCCCTGTTTCTTGGATATGTAACTTTCTATAGGATATGCTTTATTTTTTATTATTATCTTTTTGTCCAGAAACAGGGAAAGTGTCTCTATTTCTTTTTTCAGATTTGTACTCTCTGTCATTGCCATTTTATTCCGTATAATCGGAGACATTTGAAGAGTGGATTTTTCGATGTCGTTTAATTTTTTTCCTTTTTTCTCAACGCTCTCTTTTATTCTTTCAATTTGCAAATCACGTGTAACAAATCCCAGATGCTGGTCTTCTTCAAAATCATCCATATAGACTGCAAGTGAATTTTTATGTTTCACGGAATCCTGAAGCTGTTCCAACAGATGAAAAATTACATCTTCGCCTCCGACAGACTGTTTAATATCGAGTATCCAGGAACTGAACCTTTTGTTGTTTTCATCAATAACCAGAATTAAAATATCAACCTTTTTAGCACCATTATTATCTATAAAAGGTGGTTTATATTCACTGCCGATAATGCCATACTGCTCATCCTGAACAACATAGCTGATAATAACACGGTCTTTTGTCTTATCTTCATCAATAGTTATTTTTCTTGATTTCGGTATCTGGTATAAAGTTCCTGTTTTGATAAGTTCGTCTGGCTTTAGATACTTGCATTTAAACTTCATCTTCCAACCCCATAGCAATTTTCGCTTCTTCAAACAAATTCATTGTACTGTCATTAAACAAGCTGAAATCATATCCCGTGCAGGGAACCTTTCGAAATAGCAATTCTTCTACAATACTGCTTCCATCTCCCTGATTGGTAAACTGGTATACATGCATTTTAGAAGAGTTCAAAAGATCCTCTTTTTCCAGAGAAATTCCTTTCTTTGCTAATTCCTTCTGTGCTGTTTCTAAATTAATCTCTCCATGCGAAAGGAGCTGCAGATTGTTAATCTTGGTTGCCATAGTGTCACTATGTGTACTGATAATCAGTCGGATTCCTTTATTATTCAATCGATTAAGCAGCTTTACCATTTCTATCTGTTTCAACGGATGAAGGCTTGTCTCTATTTCGTCATAAAAAATATAATCAATATCAGAGGAATCTGTCAGTGCTTTTATAATCGGAACTATTTCATTAACCATAGATGAAGCAATATAGATAGGAATTTCTTTCTGCTGATCCCTTGGAATATACATGGTTATGTCTTTGTGTTCATTAAGGGTCCCGTCTATTAAATGTTCAAATATAAACTGAATCAATGCATGATTTTTCTTCGCCGTTCTGTCTGCATAATTATGTTGCAGCAAAAAAGTCAAAAAATCACCCACTGGTTGTGTAATACCATTTGGATATGGTCTGCCTTCTTCAATTTCTTCATCTCTTATATTCCCAAAGAAACTCTTATATAAAAGTAATAATCCCATCCTTGAGGCAGGCAAAAACAACATATTAGAACTTTTTAAACGTTTTCCACCCATAATTTCTGCCAGTATATGTCCCATCTCTAACGATTTGGCTATATCCAGTGAAATTCCATTAGAAAATCTTGAAAATCGCGTAGCATTTTTATCCCGTTTATACCATTTCGAGAAATAATTCCTCTATATGCGTTTTCATGATCCATAAACAGTTCTGCCAGCTCATCCTGATTCAATAATTTTTCTTTAGAAAAATATTCTACTGTTCTTTCTGTAAAGAAATATATATCATATGAAATATCATCTATTTCTTCAAATTCAACAAAAATATCTTCTATAGGGACTTGTGCACTAAAAGTTCTTTCAACTATTTTTTCCTTGTTTTTCCTCAGACTTTCGTTCAGCCACTCATTTAATTTTCGAATCTCAACTTTCCCAACATGATATCCATCAATATGTTCAATATTCGGCAAGGCAAATCCAGGAGATGTCTCTGATGCAAATTTAATGACTCCATAAATTAATTCCATCAGCTGAGTTTTTCCACTGTTATTATTACCCACGAATACTGTGAAATTGCCGATATTCACTCGTGCCTCTTTTATTTTCCCGAAATTTTTCACATTAATATATATTTCCATTTCACTCTCATCTCTCTTCTCTGCTGATTAGCTGAAAAATTATCATATTTTCTTACTATGCGTATATATAGTTTATGCTGATTCTTGTATTTTAGAACTTAATTTTTTTATATAGGATCAGTTTATCATTAATTTTTAACCCAGTAAAGCTAACATTTATAGATATAGCCTGCGAATATATAAAGATGACCGAGATGTGATTATGATGTCCCGGAATATCAGACATGTGTGGCGCATACATAACAGGGCGTAGGGAATAGATTGAGACCATTATATGCTACAAGTAATAATGAAGATATTGCAATGAAAATGAAAAAGCTTGTGATAGAGCCATTTGCTTTTGATAAAAAAACAAGAAATGAACCAACAGAATTTGAGTTGTTTTTCAGAACAGCACTGGCAGAGTATCGATATGAATTAAATGTTAAAAAAGAAGTGGTCGAATACGAAAGGCTGGATTGCATAAAATTAGAGACGGGACGGAAATCAGCACTTTTTGAACGAGATAAAGATGAAATTACTTTAAAAGGCGCATTTGCAAGATTAAAAAGCAGTGATGAATTATCAGATACATTGCCACTGTTGTCATATTTTGGAATCACTTATAGTAAAAACGAAGTGGTACAGGATGTACTTGGCTGGTTTGATGAAGAAATTCATTTTCTGAATTATGGAAATCCCATGCAGGAATTGCGAATGGCTGTCTCGAAGTCGGAGGATGTAAAAAGACTGATGCTTCAAATAATTCAGGAAATGGATTTAGATATTGTAGATTTCCGTGTAGAAAAAAAGGAAAATGATCAGATTGAAGTGTTTACAAAACACATAGTAGATAAGTATGAAGCGAAACTGAATTTACTTGATGAATCCAGCGGAACAAAGAAATTATTTGGTCTGCTTCCATTTATTGCGAAAAGTTTATTAAGAGGAACAACACTTGTAATTGATGAACTGGATGCAAAGATCCATCCGGTATTACTTAAATATCTTATTATGACGTTCAGTGATATGGAAAAGAATAAAAAAGGAGCACAGCTGATTTTTACATCGCATGATTTATCAACTATGAACAGTGAAGTATTCAGAAGAGATGAAATCTGGTTTGTAGCTAAGGGAAACCGTCAAAACTCAAAATTATATTCTCTTGTAGAATTTAAAAATGGCAAAGGTGAATCTGTACGTAAAGATGCTAAGTTCAATAAACAATATCTGGAAGGAAAATACGGCGCAAATCCTTACCTTAGAAAGATTATAGATTGGGGGACGGTGAATGGCTAAAAAGGGCAGATATGGTGTGTCTATGATAAAGACAGCTTTCCATCCAGTGATGTTAATGGAGTGGTTCAACGGGCGAATATATTGAATCAAAAGAATCAAGATATTCAGTATCATGCGGCGTGGAGCAACGAGTGTATCGAATTTTGGTTTATGTTGCATTTTGCATACTATACTTCAAACAATCACAGGTCCGAGTATAAGAAATTTTTGAATGAAAAATTTCAGGAACTGGGAATTGGAAAGTATGAGAAAAATATGGATAATATATTCGAAACGCTGATGAATGGAGGAAGCCCGAAATTGGCAATTCGATATGCAAAACGAATTATAAAAAATGGAGAAGGAAAAACACCAGCGGAAATAGCACCCGGAACGAAAGTGTACGAGTTGGTAGAAGAATTGGCGAAGTATTTGCCGGAGGAGATACGAAAACAATTTGTGGAAGGATAAAAAATGGAAACGAAAGAACCAACAAATATTGCAAAAATGGTGCGAGGTATATTTGGTAATTCATTTTTTAAACTCTATTTTGTATTGAATAGAGCAGTGGAAATGGGAACCTTTGGGGGTCCCTTTTTCGTGCGAAAGTGTTGATACGAAATAAGATTGGGTGATATAATAGTGAAAAGATTCAGGAGGAGAAGGAAAATGAGGAATGTTGAAGAAAGGAAAATGAGGAATCAATTAAAAAAGTGGATTGAAAAACTTCCTAAGTATGGACAAGGGAAGAAACAAAAAATATATACACCATCCACGGGAGAACAAATTCTTGCATCGATTCACTCACAAAGAGTATCGGGATTGATAAAGTTTCTCGAGGATGAGAATTGCGAATTAGCCGATAAATATATAATGTTTCCTATGGGACCAGCAGAAAAGGCTAAAAGTTGGATTTGGCAAAATGGGGAAGATAGTGCCAAAATCGTAAAAACAATTAATAGGACAGAAATTACTAATGAGACCGAATATAAAGACTTTATTAAAGGAGAGGATTTCGATAAAAGTCGGAGAAGTGTAGAAGAAATAATAGAGTTATTAAAAGAAGAATGGGGAGTTGACGATATAATGAGTGAAGAAACTAATAATAATATTTCAAACGATACAGAGCCAACAAAAGATCAAATCAAATCTTTAATCAAAAACGGTGCAACCCAAATCATCCTCACCGGTGCGCCAGGAACTGGAAAAACTCGTATGGCAAAAGAAATTGCAAAAGGGCAGAGAGCAGAACTCACATGGGAAGAGAAAAAGGAAAAGGAAAAGGATGATTCTTGTCCACATTACAAACTCGTCCAGTTTCATCCATCCTACGATTATACAGACTTCGTAGAAGGACTCCGCCCAGTAGAGGAAGAGGGAAAGATGGTCTTCCGCAAGGTAGATGGCATTTTTAAAGAATTCTGTCGTAAAGTAGTAGATAAAGGTGAAGAAGGTGAGAAATACTTCTTCCTGATTGATGAAATCAACCGAGCAGATTTATCAAAAGTTTTCGGAGAATTAATGTTCTGTCTGGAAACCGATAAACGTGGAAAAGACAATGCCATCCAGACACAGTATCAGAATCTCCCGACATATGACATAAAAGGAAAAAAGTACTACGGAGAAGATGAATCAGAAGATGTTTTCAAAGACGGTTTCTATATCCCGAAAAATGTAATCATTATCGGAACCATGAATGACATTGATCGTTCCGTAGAAAGCATGGATTTTGCACTCCGCCGTAGATTTATCTGGAAAGAAATCGATGTCGATGAGGTCCTGTTAAAAGACTCTTTAACAGAGATTATTAATTTACACTACAAACAAATAGCACAAGAAGCGAAGCCGGAAGAAGTCGCTAAAAAACTCGCAGAGCATATTATGAATTTAAATAGTACGTTGGATGATAAAAGGTATAATTTAGGTAAGCACTATTACATCAGTCAGGGACAGTTTGCTAATTTGCCGAAAAATATAATTGACGATGCAGTTCAGGCTGGAAATAATGATGCGGAATCTGAAAAAGCAGAAGCAATCGCGACATCATTGTTGAAAGCTGTATGGAAACTGCGCCTGGAATCCCTTTTATACGAATATATTCGCGGCGAGGGTAATGAAGACAGCTTTGTAGACTCTTGTTACAAAGCACTTTTAGCTCATGTAAGCTCTGAAAAAAAGCCAGAGGAAAATAGCCAATTATGAGCGAACTAATCACACTAAAAGACTACAGCGAATTACCGAACAACCTGCAATCCGATCCAGACGAAGCAGAAAAACTGCGGAACTGTCTGCTGAATCTTTCAGCCGATCAGGTTCTGTCCATTCCGGAGATGACCGAAACAGAGAAAGACTCTTTTCGTATTCTTACAAACTTCAACGGGAAATACTGGACACAGAACTATATAGGGCTTCTTCAGATTGAAGAAAAGAACGTTTTTATCGGCAGTAGGTTTGATGACGAGTCTTTTTTCTTTACGCAGTACATACTCGACCGAGCACTGGGAATGAACATAAATATCCTCCAGAATATGGATCCGGGAGTAGGCAGCGGCGACATTCTGGAGCAGCTTCTGGCGTTTGTATTTGCGGCACAGATTGAACGTGCATATCGAAAAGGTCTGTATCGAAGATACCGCACCTACGAATGCAATGATTCCAAAGTAAAAGGTAAAATAGACATTACACGGCATATCCGTCTGAATCCGCTCAACAATGGCAAAATCGCGTATTCCTACAGAGAATATACGGCAGATAATGACGTAAACAAAATGATTTTTACGGCATATACATACCTTCAGAAACGACATCCGAATATCATGAAAAACCTCGAAAAAAAGAGAAAAACGGTTGGTGAATATATCACGCAGTTCCGCAATATCATGCAGCCTGCATCCAGACAGGAAGCACAGAAACTTGTCCAGCGCGAGCGCAGAAAGATCACCCATTCCATATACCATGACTGGGAAGAAGTACGCAAGACAGCGATACTGATCCTGCGGCACATGGGGATTTTTGTTAGAGATGCACAGGCAGAAAAAACGATTCACGGCGTCCTAATTAATATGAACTGGGTATGGGAACAGTATCTGCAAAGCATTCTGGAAGATGAAATAAAAGGCAAAGGATATACTTTCCAGCCACAGGACGAAAAAAATATATTCATACGGAATAAAAATCCGCTGCACACATTAAAACCGGATCTGTGCATTTACAAAGATGAAAAATCTGCGCTGATCCTAGATGCGAAATATAAAAATGCCTGGAGTGATGCTGTCCAGAACAAAAATGGCAATTTTGATGAAAGAGTAAGAGAAGACTACTTTCAGATATTGGCATATATGTACGGATTCAGATGTAACAAAGCAGGAATATTTTGCCCCTGTCCAGATAAAAATTCTTCTCACAGCGAATATGAATATTACGAATACACAATAACAAAAGACAGAGAAAAAGAGAAGTTTTATCTTCTGCCCCTGTATATACCGCACAGTCAAGAAAGTAAAAATAATAGCTTCAAATCCTTTAAAGAAGCAATGGAAACAAACGAAAAAAAATTTAAAAACCAGGTAAAAAAAATTCTGGAAATACCTTGATATTTTTTTACCCATATGACCTGATTCCTCCCCGGAATATATGAAATCTGTCCTGATGCAAAAAAGTTTTACCCTGAAAAAACTTTTTTCTGCAAACCCTTGGATCTGTTTGTTGGCGAATGTTATACTTATAGCGAACAATAAAACAGAGCAGATTTCAAATGTTTGGGGAGGACTTTTTTTATGAGAGAAGAATATTTAGCAGAAGAAATGAACGAGCGTGATGACTTATTTGAGGACATCCTGGACGACGAACTGGAAGAAGTGGAAAGAGAGGCAAGAGAGCTGCGCAGCTGGTTCGAAAATCCCGATATGTGGGCGGGAAAATCTGTCCATGATTACATGGAAGACGGATGGAGCGAAGAACCTGTCGCTATTGATGCCGAAGAAGACTACTGGAACGAAGAACCTGTCGAGGATGACGATATGGAAGACAGTTGGGATGAATCTTCCATCGCAGCTGATGACGAGGAAGACTACTGGGATGAAGAAGTTATTGAGGATAACGATATGGAAGACAATTGGGACGAATCCTCTGTCGCTGCTGAAGATGAGGACATTGATGATTCAGACGAGGATATCTTCACAGATGAGTTCGATTATGATGATGATTCCCTTTTGAATCTTATAAGCGAAGAACCTGACGAATCCAATGAAGAGATGTTCGAAGATGAGGATGATGAAACATTATGGAAGTCTGATGAAGAGGGCGTAATCGAGATGGATCTGGATGATCCGGATGTGTTTGCATTTCTCTACATGTTTTATATGGAACATGCAGATTGCACCGGATGTAAAATGCAGGAGGGTGATGAAATATGATATATATAACGGGCGACTGCCACCAGGATTTTGAAAGATTCAATATAGATGTTTTTCCAGAACAAAAAGAAATGACCAAGGATGATTGTGTGATCATCTGTGGAGACTTTGGCGGTGTCTGGAACAGAAACGAAGAAAGCAGCAGAGAAGCAAAGCTCATGGACTGGCTGGAGAACAGACCATTTACAACATTATTTGTGGATGGGAATCACGAGAATTTTGATCGGCTTTATGCTTATCCGGTCGAAAAATGGCACGGGGGCAAGGTTCATAAGATACGGTCGTCCGTCATTCATCTGATGCGTGGACAGGTGTTTGAAATTGATGGGAAAAGCATATTTGCATTTGGCGGAGCCAGCAGCCATGATATTGCCGGAGGCATCCTTGAACCAGATGATCCCGATTTTAAGAAAAAGAAGAAGAAATTGGATCAGGGCTGGTATCCATACCGGGTAAATCATGTGAGCTGGTGGAAGCAGGAACTTCCATCCGAAGAAGAGATGCAGGAAGGAATCGAGAACCTGGCAGCACATGATAACAAAGTGGATTTTATTGTAACACATTGCTGTGCATCGAGTACGCAAACCTTACTTGGAGGCGGGTTGTACAAGACGGATATTCTTACAGAATATCACGAAAAAATCCGCCAGAATACAAGTTTTAAGAAATGGTTCTTCGGACACTATCACGATAATCGAAATGTGAATATGGAAGAAATTCTGATCTATGAGCAGATGATCAGAATCTGGTAAGATCATGAAACAGGTTTACCAGTTTACAGAGATTGTAGCGGCACAGGCAGGTGCCGCCATAGCAGGGAGGAAAAATGTCTTTAAGAATACCTTTAAGCTCAGAAAAACCAGGAAACGTACAAATATCCGAAAAAGAATTCTGGAGAGAGTCATGCGGGAAATCCTCTATGTCAATGAACGAAGACAGAGAATGGTCGGAAGACGATATGGACTGGTCATTTAAAATTCAAGATGAAAAGCAACTGGAACAATGCCTGCAAATGAAAACAGACGATATACACTGGGATATCTTTAAAGACGCATATGAGTGTCCAGGAGCAATAAAAGTAGATGTCTGGTCATGGGAGACTTTAATGGGAGAAAGATCCTTCTTTTATGTGGAAAGACCACTGACGGCTGCGATTCTGTTAAACAATCAGGCTGAAACTGAAAAATTTGTGGAAGAACAGCCAGTCATAATGAGTCCGGGACTGGAAAGTGCGATTGCTTTTCTGAACGAAGAACGTACTGAGAAATTTATAAAAGAATACGGAGAACTGGCATCACAGGTGCGGTTATCTGCCATTTATGAGGCTCAGAATACCACCCTGCTGAAATATTACATAAAAACACACCGTAGCCGGGATCTACAGGAACTGAGAACTTATCTGGAATGGCTGAATAACAGGAGAAAAGACAAAAAAAGCATAGAACGAAAGCTGTACGAATGGAACGCATATAACGAGAACGAAAATTTCTGGTTTTTTAAATTATTTGTTCGAACCTTTGAAATAGAAAGAGAGCCAGAAATAATAATCATAAGGGATATTCAGCGACGACTTCTGGACTATCTGAGCAGAACGATAATGGCAGAAGGTGAGATGCGTGAAATCTTTTGGACAAACCTGAACTGGGATGATCTGGATGATATGACAGAAGCTAAATTTATAAATTGTATCCGATATTTCATGTTGTTGACAAAGAAATATGGACCGCTTGATATCACAGATGAAGTACAGGATATCATATCAGGTGAGATCGTTGCACTGGATATGATAAGATTAAAATCTGGCATAAGAAAAAACTTCGTGAAGCTGAATCAGTATGAAGTAAAGATGCCAAAGGATAATGCAAAGGCTGGAATCATGCGTGGGAAATGGCTGAAACGCCTGATGCGATATGCAGTTTCGGAAACACTGTGGGAGAAAACCGATCCGGTCACAGAGTGGATCATACAGAGAGATGACTGGAAACTTGTAAAACGCGCAATCAGACAAAAATATATTGGGAAGGAAAATGCAGACAAACTTCTGGCCAGCTCCAAGTCGTTGGCATTGCCTTGGATGGTGATGTTGCCGTCGAAGACTGT
>OHBM01001542.1_pt1 | contig 16678 bp, 7 predicted proteins | sample 1577251 | NCBI WGS metagenome assembly OHBM01 (sample SAMEA3541557, study PRJEB24748) | human gut metagenome | biome: human gut; feature: human-associated habitat; material: faeces | place: China | collected 2012 | reverse complement strand
AACAGCTTGCCAAGGCTGTTTTCGGCTGGATGGGTACCGCTCGTCACCTTATTGGGCCGTCTTTATGCAGAAGTAAGAACTTCCGCACAGGTGGTCTTCGCGCATCCGCCAGATTGCTTTTCCCTCGTCGGGTTCTGCCAACTGATGTACTGTTGAATCGGATATGACTGCAAGCAGTGTTTGGAAAGGTTCACGGGTTTTCCTCTAAAAACCCTCTCACCTTTAGTTGCACAATTTTTAAGGCGTTTGTACGAAATTATTTTTCAAAAAAGCAAACTTTTTTCTGCGTCACCACCTTTTCGTGTAAGTGCAACCATTTCTGTGGATAATTCAAAGCAGTTTTTTCAAAAGTTGAAGCAGTTTTTCCTTCCTATAATGCAAGGTCATCACTGGGATGCCGGTTTGCTCACTATAGGCACGCAAGGTGAGTGGTGGCGTTTGCAGATACAGGGCCGTGAGCAACGCTGCATCCTCCTTTGGGAGTGCCATCAAAACCTCCCGCAGCTTTTGTAGTGTGATGGTATGTATAATTTCTTCTTCCACATCTGTTTCCAAGTCTGGGACAACTTCTTCTCCGTTGCTTTCCTTGTCCCTCTGAGCAAAAAGTGAGATGATTGGCCAGTCTTTTTTTCCTTCTGCAAGATAATCACTGCGGCGCTTCTCGGCACGGTTTTGTAAGTATTCTTCCTTTGAGCATTCCAGAACGACGTTCTTCATGTTCAAAAAGAACCTGTCTTTGTTTTTCGGATTACGGACAAAGTTCAAATACTCAGCTCCGCTCATTTCGATCCATTCAACGGCAGCGCAGTTTTCCTTTCTTCTGAAGTATCGCGTTTTCAAGGGTGTTACCTCCATTTCTGAATTTCATTTGCGTGGGAATGCAAATGTCAGAAACGGAGGGGCGCGGGTCGGCGGCAAAATTACCGACCGGCGCGGAATCTGTCTGTCCTTCGGTATATATGAAATATCCTGTTTGTGGAAAATTTGAGGTTTTTGTTTGAACGGATCGCAGGAAATAGAAAAGGCGCAGATTTTACACAATTCGATGGAATTCTGTAAAATCTGCGTCCTTTCGACAGTAAAAAATCCCGCAGAGACCAAAGCCTCTGCGGGATACAATATCAGGCACAATAATCGCGGATATGGAATCATCGTTTCATACCGTTGCGGGGCAGTCAGCCGTACTGTCAGTTGGCTGTCAGGTCCAATTGCGTCTGTCTGGGAAGTAGAACTTTATGCTGTTTATTTTTCAATACCAGATGCTGTGATTTTGTCCTTTCTCTGTGTGGCGACTTACTCTGCAAGTCCATATTTTGTTTTGATTCGGTCGAGCTTTTCCAGCATCGGCTCCGCGCCCAGCCAGAGGAACACGAACGTTGCCATGGCGCGAACAAGATCGATCGGGACGCCGGTGAGGTAATAGCTCACAATGATCTTCCAGTTAATTGTCTGAGACCACATCAGCGCGGACGCGGGATTCATAATGCCGCCGTAGATGACGGTAGACGCGATCACGCCGAAGATGCAAAGGCTCAGCCGCCCGCGCCGCAGAACACCTTTGCGGTACAAGACACCTGCCAGCCAGCCGATGATGCCCATGGCAAACATCTGCCACGGCGTCCACGGCCCCTGGGAAAAGAGCATATTGGACACCAGCATGGTCATCGCGCCAACTAGGAACCCTGTTTCGCCGCCGAAGGCCACACCTGCTAAAATCGTCATTGCCACAACCGGCTTGAACTCCGGCAGCATGAAGAACGCAGCGCGACCCGCAACGTTCAAGGCAACCAGAACCGCAATCAGCACCAATTCGCGCGCCTGCGGCTTTCTGCCCTCGAAAATCAGGAAGAACGGCAGCATACATTCGAGCAGAATGAGCAGCGAAATGAAGTAGTATTTCCGCCCCGCGAAGTAGTACACGCCGACAAACAGCGTCAGAGGAATCAAAAGCAGGATGAGCAGCGTGGCAGTCACGGTACGCTTTTGGAGCTTGCGTTTTTCAAGCGGCGTCTGCACCAGATAGTCCGGCCTGTCTGCCTTGCGGCCAATGGACAGTGCAAACACAAGAAGTGCAGCAAGCAAAATGCCGTAGAGCTTGAGCTGCCCGCCTGCCAGCGCCGTCATGCCGTTCGCGTCGATGAGCTTTGTGAGGTCTGTCACGCCGATGGCCTGCGCGATGAGCGCCAGCGAAGCGGCACCGGACACGGCGGCAAGGATTTTTCGCCAGACCGGGAGCTTTTTCACCGTCCGCGTCGCTTTCTCCGGCGCGGGCGGGATGCGCTGGTATTCCGGTAAGGGTGGTTCCGGTTCGACTGCACCGCCGCAGGCAGCAATGACGTCCTCCGGCGTGACCGCATCTGGCAGTACGTCGCGCGCAATGCGGTTCGCAGCCGTCGTGTAGAAGCTGTTGCCGGAAAAGAACGTTTTTGGGGTAGATTCTGTGACGATATTTCCGTCAAAGAACAGGGCGCAGCGGTCGGCGTATTTCGCGCAGAACTCGATGTCGTGACTGACCATGAGGATCGCTACGCCGGATGCTTGCAGCGTCCGCAAAATCTGCCCGAAAACCTGCTTGAACTCCGCATCCAGTCCCTTTGTCGGTTCGTCAAGGAGCAGAACGTCCGGGTTCAGAAGCAGGATTTTTGCCAGCGACGCGCGCTGCTGTTCGCCGCCGGAAAGGTCGTAGGGGTGACGGTCGAGCAGTTCGGTCAATTTGCAGAGGGAGACAACTTGTGCAAGCTGCTCGGTTTTGCGTTCGGATTTTGGTAAAATCTCCAATAAATCTGCGCGCACCGTGGATTTCACAAAGAGTGCCTGCGGGTTCTGCGGCAGCATCCCGACGCTTCCCGTGATGGTCAGCTCCCCGCGATACGGCCTTTGCAGCCTCGCCAGCAGCTTGAGCGTGGTGGTCTTGCCCGTGCCGTTGCCGCCGAGCAGCGTAAGAAATTCGCCTTTGTGCAGCTCCAAGGATAGACCTTTTACCACGTCGGGCAGGTCTTTGTCGTATTTGAACCAGAGTTCCCGCGCCGAGACGACGGTTTCGCCGTTCGGCGTGTTTTTCTTTTCTTCCGGAACAGGTCGCAACTCATGCGTTTTCGCATAATCGAGCAGCCAGTTTCGGCCGTCGCAGACGGAGATGGGGCAAGTCGCTTTGGAATCCGACGCTGCCCAGATGCGCATGGCGGCGGGCATGGCGAGGAACATCGCGTTCCCACTGCTTTTCAGCTCCGCGCCCACTTCGGCGGGCGTGCCGGTGCAAAGGAGCTTGCCGCCGTCCATGACCGCCACGCGCGAGGCAAACGAGAATGCTTCTTCCAGACGATGTTCGGTCAGAATGATCGTCGTACCAAGCTCGCGGTTGATTTTGCCGAGGGTGGCTAAAAAGTCAGACGCGGCAATGGGGTCGAGCTGGCTCGTCGGCTCGTCGAGAATCAGCACCTTCGGCTGCAAGACCATGACGGAAGCGAGGTTTAAGAGCTGTTTCTGGCCGCCGGACAGCTCTGTGACCGGCTTATAAAACCATGTCTGAATCCCGAAAAACGATGCCATTTCCGCAACGCGGCGGCGAATGGTCGGCGTGTCACAGCCGAGGGATTCCAGCCCGAACGCCAGCTCGTGCCAGACCTTGTCGGTCGCGATCTGATTCTCCGGACTTTGCTGCACAAAGCCGATCTTCTCGGCCTGTTCGCGTTGGTCAAGATCGTCAAGATTTCTGCCCTCAAAGAAGATTTCACCGTTTCTGCGGCCATGTGGCGCGAGAACGGTTTTGAGCTGCCGCAGCAGCGTACTTTTGCCGCACCCGGAGGGGCCGCAGAGCACCAGAAACTCGCCCGGTCGGACGGACAGCGATAGGTCGGAAATCGCGTACTTTTCCTGCTCGGGATATGCAAAACTCAGATGGTTGATTGTAAAGAGTTCCACTGCCTGTCCTCCTTTCGGTCGAGAATCACCGGTGTCAGCACCAGTGCGAGATAAACACACATGAAGCTCACGGTCATGGGCGTCCATGCGGCGGTTTTCACGGTCGGATAGTAGCGGAAATACGTGCCGCCCGCCATCCAGCCGGAAACGAGATACGTGCCGCAGAAGATCAGCCAAGCAAGCGCGGCCTTGTCGCGGTCGTCGAAACGATAAATCGAGAACGCCGTGCGTCCCGGCAGACCGTAGCCGCGGGAGCGCATGGAATCTGCCGTTTCGATTGCATTTTCCAAACTCCATGTGACCATGATCGAGAAGATTTTGACGGTGTTCCCGACTCTTTGAAACACGCTGCCGTTTTTCGTATCTCTGCCGATGCACGCCTGCGCCTCGGAGACGACCTGCATCTGCGCCTTGAACTTCGGGATGAAGCGCAGCGCCATGGAGAGCACAAGAGACAGCGCCGGGATGACGCGCCCGAACAGGTACACGAACTTATCCGAGGTCATCACCTCGTTGTAGCTCGAAAACCACAATACGACGCTGGCCAGCATGACCGCCGCCGCCACGCCGTACAGCATGGACTCCAGCGTCAGCGGATTGCCGCCGGGCAAATACGTCAGTATCGTTTGACCTTCGTGATTGAACGCCGGGTTGACGAGCGCGGCAACGGCCGCCATGGGAAGCAGTCCCATGACGGCAAAGCGCACCGCTTTTCTGCCCTTGAGATAGATGTCATACGCCAGCGCACCGGTCAGGGAAATTGCCAGATAGACCGGGTGCATCAGGCACATCGAAAAGAGAAGAACGAGCGCGTAGTATAAAAAATTGATCGTCGGATGGTAGCCTGAAAAGGCGTCTTTGTTTCTCATTCGCTTCCAGTCGCGTAGCCGCCGCCCACATCATCTCCGAGGTCACAGGTATAGACCCACTCAATCACGTCGCCGTTTTGCAGCTGATACCGGCTGCATCCGTAATTGGGGAACCAGCCGTTGACCTTGTACATCCAACCGGAAGTGTTACCAACGTCAAACTCATAGAGATTATTGATTCCTTCGATATAGGCGGAATTGTAGATCGGCGTGTTCTCAAATTCCATGTGGATCTTCTGCTGTTTGCAGGTGCGCTGTAGGATGTTAAAAACGCTCTCACCCTCATAAAATGTGACGGTCATCGGTTTCAGAATCCAGCCGTCCTCCGGCACCAGCTCACGCTTTTCCTTATTACAAAGGTCCATATTGTCAAGGATTGTCGCGCAGGAGATGGAGAGGGTGCAGGTGTATTCCGCATCGCCAATTTCCACGTCCTCCGGCTCGACTGGAATTGGCTTGCCCTCCGGCACGGGGTCGGTCTGGTACTTGTCCTTGCCCGTGCCGGTGTCGATCATCATGCCGCCCACTTCTTCATATTCGCCGGTTGCACTTGCCTGGATTTCCTCCGGCGAAAGATACTCTGGCGGCTCGGTGTCAGTCCGTGCGGGTTTGTCTGCCTGCGGGTCGTCAGACGGCTCTGAGACGTTTTCTGTGGGCGTCTGCGTCGGTTCTGTCTCAACCTTGTCCGGCGTATTTGATTCCGCCGCGTTCTGCGCCGGTGTCTCCACTGGGGCAGCAACGGTCGGCTGTGCCAATGGGTCTTTCTGCTTCGGCATATTCCGGTCGCCAAAAATGAACGCCGCCGCCAGCACCAGTACGATCAGTACCGGCGCAAGGATTTTCCATTTGTGTTTCTGCCAAAATGTCATATCAGATCAACTCCGCAGCGCTCAGCATATTGTAAAGCATCTGCGCGATCTCGCAGCGCAGAATCGCTTTTGTGGGTTCGATATTGAGGTCACTCTGGTCGAGGATATTGACGGAGTAGCAGAACGCCATCGGTTCCTTCGCCCAGGATGCCACGCTGCGGTAATCTCCGAACTGCGCCAGCATATCCTTTGTCGCTGCCGCGTCCATCGCAGTGTCTAGCCCGCAGAGCTTCGCCGCTCTTGCCACCATTGCGGCGGCCTCCTGCCGGGTGATGGTGCCGTCCGGATTAAACTTGCCGCTGCCAACGCCGTTGACAATGCCGCTGCTGTTGGCTGTGCCGATGTAACCGGCGTACCATTTGGAGCTGGGAACATCGGTAAAGACTTTTGTATCCTTTGCAGCCAGACCGAGGGCGCGGGTGACGATGGCGGCAAATTCTGCGCGCGTCATGGTCTTGTTGGGCATGAACGTGCCTTTTCCCATGCCGTTGATGATGCCGCGGGATGCAAGTTCTTCGATAGCAGCTTTGTTCACGTGATTTTTCACATCGGTGAACGTTGTGCCGGGAGCGGTCACGCCGGGGACGTTGACGGAGGCGTCGGCGTTGCCTTTTTTGACGGTGGTGCTGGGATTTGCGGTATTCTTGGTCACATCGCCCATGCGGTACAGGCTGTTTTGACCGTTTTCCGCGCGGTCAATGGCGACGAGAGCATAGAACCCCTGTTCCGCAGACATCTGGTTGTTGCCGTCCGAACCGTCGAGAACGTGGTAGAAGCCGCCGTTAGACTGCCGGAACGAGAGAAGATTTTCCGTCAGCGTGTGGCCGTTTTTCACAAAACGGCTGTCATCCAGAGAAATCCCAAGCTCACAGAGCGCGACCACGACCTGCGCAACGGACTCTACGTTGGTCGTGCCCCACGATGCGTAGCCGCCCTTGCTGTCCTGCGCTTTGGAAAGGTAGGTCAGAGCCTTGTCTGTCGCGGTTTTGACCGCTTTCTGATCCTGATATTTTGCAAGTGCCTGCAATGCCATTGCGGAAATGTCCACGTCGGAATCGCCGGTGCCGGTGAGACTCCAGCCACCGTCTTTCATCTGATTATTCAGGATTTCATCGATATAAAGCTGCCGGGTTGCCTGCGTTTTGGCGCTGGGATTCTTCGGAATTTCGTAATTCCCGGAATCGAGCGCGATGAGCGCCCAGATGGGGCCGTTCATGCCCTGCCAGATGGTTTTTTCAAAGTCTCCGAGGGGCATTAGGAGATTGTAGCCCGCGACCTTGGACGGATCGCGCCCGATGGCAGTCAGCGCGAGAATGACGCGGGAATACTCAGTGTATTTTCTTTCATGCAGCACGCCGGAGCAGTTCTTGACGTACTTCTCGACGCGCGCATAGTAATCTTCGTAGTAATTTGCGGGAACAGCGTAACCGGAACGGGCAAGACCGATAATTGCCCATTCGCCGCCGATGGAGCCGACCTCCGGCGCTTTGACAGCGGACACCATATAGGCGGCGCTGCCTTGTACTTCATTCTGGACGCCGGACGCCGCCAACGCGGGAACCGTCAGCGTCAAAAGGATCGCGAGGGTCAGAATCCATGCAATTCGTTTGGTTCTTCTCATTTGTATTTCCCCCTATAAATGCGGCAAGCAGGGCTGCCCCCAAATGGGGGCAGTCCTGTGCTGCAAAGTGATTATTTTGTGGTTTTCGCCACGTTTTCCACGAAGCGGTGGAGAATGGCTGCAACCTGTGCGCGGGTAGCGTTGCCGGTCGGCATGAGCTTTCCGGCGCTGCCGTTGACCAGTTTTTCGGCAACAGCCCATTCCAGCGAAGCCGCGGCATAGCCGGACACGCTTGCGTGGTCTGTAAATCCGTTCAAGCCGGAGCTTGCGGCGGTATTGTACTTCTTGTGCTGCGCATAGCGGTACAGAATTGCCGCCATCTGCTCACGTGTGACGTTTGCGTTCGGAGAGAACGTCGTGGTGCTGGTGCCGTTGACGATGCCGTTGTCGGCTGCCCACGTCACAGCGTCCTCATAGTAGCCGTTGTACTGGACATCCGAGAATCCGCTGCGTCCGTTGACTGCGGGCTGACCTTCCAGTCGGTACAGAACCGTGACGAGCATCGCGCGGGTCATGGATGCGTTCGGAGAGAACGTTGTGTCGCTCGTGCCTGCGAACAGACCGTTTTCATACGCGAATGCAACATCCTCGTAGAACCAGTCGCTTTCACGCACGTCCGTGAACGGAAGTTTACCATTGGTGAACTCAACTTCGATTCTGGTCGATACCGTGAGCTTGTCAATGGTATAGGTCTTGACTGCGCCGACAGACTTGCCGTTGACCTTGACGTCCTTGACCTTATAGCCGGTGTCCGGTTTGAAGGTGAAGGTGACAGACTTGCCGATATGCTGGAATGTCAGCTTTGGCTCGACCGTGCCGTTCTTGCCAACCTTCAGAATCTTACCCAGCAGCTCATTGACATACTGTTCGGGGCTGATGTCCGCAGCGCGGAGCCAGCCGTTGTAGTAGGTTCCATTGCCAAGCGACGGGTAATTCGGATCGTTAAACCAGTCGGCGACTTCATGCGAATAGTCGTTGACATAGTGCCAGACAACCACGTCATTGTCGTTCAGTGTCCAGTTCTTGAGACCCTGATTCGGGTGCTTACCGTTGACGGTATACATCCAGCCAGATTTCTTGCCGTTGGTGAACTCGCTCAAGGCGTATCCGCCAAGGCAGGACGGGGCATAGATGGTGCTGACATAGTTGCTTTCCGCACCGATGTAGCGCAAGCCTGCATCGCTCATGGCTTCGGTAAAGAGGTCATAAACCGTAGCGTTCTCTTGCAGCGCATACGTTTTGGTGGGAACCCACGTGACGTATTCGGGCAGATAGCTGTCGGTCGTCAGGTCAACATCCTGCGTTGCTTCGAGCGCGCCGATGAGACGGAATGTGACTTCAATATCACCGGGCTTGACAGCATCCAGATCAGACATGGCTTTTTGGAAGATTTCCTCCACCCGTTCGCAAGAAACTGCGGCGTTCATATCCCTCTGTGCGGTCTGAAGGACGGACAGGAGCTTCTTCTTCGCGGCAGTGCCATACTTTTTGGTCTTGTCGCTCAGAAGCTCGTCATAGTGCGCCTTGAGTTCCGTGTAACGCTCGGACTGCTTTTCACGGAGGATTGCCTTATAAGCATCCTCGGCGGCGGTCAAGGTCTTGTAGTTCGTGGCCTTGACCTTTTCCTTGTCGGCACTGGAAAGCTTGGTGTAGGCACTGCGTGCTTCTGCAATGGCGTCATAGCTGTATTCATTGACCTCACCGATGCTATCGATCATGTCAATGACTTCCTGTGCGCTTGCGTCCGCACGCTTCACGGCATCTGTCATGTTGTACAGACTGTTTTTGCCGGTTTTGAAGCGATCATACGCAACGAGTGCATAAGTACCTTGCTCTGAGGACATTTGGTTGTTGTCTTTATCACTGCCTGGCAATGTATGAAGGAAGCTGCCATCCGCCTGTTCAAAGGTCAGGAGATTTTCCAGTGCGGAATGACCATTCTTCACGAAGCGGCTGTCTGTATCCGCATCGATATTGAGCGCGGACAGCGCGACAATAACCTGTGCGCAGCTCTCTGCGTTTGCGTTGCCCCAACTGGAGAATCCGCCATCGCTGCTTTGCTTGGTGGACAGCCATGTAAGTGCAGTATCAACAGCTGCCTTAACAGTTTCGTTGCTCTTATTATAGTACGGAGCCAACGCCTGAATTGCCATTGCTGTCATATCGACATCGGTCGCATTACCATCAAGCGCCCAGCCGCCCTCACTTGTGCGGTTGTCGAGGATTGCTGTAATCAGCTGATCACGGCTGGACGAAGTGTAGTTCTTGCTGTCCAAAGCGATCAGCGCCCAGATCGGGCCGTTGATGCCCTGCTTCAGATCATAGGTAACATCATCAAGCGCAGTCAGAAGATTGTGACCGCCCACACTGGCGGGATCTTCTCCGATAGCGGTCAGTGCCAGTGCAATACGGGCATTGTCTGTAGACTTGTCCGCATTCAGCTTGCCGGAACTGATATTATCCCTCACATAGGCTACAACGCGATCATAGTAACCGTCATAGTAGCTGTTCAGGACATCCGCATTGCCGCGTGCCAGTGCAAGGACGGCCCATTCGCCGCTGCTGGAACCGATTGTCGGCGTAGGTACTTTCTTTTTAATGTTGGCAAGCGCCTTTTTCAGATACTCGCTGTAGCCGGTGTCCTCACCAGAGCCGCCCTGTTCCAGCTTTTCAAGTGCGGCAAGCGCCTTGGTCAGCTTTGTTGCATCAACACCGTTTTTGTCGGGCAACGCGTCATACGCAGCCTTTGCGGCGTTGATCTGCTTCTTATCAGCAAGGGTAACGGCAGATTCGTCGGGCAGATTATCGATCAGTTGTATCACATAGTTGCGCTCCATTTGAAGCATCCGTGTGTAGCACTGGTCGATAACGGAAATTGTTTCCGAAGTAAGATACTGCTCCTGATCCGCAGTCAGCGCATTGAGCGCTGCCTTTGCGGCATAAACAGTCTCTTTATCTCGGAGCGTCAGATTGTCAGGGTCAGGGAGTTTGTTTGCGGCAGTTGTAACGGCATCTGCTGCGGTCATATCATCAATGACCTTTTCACACGCAGCCAGCTTGTTATACTGGGCTTCGTGGTCTGTCTTGAAAGTTGCCTGAGCTGCTGCGTCTAGTGCGTCGAACAAGCTACGCGCCATGCGCACAGTTCTGGCATCATCCAGCGTCAGACGGCTTGCTGCGGGAAGATCATCAATGATTTCTACAAGCTCTTTTGCGTCGCCACTCTTGACAACCTGAATGGTGTACTTTGTGGCGGTGCCGCCGTTATTCATGCTGCCCCATGCACGCTCACCAACACCGACGTAGATCACGTCGCCAGAGGACACAGAGAGCATATCGCCGCTCATGTAGCGGCTGTTCTCATCCTTATAGGAATTGAGATACATCCGCGCCTGATAGTTCTTGTTCGCGGCGGAGAAGCGAACGGTCACGCCAGTCGTTTCTTCCGGGATCGTCAGGACGTAGCTGGTTGTCGTACTGGAGAAAGTGGGAGACAGCTCCGTTCCGCCGTTTACCGTCATGGACTGCAGCGAGGTATCGGTGCCGCTCCATGTGCCGCCGATGTCCGCGCCGAGCTTCGTGGTATACATGAGATGAATCTCGTCGCCGTCTGCCAATCCGCCGTTGGTATAACGGAAATCGGAGAAGCTGGCGTTGACGAACCAGTCATTCTTTGTACCCATCCAGCCGGAGTTGGGACCGCCGGTGAACTCTGCGAGTGTACCGCCGTCTTTCTCGACCGATGCAAGATACGTTGTACCGTAGTCATAACCGCCACGGTTCCATGTGCATCCAGCACCTTCGAGCGCCTTGAGGGCAACGGTCATCATGCTGTCATCCTTGGTCAGATCGTAATACCCTTTAACGATGGTCTTCTTCAAGCTGTCAGGCAGAGATTCATCCAGATACGTCGTGTTCTCGACGATAACATGGACGCGCCCAACGACTTCGGAACCGCTGTACGGATAATGCTCACCAACCTTACCGGATTCAGAAGACGAACCGATTGTCGGCACCTTCTCCATCGCGGAGACGGCTTTCTTTCTAGCGGCAATGACATCGGCTTCGGACGTTGCGTTTTTGATTTCTTTCAAACCGTTAGCCAGCGCTGCGTCAAGTTCGACCTGATGTTCTGTGTCGTACTCGTTTGCGGCAACAAGAGCGTTGTACTTCGCATTGACGATGTTCTTTGCGGTTTCCTTGGCCTTGGTCAGCTTTTCGGTGTCACTCTCGACCGGTCCCCATGTGATCGTGACGGTCACATCGTTGTAGGGCATTGCGAAGCCGAGGTAGGCATCGGGAATGTCAACGTTGACTACATCAGAGGACTTGCCCTTGTAGGCAGAATCGTCATAGACGCGCTGCGTGCCGCTGATAACGTCGGACCGGCTGATACCCTCGTATGTAATGCTCTTGACTTCATACTCGGTATCACCGATCTTGACGGTCAGGTGCCCCTCTGTACCGTACACGCCGGGGGTGGTGTTTGTGCCTTCCCGCGTCAAAACAATGCTGAGATCTTCGTCGCTGATCGACCATCTGGTGCTCTCCGGCGTATATGTGCCTTTTGCATTGCGTGTCTGGAAATATGCCGCGTAGTCAACGCCGGTATAAATCCGAACAGGTGTCAGCGGGTCGGTTTCGCTGAAGGTTTTAGAGAACAGCTCCGTTTTGCCGTCGTAAGCGCCGAAGGTGTACGGCGTTACGATATTGATAGCCTGTGTATGGTCGTGTTTGCCACCCTCTGCGCGGTCCATCTTGGCAGGATTGTTGCGCAGATCGTCGATCATGGCGTTCAGCGCAGCGGTTGATTCATCCGAATCGCCAACAACGTTAAGCGTCAGCTCATATGTTTCTGCTTCGGGGAGTTTTTCTCCCTTTTCATCCATATAAGCCTTGATCTTATCGTACTTGGCTTTTTCGGAGTTTGTGAGCTGCGAACGCTGATAGCTGTTCATGCTGGTATAGCACTGAATCAACGTCGTTGCCGCTTCTTTGACGCTTGCGCTGGCGGTGATCTTGTTCACATCGTCCGGGAGCTTATTCAGATTTGTCCGGAACGTCTCAAGCGCTGTTTTATTTGCCTGAATCGTTTCGGTCTGCTTGCTCTGGATGGTGCGGATCGCTGCCTGCTGCGCAAGGTATGCTTCGCCGGTCGTAGCCGACGAATCGTTCAGCGTCGCAACGGCTGCCTTGTACGCAGCTTCGATCTCTGCCCAGGTATCGTCGCCAAAGATCTTCTTCGGATAGGCGTTGTAGACCTTATCCAGCGCTGCTTTCAGCTCGGCGCGCACAGCGTCAGGCTGCGTGGCATCTCCGACAGTCAGCTCCAGATAGGGAGCTGCTACCGTGCCAGAGTAGAAGATTGCGGAATCCTCGTCGTTTGCGCGCGCGTCGTAGGCGGTGACAAGATATTTACCCTCCTGATAGAGCTTGAAGCTCACGGAGCCGCTTGCATCCGACGTGGTTTCAGACAGAATCGGCGTGTCGGGGTAGCTGCCATCCGTGTTCTGCGGGCCATAGGCGGCAATCGTCGCGCCCTCGTAGGGGCTGTAGCTGCCGGTATATGTCCAGAGATGCGCGGACGTGCGCTCGACGGTAAGCGTTTCTGCTTCGCCAGCGCCGACATTCTGCGCCCCGGTTTCCTTGAAGCGCAGCGCAGCGAGGGAGCTTGTCATGCTCGACCAATCTACAGCTGCACGATAAATGTAGTTGAACGTGTAGGACGGCCAGTCCATGTGCGTTAGCTGAATCTTGTCGCCGTCTTTCAGCACATAGCTGTCGTCTGCAAGATCCTGCTTCGCGCCGGGCGTTACACCGTAGAGCATCGTGCCATTGACGAACGTGTGCCAGACACTGTATTCACTCACGCCGTAATAGCTTCTGCTCGGTTTATAGCCGGTTGTCGTCCAGAGATCGGCAAGCGTTGCGCCACGATCCAACGTGACAGTTTGAATCTGCGGCTTATTTCCTACGGGGTCTACCATCTGATTGTACGGGTCATTAGGATTCGGAACCCGCAAATGCAGATCGTCCGTATAGGAGAATGTAACCGTTACCGTATCAGAAGCAGAAGTCAATCCGTAGGCTGCGGACAGGAAATTTCTCGTAAGCGCCGCGTACTGCTTTACCTCTGCATCGCTGATATATTCAGATACGGAATGTGCCGCTGCATAATCCGTCGCCGCTTTGCGGGCGGTTTCAAATGCTGTCCAGCTTTCTCCCGTGTACTTGCCGCCATTTTCCGTCATGGCATACCGCTTGGCAAGTGCCTGAATGGTGCGCAGGTTGACCTTGCTTTCCTCGACGGCGTCCTTGCTGACGACTTCGCATTTTTTCAGCGCATCCGCATAGCCGTTTGCCATATTCTGATTTTCCGCCTTGTTTTTGTCGGTCGGCGTTCCGTCAGAATCAAACAGCGAGTTCAGATACTCCTGCGCGTCGCTGCGAGCTTTGCGGTAGTTCCTGACGCTGGGCGCAGTAAAGGACTCGTCCAAATAATCGTTTGTGAGAGACTGATACGACTGTTGCAGCGTCTCGTAGAGATACGTTGCGTTCAGCTGAGACGTAGGAATTAGCTTGCTAATAGCAACCTGCAACTCCGCGACAGCTGTAGTAATTTCTGCTTCGGTCTTTGCATCTTGCAGCACCTTTTCAGCTTTAGCGCGGGGGCCATTAACCGCTGTGAACTCTGCCCAAAAACTTCCGTTTTTGCTTGTGATCGTATCTGTCTTCTTACCATTGTAGCGGTCACCAGACTGGATATAGTTGTTATTTCCGTCTGCTACGGTGGCAAGCAAATTTGAGAGCGGTTCTTTGTTTACCGTTGCTCCTTTTTCTGCCTGTATCAGAATGGCAAATGCCGGTGCCGTTGTCGAAGGTTTGAATGCAAGATAATAATATGTACATCCAGATTTGAATTTGCTATAGCCTTTTGCTTTTAGGGCTTCCTCTGTTACGCCAAATGCGTCCTCAAAATCCGATATACCTCTTACAGTGTTTGCATTTTTCCAAGATGTAGAGGTTAAATTTTTTGTAATACGCTGATTTAGGTAGCTATACTTATTTGCAGTAAGTGTGCTTGTACATGAGTTTTGCAAAGAAACTGTATCCTGCGCGGACAGAGAGATAAGATATGTAGTGTTTATTTCTACATTAGCAACATTATTACCCCATGCAGCTGCCCAAAATTCTACAGTTACTTGATTTGTAAGAGTCTCATAGTCGCATCCGCTTATACCATTATCGGCAATCGTTATGGTTGTCGTTGCCGCAAACACACGCGGAATTGTGTTTAGAAATAACAGTAAAAGCAGGAAGGTAGCTAAGATTCGTTTTTTCTTCATTTTTTCGTAAAGGAAACCCCCGGCAGTTCATTATGAACTGCCGGGGGCAATAAACCTTAGCTCTTATTTAATTACGAGAATGAACGGCGCACTGTTGCCGTCCTGTACTAAAATTTGAACTCCGCGTGATGCATCCTGAATGGTAAAAGTGCCAGTAGATTCACCGTTAATAAACACTTTTGCTGTACTAGAAGAAGCTGTTGCCGTTACTACGACACCGCTAGTAAACGCGCCCTCAAAAGTTTCAGCAGGAATATAGAACACATTGTTTCCCATAGATGTTGCCATATCAAGAGGAATCGGCCCATCTGCAAGAGTAATTGCCGGAGCCGCTGTTGTGCCAACACTGCTGCTTTCAGCATTTGCTACATACAGGCCGCAGACCTCGGCAGAAGTTTCACCGAAGACGCCTGCGCTGAACAGAACCGCGCTGTAAACACGGACATAGCGTACAGAGGAGAGTGCAATCGGGGTGCCGTCTGCCTTGACCGCCCAAGAGAGGTCAAAGCCGTCGCCGCCTGCACCGGCGTCAGTCGAAGGAGCGGCTGCGTAGGGGTTGTTGACAACGGTGCCATACTGAGAACCATTTACACGGACATCCGCATAGCCCCACTGATACACGTCGGTCATCTCAGCCTGCGTCGGAGCCGCCGTTGCGCCCTCGTTCAGAACGACCATGTCATCCTCAACAGTCGTAACACCTGTGTAGGTAATGACTTCCGCAGTACCGTTTCTCAGCCAGCTTACGCCGTTCACGGTATTGTCGATGTTCCAAACATTACCATAGTTTTCGCCGTTTGCATATTCAGGCCACCAAGCAGCGGCTGCCGGGGTAGCGGTGCTGTAGGTCTTGGGGTAGGTACTGCCGGTGAGCTGCGGGACGCCAGTCCACGTTGCTGTGCCGATTGCTGCATCGACATCAGAAGCATTGTCCGAAGACGGTGCAACGAAGTCCGTCGAGACGTAAATCCCAGCTGCTGTGAACGCACTGTTCAATGTTTTGTTGGCAGCGTTCAGGCGGACATAGGAGATATTCTGGTTCCACTTGGTGTCGCTCATATAGTGACGGGAACCGGCCAGCGTGTACCAGGTCACACCGTCGTTGGAAACCTGAACGCCAGCAGCTTCGGGATTGCCCTTAAATGCGTTGCCGTAAACAATGAAGTCAATGCCGTACTTGTTGTTGGCGTTGTTCTGAATACGGTTGTTACCCATATCGAACTGGACGTAGCCGCCAGCCATGCCGAGGGAAACGCCAGTAGAAACGTAGCCGGTCTTGAACTTCACATCGTTGCTGGAAGAGCTAACGTTGGTGTTGTCCGTGTAGAGCGCGCCCCAGCCGAAGCTGTTGGGACGAGCAAACTGGCCAACAGGCAGATAACCATTCACAGCAACCGGATTCGTGCCGCTTGCCGTTGCGGTGTAATGTGGGCAGGTGATGGTGTAGGTTGTTGTGCCGTTGCTTGCGACGATGGTGATAGCGTTCGTTGCGTTGGTATTGATCGTATAGGCAACGTCGGTATCATCTGCACTGGGGGCGCTGTTCGGCGTAAGCGCCGTGCCATCAACGCTGACCGTAAAGCCATTTCGTACCCACAGGATAAATTGTCTGGGAATGTAGCTGCTACCATCAACGCTGACAACAGTACCGGTTGTACCGCTCCAACTGATAGTAACGGGTTCGCCTTCGCTGATGCTGACCTCAGCGTAGTCGCTTGCCGAAACGCTCATGCACAGAAGGCTCATAAGCATTGCGACAACCAGAAGCAGGGAAAGGATTTTCTTCGCTTTCATTTCTTTGCTCTCCTTATAAAAATATTCTTCCTTTGCGCCGGTGCAGTCCGGAAGTAAGGCTGCGCCGTCCATGCAGGCATCTCGCGCTTGCGCCGCATGAATGGCAGAAGCGTGATTTTTCACAACATGAATCGTTTCTCGCAAGGGATACCGGCACGGATGAGAAACACTCCGCGTCGGCGCATATGTCTACGGCTTGCGCCGTTGACCACAAAGGACTTTTCACGCCACAGATACAATACCGCTTCCTGCGCTCCC
>OHBM01001540.1_pt1 | contig 16683 bp, 12 predicted proteins | sample 1577251 | NCBI WGS metagenome assembly OHBM01 (sample SAMEA3541557, study PRJEB24748) | human gut metagenome | biome: human gut; feature: human-associated habitat; material: faeces | place: China | collected 2012 | reverse complement strand
CGGCCGTTTGACCGCCTGTTTTAAATTTTCAAGCCCCTCAGTGCAATAGATTATACACCACAGGATGAACTCAAGTCAATCTCTTAAAGTGTACTTTAATACACGGCACGACCGTTGCACCGCTCACCGCGAACCGCATTTAAAAGGCCCTTTGCCGACAGATTCCAGCCGTTCGCGTTCGCATTTTTGTTTGATATAACCGCCCGCGGCAAATGTCCGCTCGGGTGTTATATGCTCTTGAGAAGGAGCAAAAACTACCAAGTCCATATCAGTCAGGAGGAACATGACAAATGAAGACAAAGTTCAGAGTGTTTACCGCTTTGCTGCTTGCACTTATGGTGCTTGTTTCGGTGCTGCCCTTGCAGGCTGCTGCCGAAATCGGACAGAGCGGGACTGCGACCCGTGCGGAGGCGGAAAACACCGCCGAAGCCGCACTTTCGGTAAAGCCCATGCTTACCCCTTCTTACACTCCGTCGGCGTCCTATCGCAGCGGAAAGTATTATACGCAGCTTTGCAATGTTTCGCTTACGGGCAACCAGCGCACCGACCTTGTGAATGTTGCACGCAGCCAGCTTGGGTATCATGAGGGGGACAACACAAGCCAACTTCACGGTGAATCAAGCGGCTCAAGAAACTATACCGAATACGGCTATTGGTACGGCACGCAGGTTCAGGGGAATTCCGGAGGATCGTATTACGCATGGTGCGCATATTTTATCAGCTGGTGCGCAAGACAGGCGGGCATCCCCACAAGCATCATCAGCAACGCTTCCTATGCATGTGCGGGCAGCGACAACGGCGATTTCAAGAACCTTGATTATTATGCCCGCGGCAGCTATACTCCCAAGGTTGGCGATCTTGTGTTCTTCTGCTGGGAAGGAAACAGCAGCTGCTGGGATCATGTTGAAATTGTTATTGGCGTAGACAGCAGTAATGTTACTACCCTCGGCGGCAATACAAGTACGAATAATGTTAAAACGAGAAGCTGGAAATTAAGCAATTCGTACATTAGGGGTTATGGTGTGCCGAAATATACATCAAAACTGGATGCTCCGTACGTCTACAGCATTGCAACCGGCCCGTGGAAGACATATGTTGAGTGGTATCCTGTCAAAGGAGCAACCTCGTATGAATTACGCATTTATGCGGCAAATGATACTGCAAATCCTGTAAATACTGTGAAGTCAATTACAAACACGGTGTACGGTATCAAGCTTTCACCGGGGGAATACTATACAAGTGTGACGGCGGTCAATCCTAACTATAGCCCAACATATACGACTGGCCCTATGTCGCCGAAGTTTACGGTTCCTTCAACCAACGATCGTGATCCCTTGTATCCGAAAGCATCAACTTTTTACAATGGACATCTGTATATATTGTATGACGTTCAAACCGGCTGTTGGGATCAAGCAAATGAAATGTGTAACACTTGGGGCGGGCATCTGGTTACCATAAACAGCGCGCAGGAACAAGCTGTTGTGTATGAGCTTGCAAAGAAATCGAGCAAATCTTATTGCAAGATAGGAGCAAAAGCAAATGCTTCGCGACAATGGTCGTGGGTTACGGGCGAGAACTTCTCCTACGCAAATTGGAAATCCGGTCAACCAGACAATTACAACGGCATGGAATTTTATGCTGAGATGGATATTAAGGCGGGCGGCACATGGGACGACTGTGCAAACGTGCGTTACGGAGATGTCTGCTTCATTGTTGAACATGAAATGAATGAAACGCCGATTAAGACCTATTCTGTGGATAACAAGGTTAAGTATGCTGTTTTCGATAAAGCAATGCCGTGGGAGGACGCAAAAAACTATTGCGAACAGCTTGGCGGACATTTGGCAACAATTTCAAATAAAGCTGAACAGGATATAATTGCAGGATTGATTGTTAACGGAAGCAGAGATGCATACAGCATAGGAGCAACAAAACGGGGACTCGATAACTGGAGCTGGATTGACGGCAAAGAGTTTTCGTACACAAATTGGGATGATGGTTACCCAGTAAACCCGTATGGTGAGGGATATTATATCCACATGGTTAAATCCGGAAAGTGGCATGATATTTACAACATCACGCATTATGGGTTTGTTTGTGAATTTGAACTGCCTTATACATTAACGATAAATTACTTGTATGAGAATGGTTCAACAGCTGCACCTTCATATACCGCCCGTGTGAATTATGGTGACACTTATTCTGTAACAAGCCCGAATGTACAAGGACATTCTCCCAGCAGGCAAATAGTAAGTGGAACTATGGGCGCAACAAACATGAGTGTTGATGTTGTTTACAGCGCAAACACCTACACCGTAACCTTCAAGGACTGGAACGGAACGGTGCTTAAGACGCAGCAGGTACAGTACGGCGGCGCGGCAACAGCTCCCGCGAACCCGACCCGCACGGGCTACACCTTCACCGGCTGGGACAAGGCATTCACCAATGTTACCGCAAACCTTGTTGTTACGGCACAGTATGTGCAGAACGAACCGGTTTCAACACCCGTGCCGTCCGATGCTCCGCAGATTGTTGTTGAAAGCAAAACAACTTCCGCAGGCTCAACCGTTGCGGTTAATATCAGCATTGCGAATAACCCGGGGTTTGTAACCATGGGAATTCAGGTTGCATATGATTCGAATCTAACGCTGCTCAGTGTTAGCGATACAGGATTGGTTCCGGGACAAATGTTCAGCACAGAGATTGAGAATCCTCAACCGTTGTATTGGGCAAATCCGACAGCGACGGCTGATTGTACGGTTAACGGCAAGATTGCAACTCTGACCTTTAAGGTTGCCGATAATGCTGAGGAGGGTGAGTACCATATCAGAGTAAGTTATGATTACGATAACTATGATATCTACAACCAGTCAGGAGAAGCGGTTCAATTCGCAACTGTAAACGGTACATTGACTGTAACTGATGTAGTTTACGGCGATGTAAACGGGGACGGGAGAGTGAATAATCTTGACGGCATGGTACTCATGCGTCACCTTGCAAAGTGGCCTTCCTACCCGGCTTCGATGATTTCACCCGGTGCTGATGTAAATGCCGATGGCAGGATAAATAACCTCGATGGCATGATTCTTATGCGTCACCTTGCAAAGTGGCCGGCATACGCCACTTTGCCGTACAGCAGTCAGAAAGGTATCGTTGCGGTCCGACCGGACAATACCACGTTTGAGAACGAACCTACAATAGTTGTGGGTAATGCTGAAGCTGCCCCGGGAGAAACCGTTCGTATCCCCATTGAACTTGCCAATAACCCCGGTGTGGTTGTCATGGGAATTATGGTTGGTTATGATGAAAACCTTACCTTGCTCGGTTTTGAGGACACTGGATTACTTCCCGGACAGCTGCACAGTACGGTAATCGAGAATCCGCAACCCCTGTTTTGGGGAAATACCACATCTGGAAACTGCACTGAAAACGGTGTAATAATCTACCTTGAGTTTAAGGTTGCAGATGATGCGGCTCCCGGCACGTACAGCATAACCGTAACCTACGATTATGAGAACTATGACATTTACAACTATGATGGTGAACCCATAGAGTTCGCTATCCAAAACGGCGCTGTCACTGTTGCGGCCGCACAGCCCGAAATGCACACCGTAACTTTCAAGGACTGGGACGGAACAGTGCTTAAGACTCAGGAAGTGCAGCACGGCGGCGATGCAGAAGCACCCGCCGACCCGACTCGCGTTGGGTACACCTTCACCGGCTGGGACAAGGCATTCACAAACATCATGGCAGACCTTGTTGTCACGGCACAGTATGAAATGCTTGGCGATGTTGACGGTGACGGCAATGTTTCCATGGCGGATGCGCTGACGATCCTGCGCATGGCAATGGACATTTTGCCCGTTGAAAATCAGCAGATTGCAGATGTTGACGGCGATGGATTCATAACCTCCATGGATGCGCTGCTGGCACTTCGTTTCGCAATGCATATCGAGCAATAACAACTTCGACGGGGAGGGTCGATCACCCTGATGCATGATTCCCCTCCCCCATTAACAGAACAGCGGGATTTCTTCCTGGCCTCGTCCCTGCGGGCAACTGCGGGGGCGAGGTTTTTGTTGAAGGGTGTTGCAAATCATGCAGAAAAAAGATAGAATAAGTGCAGAATCACGGGGAGGGTTCAAAATCAGATGACAAACGGAAAAATACAGAAAGCAAAATGCGGATTTGCAGGACGTCTTGCTGCTGCAATCATTCTTGCCGCAGCGGTTCTGTGCGGCTTTGTTCGGCCTGCGGCGGCGAGTGCCGAGGCACTCAGGATAAACACGGAGACGGTGCTTTTTTATGCGGACACGGCAGCGGCGGAGGCGGGTGAATCGGCAGATATCAATCTTTGCATTGAAGGTGAAGACTATCTTGCACATGCGCTTGCAGTCACGGTTTGGTATGATGCGGAGGCGTTGGAGTTGAATTCCGTGACCCGCGGCAGCGCGATAGATTGGGAGAACACGCTTAACCATTTGGACACATCCATGCCCGGCAGGATCAGCCTCGGCGTGCTTTATCCGGGAAACGAAGGCATGACGCAGGCAAACAACGGCATTATTCACACAATGAATTTTACCGTGCTTGCAGGCGCTGCGGAGGATTCCGAAATCCGCGTTGAAGTTAAAAAGTTTAATTATATGATGACCGATGACGATCAATATCCCGTGCCGACGCAGACACAAAGCGGGTGGATTTTCGTTGACGGTGACGAACCCGGTGTTCCCGGGGATGCGGACGGGGACGGCGTTGTGACGGCGGCGGATGCGCTGCTCGTGATGCGGTGCGCACTCGGAACGGCAGAGCTTTCGCCCGAAACTGCCGCGCTCTGCGATGCGGACGGGGACGGAAACGTCACGCTTTCGGACGCCGTGCTGATACTCCGTGCCGCGCTCGGATTGGGCTGAGAATTCGAATTTGAATAAAACGGATAAAATGCGAAAAAGCTCCGCACGGCCGAAGTATCTGCTGCGGAGCTTTTGTAATTGAAAATTTAACTGCGGAACGTTAACCGGGGCGTCAACCGGCATGTTTTCGGTATGCACGGCATAAAGCGCGGGTTGCTTTTGAATTATTCATCCTCGGAATAGGGCTCGTCCTCGCTGACGGGAGCGGTTTCGTCATGGGATGTTTCGATAAGGTCGCGGAGCTTCTTTTCGATTTCTTTGCAAAGCTCGGGGTTGTCGCGCAGGAAATTGCGTGCGTTTTCCCTACCCTGTCCGATGCGGATATCGCCGTAGGAGAACCATGAACCGGTCTTTGTGATGATTTTGTTTGCAACGCCCATGTCGAGAATGGAACCTTCCTTAGAAACGCCTTCACCGTAGATAATGTCGAACTCGGCAACGCGGAAAGGCGGCGCAACCTTGTTTTTAACGACTTTGATGCGCGTGCGGTTGCCGACGGGCGAATTGCCCTGTTTCAGCGTGTCGATTTTGCGGACGTCCAAACGGATGGAGGCAAAGAACTTCAGCGCCTTGCCGCCGGTGGTGGTTTCGGGATTGCCGAACATAACACCGACTTTTTCGCGGAGCTGATTGATAAAAATAACACAGGTGCGGGATTTTCCGACAACGCCGGCAAGCTTGCGCAATGCCTGGCTCATGAGTCTTGCCTGCAGGCCGACGTGAGAATCACCCATGTCGCCTTCAAGCTCGGCTTTGGGAACGAGAGCCGCAACGGAGTCAACAACGATAACGTCGATCGCGCCGCTGCGAACGAGTGCATCCGCAATGTCAAGTGCCTGTTCGCCGTTGTCCGGCTGGGAAACATAGAGTTTGTCCATGCTGATGCCAAGCTTTTCGGCATAAACGGGGTCAAGCGCATGTTCAGCATCGATAAAAACGCACATACCTCCCATTTTTTGCGCTTCGGCAATGATATGCAGCGCAATGGTGGTTTTGCCGGAGGATTCCGGCCCGTATATTTCAACTATTCTTCCGCGCGGAACGCCGCCGACGCCGAGAGCTGCGTCAAGCTCAATGCAGCCCGTCGGAATGACGGAAACCTGAATCCTTGAGGCGGCATCTCCCATCAGCATAATTGCACCCTTGCCGTATTGCTTTTCGATTTGACCGAGTGCCATTTCAAGTGCTTTATCTTTTTGCATGTTCTGTTCCCTTTCCGGTTCGGACGGAATTGCGCAGTAAAAGCCGAAAATCGCCCCAACCTCCCGATATTATTCGTAAAACGACCCTGAAACAAGGGTTTGCTGTGCCTATATTATAACATAAACGCAGCACGTTTTGCACCCTGCAAAAGGGCAAAAGGCGGAAATTTGCACAGCTTTAAAAATATATTGACTTTCGGACATAATTTGTGTTGACAAATGCATCGGAGAGCGTTATAATATCTCTCGCAGTGAAAAATGCGGTTGTGGCGGAACAGGCAGACGCGTACGTTTGAGGGGCGTATGGGAGACCGTATGGGTTCAAGTCCCATCAACCGCACCATGTAAGAGACATTCCGAAGGGATGTCTCTTATTTAATAATGACGTACGGGACTTGAAGCCGGGGGAACAAAACGGTCCGGTGGAGCGTTTTGCCCGGCCGGGAAGCGAAAGCAGTCCGAACGCGCAGCACGGAGTGCAAGCAAAGGACGATTTGAGCGGAGAGTCCCTCAACCGCACCAAACGAAAGCATCCCGGCAGGGGTGCTTTTTTGTTTGGTTATGTCATGCGAGGCTTGAATTTTCAGCGGAACAACCGTCGGTTTTGTTTTGCACGATTCGGATGAGACTTTTTCGGCCCGAAAATGAGCCGTGGCGGAAAACGCAATTCAAAATAAGGAGAAGCATATGAAAAAATTCAGAACAACAGTTTCGGTAATTATCATGATACTTGCCGGAATTGCAGGCTTTTTTGCAGGTTCGGCTGTTACGGACGGAATGGGCGGCGCAATACTTTTTTCAATGATTGCGGGCATAGGCTGCATAGTTTATGCAGCGGACAACCGCGACTGCTGACCGTTAGGAGAGTTAAGAGGTATTATTGATATGGATATTTGGGAAAAACTGTACCTTAAAGCAAAGGAACAATATCATCCGGAGGATGTTACGCCGTTTGTGTATGCGCATCATGTTGTTTGCGCACTTGAAAGCGAAAACGGGGAGATCTTCACGGGATTCTGCATTGAAAGCTGCAGCGGTGTGATGAACCTTTGTGCGGAGCGTGTTGCCGCATTGAATATGTTTGTGAACAGCGGGCAGACTGTTGTGAAACGCATGATCGCGTTCCGTGATGCCCCGCCCTGCGGCGGCGGAAGCGGAATGCCCTGCGGTGCGTGCCGCGAGTTTTTCATGCAGCTGTCCCCGCGCAACAAAGATGCGGAAATTCTTGTTAACTACGAAACGCGTGAGACGATTACTTTGAATGAGCTGATGCCGAAATGGTGGGGCGATGAAAGGTATGCGGAGCAAATGTCGAACAGCGAATCCGAAACTTAAATAAAGTTCGGCTGAGGGAGGCGGAATCCGCTGCGTTTGAGCAAAAAAATTAAAATTAAAAATAAAGAATGAATCCTTCCCCGTCGAGAAAGACTGAAAAAGGGATAATTTCCTTAAAAAGATGATATCTGCTTTTTTTAACGGGCGTTGATGTTGAATTGATACAACGTTGCGGCAGGCGGCATATAATCAATGCGAAAAAGGAAATGCAGAGAAAAGCCCGGGCAGCGTATGTTCGACGAAAAAGCCCGAAAGAAAAAGGATGAACCGACGGGAGGAGAACATGAAAAACAACGAAGCGGATGATGCCCGCAAAAACGAAATTTACAAAAACAAGATTCTGACCGTGCCGAATGTGCTTTCCGCATTCCGGCTTTTGCTTGTTCCTGCACTTGCGTGGCTGTATCTTGTTCGGAAAGATTATTCCGCAACGGCATGGGTGCTGCTGCTTTCGGGCGCAACGGATATTGCGGACGGCTTTATTGCGCGGAGATTCGGAATGGTGAGTGACCTCGGCAAGGCGCTCGATCCGATTGCGGATAAGCTGACACAAATTGTGATGCTTGCCTGCCTGTTGACGCGCTTCGGCAACCTGCTGTTCCCCTGCGTTCTGCTAATCGTGAAGGAAATCGTCACCGGCTGCATGGGCATTGCCGTAATTCGCCGCACGGGAAAGGTTCTTGCGGCGGAATGGCACGGCAAGTTGACGACTTTTCTTTTATACACGCTGATGATCGCACATGTTGTGTTCTATAATATTGCTCCTGCGCTGTCGGACACGCTGATAATCATCTGCACGGCGATGATGTGCTTTTCGTTCCTGCTGTATATGATGCGGAATATTCGTGCGCTTAAGAGCGTGGGTAAAAAAACCGAAAAAAAGCCGGAAAGAACCGTGCAGGCGTTTGAACGGTGAGCGCACAGAAGCCGATAAAAGCGAAAACAAAAAAATCCGAAAAACAATGCTGCCAATGCGGCACGGCTTTTCGGATTTTTGTTCATTGTTAAAATGATAACTTGCTTCGGGCTTTGAACATATCCTTCACACAAAGGATGGTTGAAGCGGAGAAGGCGGGTTCGGTCAGTTCAAACCGTCGGAAGCCGCCTCGGGACTGTCTTCGAAATTTCTGTTATGCAGAATTTGGGACAGCAGCTCATCCGAAAACTTCTTTGCAGCCTGTTCAACAATGATGCTGCCGGAGTAGGAGGGCGCGCAGGGGCTTACCGTCATGGATGCACCGGGGACACTGTCAAAATCAATGATCACACCGCAATACGAACCGGAAATTTCAAGGTTTGAGAACATTTCATCGTTGAAGAGCTTTGCAAGGTCATTCGGCATAACATCTTCAATTCCAATGGTGAAACGCCTGCTGTCGGCATTGCCGTCGGGAAACAGCTCTTTGATTTTTTCCCCGAGAGCAAGCGTCTGTTCCTTTGAAAAGATTATGATGTCATAATCTTTGGCTTTTGCGGCTTCAAGGAACTTTTCGGGAGAAGCACTGCGGTCGCGCAGAATCTCATACTTGCCGAGAGCTATATCGGTTCGGCTGCGGTTCGCAAACGTTTCGGCGGTGTTCAGCGAATACCAAAGCACGCCCACTGCCGCAATAAGCAGTGCAATAACGAGCGACATCGCGATAATTGTGATTTTTGTACTTTTTTTCATCTTAGACCTCTTTTCTTAATAATAAACACCCTATGCTTTTCAATTAATCGAAAGAACAATGTACTTCATAGGAACCTTTCCCACGAGTCATTCCAAAGTAGCCATTGCGCAACTCGGTTTCGATGCGAACGAAGAAATACTTGCCGGAATTGCCATTGTTGAACGTCCTTATTCCAGGCTGCATTTTCCACGCATCGCCAAGAGTGTTAACCGATGTCTTCGGCTTGATACGCCATTCTCGATAACGAGATTCGAAGAAGTCGTTTGCACAGTTGAACGCCTTTGATTCATAGCTCCAAGTGAAGTTAACACCAAGCCCGGCCTCAATTTCACCAGAAGAATTTGCGCCTGCGTTCAGTCCCAATTCGACAGAGTGAGTTTTTCCGTAGCTCGGAATTTCCGACTCGTCAATGATACAACCGGAACGATAACCTGTGTTGTAGTCGTGACCGATTCTCGTCATAAAGCTTTTGACTTTTCTGTTGCTTTTTGGTGCAGATTTACACAACACGACAACATCGTATACATCACGATTTTGACCATCAAAGTACATTCGACCGCGTTTATATGTCGTAACGATCATACTTAGCCTTCCGACTCGCTCCTGCTTGTGAAAAACATAGATTTCGCGTTTGAATCTATAAGGAGTTTGCAGAATCGAGGCCCGGATTTCAGCGTCCACGTCAAGCCGCTCAGAGTAATAGACATCGCGTGCTGCACAATTATAATCATCATCCGTAATAACTATGGGTGAACCACCTTCAGGGGGATTGATTGCGCCGCATTCGCCAGTGCAGTTTTCTCCACAGTCGTCGCAAGGTTCATCTGTGGGCAAAAGAGGAACAGCAACAGATTCGGTAAAGAAATACTGTTCATCAATCCTGGTGACAGAGGTGCCGAGCAAAACTGTACTTGTTTCAGTAGAATCACATGACAAACCGGAAGGGATTCCTGTTGCTTGGGAAACCTCGTATGCAGATTGGTTTTTGAAAAAAACCACGTTGCGTTCATTCATAAGATTTGCAAGATCTGTCTGTTTCGAAGTAAGTGTTGCTTCACGACTGACAGATATAATCTTTGCGTCGGCATAACGATCGTTAGAGCTACCCTCGTTGCTGAGAACAGAGGGGGTAGCTGGATTTTGAGGAATGTACTCGACAATGGGTATATTGTCGGCATTCAATGCTTCAGCACAGATAGGCGGTGCAGCAAGCGAGAGAATTGTTACTGTAACAAGCAACAAAGATACGATTTTTTTGATCATTTTAGATCTCCTTAGTTTTTCTATCGTTTTATTCAAGATGATATGAAAAAACAACTTTAATAGTTTACCATGATTTACACTGCGTGTCAACATCAAAAAATAATATAATTAAAAAGCACTGCGAAATTGAACCGACTGCGGTTTGAACACGGAAAACGGGATTAAAAAACGTTCTTAAAAGAAAAGCCGATTTAGAGTCGGTCATGGATAAAAAGACAATTAATTGAAGCTTTTTTCATGAAAGAAAGTATTCGGAATATTTTCGAACAAAATCAGCCCGCGAAAAAATCGGGGCTGATTTAAAAGCATTAATCATGTTGAGATGCGGAGAACGCTCACCTGTTTTTGAAAAGATCCTTGGCTCCGACGGTGTAGTCGATTCCGGACCAGACCGTCAGCGCAGCGGCGGCGCAGATAAGCACGAAATCCACGGGAATGCCTATTGCCGTGAACACGGGTCCGCAAAGCAGGGTAATAAGGATTGCGGCAAATTGCAGCGTTGTTTTCGCCTTGCCGATGGCTTTTGCGGCAATAACAATGCCCTTGCCTGCGGCAAGCTGGCGGATGCCGCTGACGAAGATTTCCCGCGCAATGATGATGAATGTGAACACCGGCATCAGGAAATTGCCGAAGCTCATGACTTCAAATCGGCAGAGCATGATGAGTGCGGCGGAGGTGAGCAGCTTGTCCGCCGTCGGATCCATCAGTTTGCCGAAGTCGGTAACAAGGCCGCGTGCGCGCGCAATGCGCCCGTCCAGCGTGTCCGTAACATAGGCAAGCAGGAAAACCACTGCTGCAAGAACGTATTTGAGCAGCAGCGGAACGCCGTTCAGTGTGCCGATAAGCCAGCTGTCGGGCAGATAGAAGCATGCGATAAAGAGCGGTATCATAAGCATGCGAAGCATTGTAAGCTTGTTTGGAAGGTTCATTTTTGTTTCTCCGTAACAGTTTTAAGGGGCGGTGCCGGCTCGCCGCATAACCGTTTTAAGGGGCGGCGCCGACTCCCTGCATAACAGTATTTAAGGGGCGGTGCCGGCTTACCGCATAACCGTTTTAAGGGACGGCACCAATTCACCGCAGAGGTCATAATAATCCGCGCCGGTGATTTTGATGCTGACATAACTTCCGGCGGGAACGGGGTTTCCGCAATGCGGAACCTTGATGATTCCGTCAACATCGGCTGCTTCGGCGTAGGAACGGCAGAAAAGGAATTCCTCGTCCGCGCCGTCAACAAGGGCTTCAACAACGGTGCCGATTCTTGCGCGGTTCAGCTCAAGGGAAATCTTCATCTGCTGACGCATGAGCCTGTCAAGCCGCTGCTCGGCGGTTTCCGCATCGACTGCGTTCGGCATGGAGGCGGCAGGTGTGCCGTCCTCGGCGGAATAGGTGAATGCGCCCACCCTGTCGAAAGGATGTTCCGCCATGAAATGCATAAGCTCGTCAAAATCCGCTTCGGTTTCGCCGGGAAAGCCGAGCATGACCGTTGTGCGGAGAATGAACCCGGGAGCACTGCGGCGGATATAGTCCGTGATTTCGCGGATGTGTTCCGCGCTGCCGTGGCGGTTCATGTCGCGCAGCATATGTGCCGAGATATGCTGAATCGGAATGTCGATATAATTGCAGATTTTCGGGTTGCGGTACATTGCGTCAACAAGCTCTTCCGTGACGGTGTTGGGATAGGCATAAAGCACGCGAACCCAATGCAGCCCTTCAATTTCGGTCAGTTTTTCAAGCAGTTCACGCAGCATGGGTTTTCCGTAAAGGTCAATGCCGTATGCCGAAGTGTCCTGCGCAATAACGGTCAGCTCCGTGCCCCCGCTTTTTGCAAGCTGTTCAGCCTCGGCAAGAAGGGTCTCCATGGGGGTGCTGACTCTGCCGCCGCGAATCAGCGGGATCGCGCAATAAGTACAGCGATTGTCGCAGCCGTCCGCAATGCGCAGATATGCGCGATATGATGGGGTCGTGAGCAGTCGCTTCGGGATGCCGCAGCACGCCGCGGCATTCGCACTTTCGGGCGCGGGTTTAACTCCGCAGATTCCTGCAAGCCGCTCCGCAAGAGCGGGATAGTTTTTTACGCCGTTAAAAACGTCAACCTCGGGCAGTTCCCGCGCAAGCTCATCACCGTAACGCTGGCTCAAACAACCCGTGACAACAAGCAGTTTGCAGCTGCCTGCGGTTTTATATTGCGCCATATCGAGAATCGTGTCTATGGAATCCGTCTTTGCGCTTTCGATAAAGCCGCAGGTGTTAACGATAATGATTTCCGCCTGCGCGGCATCGTTCACGATATCGAACCCGCGTGACTTAAGTTCGCCCAACAGAATTTCGGAATCCACGGCATTTTTGCTGCATCCGAGGGAGACGAGGCCGACACGGGGGCATTTTGAATATAATTTATCGCTGTTCACTTAATCAGTATCCTTTCCGCTCCCGGGGGAGCCGCTTTGCAGATTTCCGCCGAATATGCGGTTGTATTCGGCTGCATCAATGAGCACCTTTCGGGGCTTTGCACCGTCCGGCTCGCTTACGAATTTGTTTTGTTCCATGATGTCAACAAGCCTTGCCGCACGCGCATAGCCGACGCGCAGCCGGCGCTGAATCATTGAAATGGAGGCCGTGCCGCTTTCAACAACGAGACGCACCGCATCGGGAAGCAGATCGTCGTCCTGCTTGCCGTTGCCTTGGCCGAGCCCTCCCCCGCCGCCGGTGATTTCGCTTAACACGCTTTCGTCATATGACGGAGCAGCCACCTGATTCTGAAGGAAAAAGTCGCGGATTGCTTCAACCTCTTCATCCGACACAAACGCACCCTGTGCGCGTGTGGGCTTGCTTGCGCCGTTCGCATGGAAAAGCATATCGCCCTTGCCGAGCAGTTTTTCAGCGCCGCTTGCGTCCATAATAACGCGGGAATCCGTGCCGTTTGAAACGGCAAACGCAATTCGCGAGGGAATGTTGGCTTTTATAAGGCCTGTTATAACATCAACGGACGGCCGCTGAGTTGCAACGATAAGGTGAATGCCGCACGCCTTATCAAACATATACTTGGTCATCCCGGACGCAGCAAACAGATCATCCTTGGACACATACGGCAGCGGCGCGCCGGTGGTGTCGGTCAGCAGCCCTTTGTCAAACAGATCCAGTTGATCGTACATCACGATCCACAGCCATTTGGCTTCCAGCGACAGCTGCTTATCAACGACCATCGACCGGCTGACGATCAGATACCGGGTATCCGGGGCAGCATACATCGGCGGATTGGTTTGCAGATAGGCAGTCAGCTCTGCCTTGGGCAGCGTGCGGATCGGCGGCAGATCATCCGGCTGGCAGCGCAGCTCGTACCGCATCCGGAACATCTGGTGTGCCAACGAAATCCGCAGCAGCTTCAGATAGCCTTTGCGCTGCAGGGATTGCCAATTGTTATTAAAGGTTTCGATGCCATTGGTGGATCGCTTCATTAACGGCGATTTCAGCCCGCCCTTGGGTGCCTGAAAATTCGGGATAGACAGATAGGCAGCGGTCAGTGCGTACAATGCCTGTTCGCGCGGGGTCAGATCCATGCCTTTTGGAATTTTGATGTGTTGAAACATTTTATAATCCTCCTTGGTGTGCGAAAGCGCCAGTACCGACCGGCACTGGCGCTTTCCATCACAGATACATTTTTATAATTTACAGAACAAAATCAAAATCATCGTCCGGATCGTCCTCGTCCAAAAACTGAAAGTCACTTTCAGTTTTTGCTCGATGTCTTCGACTTCGTGACTCCATATCCTGACTTCGATATCAAGATGCTCAACGAATATGCTCACTCTAAGGGCGTGAAGCTGATGATGCACCACGAGACATCTTCTGCAGCTCTCAACTACGAGCGCCACCTGGAAGATGCCTTCAACCTGATGAACAAATATGGTTATGATGCCGTGAAGACCGGTTATGTAGGTGATATCATTCCAAGAGGCGAGTATCACTACAGCCAGTTGATGAACAATCACTACCAGCGTGTCGTCGAGACCGCTGCCAAGCATCATATCATGGTGAATGCCCACGAGGCAACCCGTCCTACAGGTATCTGCCGCACCTGGCCTAACCTGGTTGGTAACGAGAGTGCACGTGGTACAGAATATGAGGCATTTGGCGGTAATTCGACTTATCACACCGTGATGTTGCCATTCACCCGTTTGCAGGGTGGTCCGATGGATTATACCCCTGGTATCTTCAAGACCAAGCTTTCTGAGTGGAGCAACAACCAGAGCTATGTTCATACCACTCTCTGTGGTCAGCTTTCTCTCTATCTCGTGATGTACAGTCCTTTGCAGATGGCTGCCGATCTTCCAGAGCATTATGAGAAGTACGATGATGCCTTCCAGTTTATCCGCGACGTAGCTTGCGATTGGGACGACTCCAAGTATCTGGAGGCAGAGCCAGCCAAGTATATCACCGTAGCACGCAAGGCTAAGGGTACCGATAACTGGTTTGTAGGCGGTAAGACTGATGCAGCCCGCATAGCCGTAGTAAAACTCGACTTCCTGGATAAGGGCAAGAAGTATGCTTGTGCTATCTATCAGGACGGCAAGAATGCTGACTACGAGAAGAACCCTAAATCTTACAAGATTGTTCACAAGACAGTGAAGAAGGGTGATGTTTTGAAGATTAACGAAGCACGTGGTGGTGGTTTCGCCATCTCATTGCTCGCTAAATAAGCCTATAATTTCCGTATTTCCGTCCAACTGTCCGGTTGGTCGGAAATACGCCAAAAATGAGCGTAGATAATTTGTCACAGTTTTCTTCGCTCAGTTCGCTTTAATGTCCTGTATAACAATAACTTAACAATATGAATATCCAAAAACTAATAATTGCAGCATTGACAGCAACCGTTTTACCAACTTCATTGAATGCGCAGCAGACATTCAATGAGATGATGTATTCCAAGGAGAAAACCATGTTTATCCTGAATGCTCCAACAGCCCAAAAGTCTTCTGTAACCCTCCGACTTTATAAGCAAGGACAGGGAGGAAAGGCTTATAAAACGCTGAAAATGAAGAAGTTGGGTGATGAACGCTGGGAGGCTACCGTAAAGGGCGACCTCAAGGGAAAGTTCTATACCTTTGATATTGGCAAGGGTGAAACACCAGGTACATTTGCCAAAGCTGTAGGTGTGAACGGAAACCGTGGCGCCATTGTAGATTTGTATGATACTGATCCATCTGGATGGGATAAGGACGTGCGTCCTGCCCTGAAATCGCCAGCCGATCTCGTTGTCTACGAGCTTCACGTGCGTGATTTCTCCATTTCTCCTACATCCGGCTTGAAATATAAGGGTAAATATCTCGCCCTCACCGAGCCTAAGGCCATCGAATATCTCAAGAATCTGGGCATCAACGCCATCCACTTCCAGCCTGTATTCGATTTCGCTTCTATAGATGAGACCCGACTCGACAAACCACAGTTCAACTGGGGTTATGATCCGAAGAACTATAATGTGCCGGAAGGCAGTTACGCTACCGACCCTTATTCTCCAGCAACCCGCATCAAGGAGTTCAAGGAGATGGTGATGGCGCTGCATAAGGCAGGCATCCGAGTGATTTTCGATGCCGTATATAACCATACTTTCGATATCAACGGCAGCAATTTCCAGCGTACCTATCCTGATTATTATTATCGCAAGACAGCCGATGGTAAGTATTCCGACGGTTCGGGCTGTGGCAACGAGACGGCCTCAGAGAAACCTTTGATGCGCGACTATATGATAGAGAGTGTGCTTTACTGGGTGAATGAATATCATATCGACGGATTTCGTTTCGACCTGATGGGAGTGCACGATATTGAGACGATGAAGCTCATCAGAGCTGCTGTTGACAAGATAGATCCTTCTATTTATATATATGGTGAGGGTTGGAGCGCAGGAAGTTGCGCTTATCCAAACGACCAGTTGGCGATAAAGGCCAACACCTTCAAACTCAATGGTATCGGAGCCTTCAGCGATGATATGCGAGATGCCCTTCGTGGTCCTTTCTCTGACAATACAAAAGGCGCTTTCCTGGCTGGCATTCCCGGCGAGGAAGAGAGTCTGAAGTTTGGTATAGTGGGAGGCATTGCCCATCCGCAGGTAGATATGAATTTGGTCAACTATGACAAGAAGCCTTGGACTGCAGAGCCTACCCAGCAGATCAGTTATGTGAGCTGTCACGACGATATGTGTCTTGTTGACCGACTGAAGGCAACCGTGCCTGGCATCAAAGATGTTTCCAGAACGGAGAGCGAACGTATAGCAGAGTTGATTCGCCTCGACTTGTTGGCTCAGAT
>OHBM01001538.1_pt1 | contig 16686 bp, 13 predicted proteins | sample 1577251 | NCBI WGS metagenome assembly OHBM01 (sample SAMEA3541557, study PRJEB24748) | human gut metagenome | biome: human gut; feature: human-associated habitat; material: faeces | place: China | collected 2012 | reverse complement strand
CCCTGGAGGGTGAGCGCTTTTTTTGTTGGACTAAACCCCTCAGGCGCTTTGCGCCCGACGAGCAAGCGTAGGTGTTGATGCGCACGCCGCCAAGATGCAGACTATAGCCTGCCGACTTCAGGTCCCACTCGTGCGGCCAGATGGTGGTGGTCGGAGCGCCCGAAGCCTCGCCGTAGCCGGCATAGATAACGTAAACCTGGTCGGCAGCGCCGTCGCCGTCCCAGTCATACTGCGTCATATCGAGCTTCTCCTGAGCGTAAGCCAGCTCGCAAGCCTCCTTAATCATGCCCGCCGGATCGACGTCGTTGCCGTATACGTCGTTGGCGCCGTAAGAATCCATATTCTTAGAAACCGTCACCGGTCCCACAACGTCAAACTCAAGGTCGAACTTGCCGTAGCTCTGCTTGTAGAAGTAGTCGTGCACCGATCCGTTGTTGCCGTAGTTCTTGTATCCCTCCTTGTTGAAGTAGTTCTTCCACTCCTCCAGCGAGTGCTTCGACTGCATCTGCTTGTCCTTGAAGTTTACAAGAATCACCAGACCCTTGCGCTTGCCAGTTACGCCGATGCCCTCGCCGCCGGTAGCGCCAGCCATAATCTCGCGCATCATCGGCTTGCCCGCAGCGTCCATAGCGTTGCGCTTCGCAAGACGCGCCATGCGATGGGCGTTGCGCTGCTTCGCACGCTCCATGCCGAGCGAGCGCACCTTCTGCGCCTCTGTCGAGTAGTAGCTGAGGAACGCCTGCTCTGCCGCGCCACGGCTGCCCTCGTTGTGAGCCACCTGCGCAGAGGCTGTCAGCATGCCGCCAGCGTCGAGCGTAGCATAGCAGTAGGCACCGTCGGCACGCTGCACCAGCGGCTGACCGTCTTCGGTACTTGTGTAATGGAAATTCTCGTCGCCGCGCAACATCACAGTGAGCACGGAGCCGTCAGGCTGCTGCACCTGACGCTTCACACGCTTCGCCGGAACGGCAAAAGCAGAGGCTGCAAGCATAAACACTGCAGCGAGTGTTAGAAATCTTTTTGACATTTATTAGGTGATATTGAATTATTTACATTTAAAAAAGGAGAAAACCTCAAATAGGCTGCAAATATACGAATAATATCCCGTGCGACGAAAATTTTTCAACGATAAAGCGCCTTTGTTTCACTAACTCGCTGCACTATTCCATCCAAAGGCTTCTATCGCTGAACGCACACGCGTTTTGTATGTTCGCGAACTTTTTACGCTCTTCTACTCGCCCGTTTAAAGTTCTTTAACACCTCGAGCACCAAAATGATAGTTATTGGCTATTTTTTGTAAGGAATATACAACACGCTTCACGTTTTCTGAGTTAATTTTGCACCAGAATCAATATTCCAATTAACATTTACAAACCTCTGGGTATGTTTCGGCTGCCCAGGCAAAAACTAAACAATTATGAAACACAACAACTCAACCCGACAAGTAAGCATGCGCATATTCCTCGTGCTTATAGTAATGATGATGTCGTCAGCATTCGGGATGGCGCAAGAAAAATACGGCTTCAAGGTAGCCGGCGTAGATGTGACGAGCGACAACTATCTCGACCTCACCGAGATTAACGGAGTGAGCGGCAAGGCGTATTTCGACCCGAACACAAGAACCCTCACACTCGACAACGCCACCATTGAGGTAGATGGCTGTAACGCCATCTTAAACGAAACCTGTAGAGACCTGGTGATAGAGTTGCTCGGCACAAACACCATTAATGTCACCAACTCGGCTGGCATATACACGTGCGAGTCGACAGTCATTCTGGGCAACAGCGGTTCAACGCTCACCTTAAAGAACGACAGATGCGCCGTGCTTTTTGAAGGCTCTCCGCTCGAAATCGTCAACTGCTGGTTGGAGGTGGAAGGCGACTGGGGCATATCAGCAAACGACAACGTGGCAGAAGAGGTGCTCACCATACGCAACTCTCACGTGGAAGCAACGGGCCCCACAGGCTCAATCTGCGACATCGCCGGTCTGGAGCTTGAGGGATGCTACATCGACATTCCGTCCAAGGCGGCATACAACGCCGATACTAAGTCGGTGGCTATGAACGGAGAAACCGTAACCTCCAAAGTTGTGATTGAACCCAACAGCTATGGCATCTATATCGCCGACAAGCCGGTGACAACACTCAACTGCAAAGACCTCACAAGCATCTACGGAGTGAGCGGCAGCGCCTCTTACGACCCCGATACAAAAACTCTCACTCTCGACAACGCCACCATCGATAGAAACTCTACCGACGGAACGGGCATTGTGAACAAGACTGTCTCCGACTTCACCGTCAAGCTGATTGGCAATAACACCGTTACAGCCGACCTGGCAAGCATGGTGTTGAACCAGACGTCTACCATCACCGGCGACGGTTCGCTCCATCTCACGAGCAAGCGATTCTGCGGTCTCGACATGGAGAGCGCTTCCGTAACCATCGACAACACCAGTCTGTTTGTTAAGGGTGGCTATGGCATAGCTGGTTTTATTGGAGCAGAGACGGAGGTGCTCACCGTGCGCAACTCTTACGTAGAGGCAGAAGGCTTCGGCAGTGGATCTATCTCACTCATCAGCGACCTCATCCTCGACAACTGCGCCATCACACAGCCCGTCGGTGCGGAGTTCGACGCCGACCAAAAGGCGGTAGTCCTGAATGGCGAGTTGCTTAAGTCGAAGGTTGTGATCGAGCCTATCACCAACAGCATCGGCACCGTGACAGCAGACGTGCCCGCCCGCAAGCAAGGCATCTACAACCTTAACGGCGTAAAGCTGACCCTGCAATGGAACGACCTGCCCGCCGGCATCTACATCGTTGATGGCGTGAAGTGCGTGAAGAACTGATGCTGCTAACGAAGCAGATTCGGCTTGCTGCGCAATTATCGGATTAAGCAGATTCGGTGGCGGCGGAAACAATCGACTAACCATAGCGGCGGTATCCTGCCGCCGCAGCAAGCAACAACACAAATTAATTTTTAACGAACACGAATATCACGAATATATAAAATGCTACATTCGTATAATTCGGGTTATTCGTGTTCGTTTTACAGCGATATTGTCGGATTAAACTGATTCAGTGGCAGCGGAAACAATCAATTAGCCGTAGCGGCGGTATCCTGCCGCCGCAGCAAGCTGCAGTGCTAATTATTACTATCAGACTTGGTGCTGAGGGATTCAAAACTTTCTCCTATGATTTGCAGCGTTAGCTATTCAATTTGCCAAGTCTTTTGGTTTTGACTCACGTCTTTTTTGTGTCCGATTTTTACTCTTTTACTTTTACAAGGATGTTGTTTACCATTATTTCAACTTTATAAAGAAACAATTAAGCAGACTTTTCGGACTACATGCCGAATCCCTTCGAAAATTTCAATTCCATAAAGGTACAATTAAATGTAAAATGTTTCAATCCACGCACCCACGTAGGGTGCGACTGCTGAGGAGTCAACAGCAGTCGTAGGACATTAAGTTTCAATCCACGCACCCACGTAGGGTGCGACTATGCATTACGATATGGATGAGTTTTTTAATATTGTTTCAATCCACGCACCCACGTAGGGTGCGACTTGGCGCGTGGCGGTAGAGATAATAGGTCTCAACGAGTTTCAATCCACGCACCCACGTAGGGTGCGACATGCAGGGCAAGTATATCGTGCCGAAGGACAACACGTTTCAATCCACGCACCCACGTAGGGTGCGACTTCCGGCGCCCCTTTCGTTGTGCGGTGGCAAGTTTGTTTCAATCCACGTATCTGTTATTAGTTGATTATCAGTATTATACGCTATAAACGGTAGAAAAGTGGCTGTATGGATTCTGATTAGATACGAAAAGGTGAAGATTTAACGTATTTAACCTCCATTTACATCATTTCCAGTGTCTGAGTATAGTATTTCTATCATTTCGTTGGCTATTTTGTGGTCAGCGATTCGCATAACATTGTTTGTTTCCGAATTGCAACCAAAGAAGTTTATGTTCCCATACCAGACAATAGATTTGTCAATGATGGCGCATTGCAGAGTTTGTTCCTTGTTGCACACCACATCCATTCCTGTATTTTTAAGTTCTATCTCATTAACCCCTTCCTCTTTGATATGTACAGCCACAGTAACGCCATTATGAATAATGTTTGCAAGTGTTGACATGATAACTGGCTTGTATTTGAACTTTACTTTTGGGACTGCGATGATGACAGAGTACTGGGCTTTTGCCAAATCATTCCGAAATGTCGCTTCGTAATTGTTTCGTTCGTATATCAGCTCTTGGGGATTTTTGTCAAGTGTGGATGATGTCACATACTTTCCGTATCCTGCTCTTAAATACCCTTTCAGCCGTTTACGATACATAGAGTCACAAAGTGTGACATGAACATCCACATAATCATAAATACGCACTTCGTTCTTTCCTGCGTATTCCCTATGCAAACGCCCAGCATATTGCTCCACATTTCCTTTCCAAGCTATAGGCATAGTAAGGAACAGTGTATCAAGGCGAGGATAATCAAAGCCTTCTCCTACATACTTTCCTGTAGCAACAATCACAAGTGATTCTGATGTGGGCATTGATTGTAGATTTTGTAATGCAAGACGCTTTTCTTTAGCAGAATCAGCTCCAATGAGTTGAATGACATGGTCTGCAAATGGAATAAGCATTTGTGCCAACGCCTTGACATGAGCAGTACGAGTGGTTAATACCAATGGGGTACGACCTTCTTGAATGGCAATTCTTACATCTTCTACGATGAACTCATTCCTAACCTTATCTTCGGACAAGTCTTGTGTAACCTGAACGTAAGTCTTGCTATCTGACGAAATGTTTCGGAATGATGTAAACCTTGGAATCAACAAACGTTTAAATGTTTGATTTTCCATTTGGCTCTTGGCATCAGCTGTGAATCTTATCTTTCCGCATTGCATGAAAATAATAGGTTGATGCCCATCCTTTCTGATAGGAGTTGCTGTCAAACCATATACGTATGTAGCTGTTACTTGTCGAAGCACTTGCTCGAAGCTGACAGAGGATACATGATGACATTCATCTACTATCACCATACCGTAATCCTTGACAAAAGGCTTCGCTTCACCATCGCTCAAACAAGATTGTATCAAAGCTATATCAATGATGCCATGCAACGTGTTCTTGCCTGCATATAAACAACCAATGACCGAAGAATTCTTTTTCCTTCCTCGTTTGGCTGCAGGCTCTTCGACGATCTCATCTATCTTGAGGAAAGTTTCCAACCGTTCTTTCCATTGTTCCAGCAATGCCTTGTTATGAACAAGAATTAAGGTGTTCACCTTTCTCCTTGCAAGCATTCCGATGGCAAACACAGTCTTTCCAAACGCTGTTGTTGCTGATAATGTTCCTATATTATGCCCAGAAAAAGCTTCCATTGCATTTTGCTGTTCTTCCCGAAGAGATCCTCTGAATGTAACATTGATATTATGCCCATGATTTGTTTTGTCTGAGATCACTACCTTTACTCCATGTTGTGTTAGAATACCACAAACAGCATCTTCACACCCACGAGGAAGGGCAAGATAATCATCTGTCATTTCCGAACATGAAATGATGCGAGGGATATTATAGGTAGAAAGGCGCATACCTTGCTTCTCATAAAACTCCGGATTACGGAAAGCTGCTATGCGTTTGAATATATTCACACATTTGGCAGATAGACTTGCTAAAGGGACATAAAGCATATTCGCTCTTGTCAGAACGATTTGTTTTGGATAGTCTTCAAATTGCACAGCATCCATATGAGGAGTCTCCCAAGGTTTCTCCTCACAGGTCTTTGATAGTTCTCCTAATGTTGGCACCGCATGCTGTTGTAATAACAAATCAAGTTCTACCTCTGATAGCTTATGGATTTGCGACAACATCTCCCATTGGTCGGCATACGCATTGAAGTCTTCATCAACGAACACACTGTTCCCTTTGCGTCGAGCAATACCCTGCAATGGCAAAGCTACAAGATTGCCTAGTCCTCCTTCGGGCAAGGTGTCTTGGTTTGGAAAGAATCGGTCGTATGACTTGAAAGACAGGTGAGCGTCACAACTCATCGCCTCTGTAAGAATGGCATTTCCCAACTTGCGTGCCTTGAAAGCAGTTACTGGTGTATCAAAGAAAATCCATGCATGAGCACCATTGCCAGAACGTGAGCGTTCGATGTAGCAAGGTACATTCCAAGTTTTGCAAACATTTACAAAGGCAAGTACATCATTCTTATAGCCATGCTCGCAACTCTTGTCATCAAAGTCTGTACAAAGGAAACTGCAAGTGTTGTCCTTTCGTATTGGATAAAGTCCTATAACATCACGTCCCCATGCATCCTTTCCTGCAAGATGATTGAAAAAGTCGTTGTATGCCAAAGGAGCGAATTGCCTGTTGGGACAATCCGCACATTTGTACTTTCGCTTGTCGCAAAATTCACGATTCCATTCCCTCGTGCATACAGGTTGGTAGCCTGACTTTTGAGTCGTACTACTGTACCAACGCTTGGCAAAGATATCATCACGACCTTGAAAAACACTACGAAATAGCGCAACCTTTTCCTGTAGACTCAGCTTTGAATCTGTATGGAATATGGCTTGTAGGCTTTCTTTCGTTGTGACATTAGGCTCGGTTACAATGTATGGTATTCCATGCACATCAAGAATTTTTCTTAACCTGGCATTTTCTTTCTCTAATTCTTGAAGCTTGGCAATAAGCTCATTTGCATTTAGTTGTTTGCCTGTATCCATAGCGGTTCTTGTTCCCAACCAACAGGGAATCCAAGAGCTGCCAGGTCTATCTCTGGAAACTTGCTGAACAAATTGTGCATTTTGTCAAGCATGTCATTGTTGGGAGAGATGATGTCAAGGAAATACTTGATGATGCACATGTTATAATAGATTCTTCGCTTGTCCGCAGGAATAGTAATCCAAGGACGAGTCATGCCTCTCATATCATTTGGAATAATCTTGTTGACTTTGTTCCAAACACGAGCGTGATGACAACAAGCGTTGCGAGTAAGCGTAAGCACAGAAAGCCAAGACTCAAACACTGGAGCATGAAGGCAGAAACGCTTGGCGATCTGCTTTTTGAGTCCTTTATCTTTCAAGTTCCTGTAGTACATATTCACGCTACCCATTGGGAGAAGTTCACCAAGAATCCATGCTGGTGGAAAAGGTTCTGTATATGTTCTTTTGAAGTGTTCTATAAAGTCTTCAGTAGAACGTTCATACTCCTTCGACAACATTGCCATACTATTGACGAAAATGGACTGATCACGAAAATGTGCAGAATTTGTAAGCCAATATATATCACCAGTCCGTTCAGCCGTCATATTCATTACGGCTTCTCTTACAGCAATTTCGATCTTCTCAATCTCGTTAAAAAGGAGTAAGCGCAACTTTTTGTCAAAGCGATAAAGCATCATCACTTTGTTAAATGTAGCACCTTCCTTATACAGATGAAGAATCTTTGGAGTCTTCAACAAAGGATGCATATACGCAGACAATCGATAATAGCCAATGCTCTCCAAATACAATTGAGCCTTTTGCCTATCATTGATTATCAATCCACGATTTTCCAATAAGGTTACAAGTTCTCGTGGAGTCTTGTAATCTTTTCCAAAATTTCTCTTTGTCATAGCTTATAAACAAAAAAGCCCAGCCTATTTAAGCATTGTAAAGAGGCTCGGCTGGAACTAACGCTGCAAAAATACAAATAATCGTTGAGAATACAAACTTTTTGGCAAGAAAAATTATGCAACAGTGGAATTCTTTGACATATTTATATTTAATAATACCCGTTGGCGGAATTATTAAAAACACACAGACTTTTGTACACCTATCACTTCCTCATAGATTTCTCGGCATTTGCTTTCCGCCATCTTATTCTTCACACCTACCGTTATCATATCATCCAATGTCGGATGACCTGTGCCATTAACCGATGTCGCATGTTCACCATTATACCCTTCTGTGCATCGAGTCAGGTCGTAAGCAGGGGCAAGGTGCCAATGCCACTTGTCGTCATTCCTTCGCTCTACCATAAAACTAAAGTTCTTGCAATGATCATCCTTGTTGTCCATCAAGTAGTTGAAAACCATACGACGGAACATTTCCTCTACATCCTCCCGACTTTGGGTAAGATAACCAGTAAGTGCCAAGAGGTTGAGATAGTCGAGCACAGGATTGGAGAGCGAGATGGAGAGTAAGCCTCCTGCCGTAGCCGTATGAATACGGTCACCCTTTGAAGAAATATCAAAACGCCGACTTGCGAAATACTTGCCATTCACCAACTTAAAGTCTGGCACATGGATGCCACACCTCCTTGCCAATTCGTTGTATCGGTATTCTTGCATACCCATATCACTTGGGTCGTAGGTATGACGAAACTTCACCAACCAATGTCCTTCGCTATCACTAAAGACCGCCTTCGGGCGACAACCACCACTATTACCACTTTTATACAAAAGAAGACCTGCATCTGTATCTTGCTGTTCCCTCAACACCTCCAAAGCTTTGGTTTGTAACAAGTCAAAGTCCATGGATTCCTCTTTCGTTTGTATGGAGGTCATAGGTTCGTAAGTCAATGCCCCCATTCCTTCGTTTCCTATAAGGCTCAATCTATCCAAAGCAGAAAGCTCGAAATCATTGATACCTTCTTTCTGCAAAGCCTTATGCAACAGGTATCTGCCATAACCATCAGGCAGGCTGTCCTCGAAGATACCAAAGTTCCCATGGAAAGGAGTAGGCTTAGCAACAAACAGACCTGGTTTAAGAGGCAATTCCAAGGGAGATATGCTAAAACCTGTAGCAAACCATTGCTTGTCGTACTCAAAAGTACACACCTTTCCATCGACACTCAATGCCAAAGTGCCGACCGTCTCTTGATGATACTTAACAATCAAAAATTCTATTCTTTTCATAGCCGATGTGCTTTTTTCTTGTTAGCATTCCGCTTGATCTGTTGCAGTTCCTCCATCGTCGAATACTTAGGTTGCGAGAAGACATGCCTTATCTCTGACGTATATTCCAAAGCCATGGCGATACCTATCAAGTTTTTGAGCGAAATCAAACCCTTCTGTTCAAAACGCGTGATATTGCTGACAGCCACACCCGACTTATCCGCCAATTGTTCACGTGTCATATTTTTCTCTATCCTTCGTCTTCTAAAGTCATTCGCCATCTCCTTGGCAATCTCATCGGGATTGTCATGGAGATAGTTATCCAATATTGCTAATATATTATTTGTTTCTTGCATAAACCGATAGATAATAACAAGATATTATCAGTTGCAAAGATAGTATTTTCTGATAAAAAGTAATACTATCTTTAAGAAACTTTTAGAAAAAATCAAGTTTCGCACATCAGTTACATTTTCAGCCACAACCCCATCAATTGATCATCTATATAATAAGTAGCTTGCGAGGTAGAAACCAAGTGATATTCCAACAGTTTTTTGATGGCGCTCTGTACACTACTTGCTGAACGAAGATTATGTTTTTTAATAAAAGCAGCAGAAGTAATTTTCTTAGCCATGCCAGCTTTGGCAATAGCATACAAAAGTTCTTTTTGAGGCAAGGTTAACCGTGAAAGGATTTCACTGAACTTACGGTCATTGTCCAATATCAATGAACGGATAATAGCATCTATCATCTCACTATCCGCAACACTCTTTGGGTCTGTTTGGTTGAAAGCCTCATGCATTACTTTCTGTATATAATATGTATTGCCACCAAAAGTATGATAAGCTAATGCAATTGCTTCCGCTTGAATATCTTTATCAAAATGATGGAACAAGCCAATGGCAAACTCGGTGTATTTGTCTATAGGAATAACATCAAGATTCATGATGTCTGCACTATTATAGAATGGTCGTGCTTTCTCAGAAAACATCTCAGTGATGAGATGTCGCTCACTTCCCGAAAATATAAAGTTGGCATTGCTGCATCTTTGGATATAAGTACGGAGAACTGCTTCCATATTTTTCTCTGGATAATAGCCAATCTGCTGAAACTCATCTATTGCAACAATACATTTTTTGTCTGCTTGCTCCAAACAAGTAAATATCTCCTCCAAGGTATAGAGGGGATTGGAAATATCGCCAAGGGAGAGGTTGAAAGTAGGTGTATTGGAGATTGGGTCGTATCCAAAACAGCCATTGATGGATTTCAAAGTATTGACCACCATCTTTAGCAGCTTAGTGCTACGACGAGCAGCTTGCTCAAACACAGCCTTGCCTAACTCAAAGGCAAACTCATTGATACTGGATGTGCGAAGAATATCTATGGAAATAGAAATAAAATTATCCTTTATAGTAGGCGAATCCAAGCAAAAGTCAATAAGTTTACTTTTGCCCACACGTCTTGCAGCCATTATGACTATATTCTCACCATTGGTGATTTTTGTGATGATTCTTTTGGCTTCTTGCTTTCTGTCGCAGAAGTACTCTGGCTTGATGTATCCAGTTATGATAAAAGGATTCTCCATATTCTTCTATGTTTTGATTTCCGCATGCAAATATAATTATTTGTTTTAAATTATGCAAACTGCATAATTTAAATTACATAATCTTAACAAGTAGAAAGAGAATTGCCTATGACTTCTTGTACATGGAGTATAGCTTTCACCTGCTATACGGAAAAGGCAGAGAGACAGGATTAGCTGAACGGCAGGAATGCCTGCTTGCTTCTCCAGGACATTCTACAGAACAGGTGACCAAGCCCAAACCAGGTTAAAAGTGACATTAAATTCGTTCTCAATGAACTTTTAACACTTAATATGTGGACAACTCAGAAAAATTGCTTAATTTTGCATCTATAACAGTTACTCTTTAAATTGTTGTTTAGCGATTACAAAGATCGCAACTTTTTATTGAGAAACTGTTGTTTTTTACCCTATATTTTTTTGGGGAACTTTTATTCATGATTTTAAACTTAAAAAAATATGAAAAAAAATATTTTGGTATTTCTCTGTTTATGCAGCACGTTTACATATGCCCAAAAGCCTGTTCTGAAAGCTGGCTCTCTAATTTCCATTGAGAACAAAAAGGAAATCCGTGCCAAGAATGTAAATGTAGGAGATTTGGTGGCTTTTGATGTATCTGAAGATATAAAAGTCGGTGATAGCATTGTAATATCAAAAGGGGCAAAGGCATACGCAAAAGTACTCGTTGCAAAGAAATCTGGTATTGCAGGAACAAAGGGTAAATTAAAAGTTGAATGGTTGTATTGTGTTGCGAACAATAATACAAAAGTTCCACTTGAAGGAGAAATTGATTTTAGCAGAAAAAATCATACGTCAGGTGCAGTCGTTGCTGGTACCATTGTTGCAGCTCCGCTAATATTCTTAACGGGACAACATGCTGCCATTCCCGCAGGATATACAAACGTAACAACAGTGAAAATAGATACCGAATTATAAAAGAACTGAGTTCACTTGAAAAAATCGCAAATCATATTTTTTATAAACTTTATGGAGATATGCTAAAACCTGTAGCAAGCCATTGCTTGTCGTACTCAAAAGTACACACCTTTCCATCGACACTCAATGCCAAAGTGCCGACCGTCTCTTGATGATACTTAACAATCAAAAATTCTATTCTTTTCATAGCCGATGTGCTTTTTTCTTGTTAGCATTCCGCTTGATCTGTTGCAGTTCCTCCATCGTCGAATACTTAGGTTGCGAGAAGACATGCCTTATCTCTGACGTATATTCCAAAGCCATGGCGATACCTATCAAGTTTTTGAGCGAAATCAAACCCTTCTGTTCAAAACGCGTGATATTGCTGACAGCCACACCCGACTTATCCGCCAATTGTTCACGTGTCATATTTTTCTCTATCCTTCGTCTTCTAAAGTCATTCGCCATCTCCTTGGCAATCTCATCGGGATTGTCATGGAGATAGTTATCCAATATTGCTAATATATTGTTTGTTTCTTGCACAAACCGATAGATAATAACAAGATATTATCAGTTTCAAAGATAGTATTTTTTGGCGAATAGTAGCCTCATCATTAAGATTTTTTTTAAGAAAAATAGCATTACATTGTAACTACTCAGTTCACCACAGGGGCTTTCCCTTGTGGTGAACTGAGTAGTTACTGAAATAAACATTTAAAACAAGCTTTACTTTTTAAAGTGGGCTCAGTTGATTAAACTCATATAGCACCTGACGCAGATAATCGTCAAGCACATGATTGTAAATATAGTAAGCCAAGTCCTCGGGCATTTCCATGCCTTTGGTAGCTATAGCAATACCGCCAGCCATGCAAGCCATTGTATCGGCATCACCACCAAGAGAAATTGCATTACGAATTGCCGCAGTATAAGAATTAGCCTCTAGATAAGAGATGATTGACTCTGGCACACTTTTCTGACATATCTCCCAAAAATTATAATCAGGACGAATCTCATCGAGAGTTCGATGCAGATTGTACCCTTCAAAGTTTTCTTCTATGTAATTTCGTATTTGCTTCTTACTATTCCCTTGTCGAGCTAAGAATATGCAAGCAGCAATGGCTTGAGCTCCCTTGATACCTTCAGGATGATTATGAGTTACCTCAGCTGAAATCTTGGCAAGTACCAAAGCCTCATCCAATGTCTTGGCATAAAACGCACATGGACTAACTCGCATAGCAGAGCCGTTACCAAAGCTGTTGTAAGGCTCAGTTTTTCTGCTGATAATCCAACGTAAGAATTTCTGCCCATAACCAGCAAACATATACTTTCTTCCAAGCTCTTTCATACACTCCACAAGTTTCTCATGAGTATGCTCTTGGTCGATAGTCAACCATTTTGCGACAGCTAAGGTCATAACCGTGTCATCTGTAAAACGAGGTGCTTTATATAAGTCGAAGTAGATGCTTTTCACAGGATTAAACTCATAAGCTGCTCCAAAGCAATCGCCTGCTATTGCTCCGATAATGCCTGTTGTAGGAAAAGACGGTTTCGCCTTTACCTCTTGCGCCTCATTTTGATTTCTCATTCTATGACGAAGTACATTCCATGAATCTAATATTTTCTTTAGTCTCCTCATAAGTATAAAATATTTATTCCACTATCAATGCTAACACAAAAATTGCAAGAGTTGCTTTCTTGTGCTGCAGAATAACAGTTATCAATTCTATTACTGTCATTGCTTCTCATCTTTTTTATAATCTTCAAACGACATTTCCTTGACGAGGTTTCCTTTTTCATCATAAACAGAAACGACTGAATATCTGCCAGGATCGCCATTAGCATGATGTCTGAAAGATAAGCAAATAGGCAGGCCTTCCTCTGATGTAAAGCCTATGCAGCCACGATTAGATGGCAATAATATAGCTTTTCTCGCATCCACATCTACTAAAAATGTATAGGTTACCTCCATCTTATCTATTGTTCCATTTACAACTACCACATCAGGATTTAGAGGGACAAGCATGGCTCCACTTGCCACAAAAACAGAATCTATCCCTAGCGTTACACCATGTTTTTTATCAGGATTATACCATAACAAATCTGCCATAGGATGCGCCGTAACTATTTCTTGAATAGTATTCTGCTTCTTATAATACTTCCAAATGGTAACTACGTCACCGTCATAAATGCCATCTCCCTCATCAACGCTTCTCAATAAGATAGCATCAACATCCTCATCTGTTACAACAGTATTATTTGGCAGATGAAAATGTTTGATGATTTGTGCTATCATCGCTTGCGAATACATTCCATCTTCATCACTTTCTAACTTACAAGAGTTTAAATGATACAAAAGAACTTCCTTTATATCATCGGCAACATTATTAGCCAACCTTTCAAAAACCTTTGCCCCAGAACCATTAGGCAAGCTATCTATCTCATTGACTTCAATAAGATTATAATGAGGAATTTCGGGATGGCTATAGTCATCGCTATATCCTCCAAATGTCAGAAACTCAGCATTCGGAACACCAATATCCTTCATACGATTGATTACATTAGTGCCAGCCCCACCGACACCGATGCACAATATCTTCATTTTTTCAGAATCCTTTTCCATATAACAACATCTATTAGTATCGATTACAAAATTAAACAAAAATTTGATAAGTTGTATCAGAAAGCCTTGCTTTTTTATTCGCAAGGCTTGCGAACGACTTTATCCCTTATTCCTCTTCTTCATCTTCATATACACTGTCTCCTATCAATATGATGAACAACAGGAAAAATGAGACTGCCGAAAATAATAACGCCAATAATACAACTATGGCAAAAAACGAAAAAGAATCAATCGCTATCGCAAGATTGACAGCAAATAGAAATGGAGCTACCGCATAAGACAATTTCTTTAGACATTGCTTAGTACTTAATCCCGCATCATGAAATCTACGTACCATAGAAGAAAGGTTAGCAGGAATAGAGGCTATAGCAATCCCTAAAAACACTCCAGACAGTACATCAAACTTTTCGGAGTTCCAAGCCCCCAATGCCCCCAATGCTATAAAAGTAATAGGGACCTGAACCAGCCAAAACCACCAATACTCACTCTTTGAAGCTCTTCCCTTAAAATCAAAAGACTTCATATAACACATTTTAATTGAATTGAAAAATGTCATAACCGTATATTTTATTCTGTTTGCTTATTTTGTGATTTAATTATCTTAGCTACAGCATTATCAAGAACTTCTTGGATATATGAAGAAGAAATATCAATTGACACTTGTTTTTTAGACAAGTTACCAACATAGCAAATCCTAAATGATATATCTAAAGGAGCAAGAAGGGAAGCTAACTTTATCAAATCACCCTTGACCATAAACTCATTTTTAAGTTCTTCCCTTATAGACTCTTTACTTTTTTCAAACCCTGAAATATCAAGCTTATTCTCATCTATGGTATAGACAACAACACAAATTTGTCCTTGTATCCTTGCATGAGCAGACAGCAGCCCATCTTCAAGATCAACAAGGATATTCTTATTAAGCTCATTCAAATACAAATCCAGTTCTTCTCTTGGCGTTGGCTTTGGTTGATTTTGAGCATTTTTTACTTCCTTTGGTGTAAGAATAAACTTTATTTCTCGATGAGACTGCATTCCCTTTACCAACATTGCTACAGAATATCCTTTGTTGGCAATATCCACATAGCTGCAAGACTTAAAAGGAGAACTCTTTGCTACGTTTGCTATCATAATTCGCTTCTTCTGTTCTTTATTCTGCAAAAAATCCTCAAAAGGATATTTCGTTTCGTCAATTTCCAAAGTACTAACGACTGTAGAGTCTTTCAAATCCACACTTCTAAGAGTCATACCATCCGTTAGTTTCAAAGGCATCTGCTCATTAATTTCTTCTACCGCAAGCACAACCTCAGGATCATTAGGAGGAAGAAGACTACGTCTATAAGACTCCATACCAAAAGACAATAACATTTGAACTAAACCAAAAACTCCTATACCTACTCCGAGAATACTCAACTTTACTTTTCTTGTTACATTATGGGAATTAAGTAACCAAATACACAATAATACCAACATAATTGTAACCACTATCGAAACAGCGCCAAAATATGCAGGAGAATTATCCTCCGCATAAGCAGTACGTATGGAAACCATTAAAAATGTAAACATTAAAAACTGTCTCATAACTTTTACATATTTTAGTCATCAATAAATCTCACTTTATCCCATAAACTTTCCCAATAGACATCACCAAAAGTTGTATGTTTTTTTACTGGTACAAAAAGAATGGAAGACACTATTGCCAAAAAGACACCATAAATAACGACAGCACGAATTACCAAGTTATGTACCTTAGCACAAGTATCATATTTTTTCGAGGCTAATAGAGTACCTCTAAGTTCTTTCTGTACCAACATTATATCACGCTTTGTTCTTTCATCAGAATACAGATACTCAGAGTCATTTGATGCACGATAAGCATCAAATTCTTTATCATATTCAGGCTTTAATCGATTAGTTGAACTCAACACACGATAAGCCTCCTGTATATTACGTTTATAAACTTCATTGTACAATTTAGCGTCTGTTCTTGAGTTATATTTAGCCATTGCTTTATTAAAAGCAATGTCAATATCCATCTCAGAAGCATCCCTATTTATATCCAGTAGTAAATAATAATCTTTGAATACTCCTAATTCTTCAACCCCATTAGAATTATTACCATTCGTATCTTCATGAGTCCACTTTGAGAAAATACGTACTTCCATCAATATGACTGACAGAATAGCAACTGGCAATATATACCCCAAGACACAAATTCCAAATGGTAAGTTACCCAATATAAAAAACGGATATAGCAAAAAGACTACAACGCTTTTATATTCCGCATCAGTTATATGCCTTTTGATTAGATAAAATTTTAGCCATTTGGGAATCAAATAATCAAACTCATTTTCAGCTTTCTCCTTATTTACAACATACATATTAGTGAATATATTCATCCCCACTGCGCATAAGAACAACAAGAATATATTCCACCAATAACTATCTTGACGAAGTTCACCTGTAAAAATAGGGTAAACATCCGCAAAAACACAAATAATATTCACAAACCACATGACACATGCATAACGAACCAAGTATTTAGCTTGCTTTGGGAGGACAGTTTCTCTATTTTGTAAAACAATTTTTGGTACATTTTAACATAAAGCTCTAAAGCAGTCAAAGGAGAATAAGAGAGGTTGGAACGTAAACAGTTGGGAATGAGTAGATTTGCACA
>OHBM01001533.1_pt1 | contig 16716 bp, 10 predicted proteins | sample 1577251 | NCBI WGS metagenome assembly OHBM01 (sample SAMEA3541557, study PRJEB24748) | human gut metagenome | biome: human gut; feature: human-associated habitat; material: faeces | place: China | collected 2012 | reverse complement strand
GTGCGCACGCCGTTGCGACGTACTATGCTTCCGTCCTGCCAGTCGGGCGCAATCTTTGCCAGTTGGCGAAGCGGAACGCTCGCTGTGCCGCCCATTACGGGTATGTACTCGTTGTTAAGGTCGCTGTCGTTCTCCGACTTCAGCACCATCTTCACCGGATAGTCGCCCTCCCAAAGTGTAGACATCGGCAGACCGTCGCCGAAGTGTATGGCAAGATTGGCTGAAAGGATAGTCTTGTTCACGCCCAGTCGGTTTGCCTCGGTCTCGTCGGGCGTTATCCTTACGCAAGGCAGCGGAGCCTCGTAGTTGGTGCGCACAAGATGTATGCCCTCGATGCTGCGCATGCACGCCTCCACCTTCTTTGCCTCCTGCTTCAGACGTCCTATACTGTCGCCGCTCACCCTTATCTCGATGGGGTAGGTGGCAGAGTTGTAGTCCATCTGCTTGAAGCGTACGTAGCAGTCGGGGAAATAGTCGGAGTATCTGTCGGCATACTTGTCGAGCACTTTCTCCGTAGCGTTGTTGTTTGCGGTGTTCACGATGAACTGTGCGAAGTTCGGTCCGCCTATCTGCGGCGCGTAAGTGGTGTGGAAGCGCGGCGATCCCTGCCCGATGAACGTAGTCACAGACGTTACGAGCGGGTCGCGCTGCAGTATCTGCGCCATAGAGTCGGCCACTTCCGCCGTGCGCTTCGCCGTCGTGCCGTTAGGCAGATAGAACTCCACGGCAAACTGGTTGCGCTCGGCTACCGGCATCATTCGCTGCGGCTGCTTTACGAAGAGCACAGCGCCTGCGGCTACCAGCGCCCCACCCGTAGCAAGCGTGGCGCACGGATGTGCGAAGCAGCGATTGAGCAGCCATGTGTAGCCCGTCTGCAGATAGTCGAGAGGCTTCTTGCGCGCGTCGGGCTTGGGATTGGTGTCGATGCCCTTATGTATCAATGTATACTGCAGGTAAGGCGTGAGCACTATCGACACCGAGAGCGAGATGCTGAGGATGATGAACATAGCCCATGGGAACGACTTCACGAAGTCGCCCATATCGCCGTGCATGGTTATGAGGAAGGGGAAGAAGGTGAGCGATATGCTCAGCGTGGCAGAAAGCACCGACATGAAGAATTCGCAGGGGGCAGCGATGGCTGCATGCCAGCGCGACATGCCGTGCCCCAGTTTCTCCATGTAGTTGTCGATGATGACTACCGAGTCGTCCACCACCATGCCGAGCGTCACGATGAGTGCGGCGAGCGTCACCGTGTTCAGTTCCATGCCGAAGAGATAGAACACGCCTACGGAAGAGAAGATAGTGATAGGAATGCTCAGCGCTGACACCTCAGCAACGCGGCGCGGCATGAGCAACACTACCACCACAATCACCGAGACAACCGAGATGAGCAGCTCGCGCAGGAAGTTGAGCACCGACTCGCTCACCACCCGGCTCTGGTCGGTGATGGTGTTGAGGCGCACATCGTCGGGCAGCGTCTGCTCGAACTCGGCAAGTGTCTTGCGAACGTCGTTGCCCATCTTCACGATGTCGTTGCCCGGTCGCATCTCTATCGACAGCAGCACACATTTGTTGCCGTTGCTTTCTATGTATTTGTCCTGCTTCGGATATTCTCGCGTGATGCGTGCTATGTCTTTCAGTCGCACGATGTTGCCTTTGGCGTCCGAGTATACAATCTGTTCAGCCACATCGCGCTCGTTGTTGTACGAGTCGTCTACGTGTATAGGCATGTTCAGGCTGCCCGTATCTATACTTCCGCTCACGGCGGTGAAGCCCTGCAGCGCCAGGTCGTTCAGAATCTTGAACGGACCGGTGCCGTACTTGGCCAGCTTGTTCTGGTCGAGATATATGCTTATCTGCTCGTTCTGCAAGCCGTACGTGCGCAGGTTCGATATCGCGTCTATACGCCGCAGGCGGTCCTTCAGGTCGTCTATGTACGTGTTCAGTTCGCGGTATGTCTTCTGCTTGCTCTCCATCGTGATGAGCAGGGCAGAGGTGTCGGCTATGTCGTCTACGGCTTGCAGCGCCAGCACGCCTGCAGGCAGCTGGGCCTTGAACGCCTGCAGGCCGTGCTTGAACTTGCTCCAGAAGGCGTCGCGGTCTTCCACGTTGTCGTTCAGCTCGATGAACACTATCAGCATGCCGTCCTTGCTCTGCGTGTACGTCTTCTTCTTGTTCACCTCCTTGTAGCCGAAGATGAAGTTCTCGAGCGGTTTAGCCACCCGCTCTTCCACTTCCGACGACGTGGCTCCGGGGTAGACTGCCACACATGCGCCCTGGCGCACCGTGAACTGCGGCATCTCCTGCTTCGGCATTACGGCGAGTCCGGTCATGCCCAACACGACGAGCATGCCGACAAGCAGCAGCACGATGTTGTGGTTGCACATAGCCGACTCGATGAACGAGCGCTTTATCATGCGGTTAGGTTTCCTTGTCAAGCGTCGCTTTATATGAAAGCGTAGGGCCGACTCCTGTTTGCTTGTTTCCATGTGTCTCCTCCCTTCGCTTTATCTTTCAACGTTCTTGCCGGCGCATACCCTCATGCCTTCCGACACCTTCTGCTGTCCGCCGACAATCACCTCGTCGCCTGCGCCGAGGCCTGAAAGAACAATAATGTCGTTGTTGCAGAAACCGCCAACCTCAACGTGTTGCTGGTGGGCTTTGCCCTTTACGACGGTCCATACAAAGCGGGTGTTGTCTGTATTGAGCTCAATGCATTTCGCCGGAATCGCGATCTGTGCCGGCTGCGTATCGCCGCTTGTCACCTGCGCTTTGCACACCATGCCCGGCAGAAGGCGTCTGCCCGTGTTCTCTATGCCCACCTTCACGTCGTACGTGTGCGAGATAGGATTGGCGTCGATGCCCTTTTCGCTTATCGTGCCCCAGAACACGGCGTCGCCCAATGCGCCTACGCTCACACGCACCTTGTCGCCTATGTGCAGATGCGATATCTCTGCTTCCGGCACCGACAGCTTAGCGTTCACAGCCTTCACGTCGGCTATCTTCAGAACCGGCTGTCCGGGCAGCACGTACATGCCCATGTCGGCTTGCTTCGAGGCTACCACCCCGTTGAAGGGCGCCCTGATGCTGGTGTGCGTGAGCTGTTGGCGAGCTATGGCTTCGGCGGCTTTCGCCTGCTCCAGCTTGCTCTCTATCTCCACCCATTTGATGTCGGATATGGTGCCCGTCTTGTGCAGCGGCTGGAAACGACGGTAGGCGTCCTGCGCCTGCTTCAGCGTGCTCAGCGCTCCGCGATGCGTCTCGTTGAGCGTAGTGGGGTTGATGGTGGCGAGCACCTGTCCCTTGCTCACTCTGTCGCCTTCGTCCACGTGTATGCTCGTGATGTTGCCGCCCAGTTCGAAACTAAGCGTCGCCCCCGTCTTCTCTTCTATAGTGCCTACGTAGTCTTTTGTCTTGCCGCTGGCGTTGGAGCCTCCTACGGTGAGGGTCTCCACCTTTACGGCGGCTTTACGCGTCCGCTTCTTTTGTTCGGAGCAGCTCGTCAGCACCGAGCAGCCAACGAGCAACGCCACTATCCATACCATTAAACAATCTGTTCGTCTCATAATATATGTTTGATAATCTGTTGTAAAACTACACTTTTAAACATGCACAACAAAAAAAAGCGCTCGCTTTCTTACCGCCGTTAACCTTATTTAATCAATCTATTCGGAACTAAAAGCTATCTGCTCTCTCGCTTTTTATCCCTTTTATAAAACTTCTGTAACTTCTTTGACACACCATATCCTTACTTTTGCACCCGGAATTTAAACACTTTTTTACTAAATAAGCATTAAAAATGAAAAAGAAAGTAGCGAGAGTAGGCGGCGGAAGAACGATGGCTGTGTTGTCATTGGCCGCAATGATGTTTTTAGGTTCTATGGGCATGCAGGCGCAGAGCGCAGACGGAGCACAGGTATGCTGCAAGGCGAAGGTGGCAACGGCTGCCGTAGCGCAACCGATTGCTGACGACGTGCGTGCCGAGTGGCAGCAGCTGAAGGGCGACGTGACGCTTTATATGACCAACGACATGGGACGCAACGGCTATTACGACCAGAAGCCGATAGCCGAACTGATGGGCGAAATGGCGGGAGTGGTTGACCCTGAGTGTGTGTTTGCTGCGGGCGACATTCATCATTTCAATGGTGTTGCGTCGCTGCAGGACCCGCTTTGGATGACCAACTACGAGCTGGTTTACTCGCATCCCAACCTTATGCTCGACTGGTTCCCAGTTTGCGGCAACCACGAGTATCGCGGCAATACGCAGGCTTTCATGGACTACGGCAAGGTGAGCCGCCGATGGATGATGCCTGCCAGGTATTATACTAAGGTGTTCAAGCACGGCAACACTTCCGTGCGCATTGTAATGCTCGACACAACACCGCTTATCGACTCTTATCGTAAGAATTCGAGCGTCTATCCCGACGCCTGCAAGCAGGACGCCGAGGCGCAGCTGGCGTGGCTCGCCGAGACGCTGCGCAACGCCAAGGAAGACTGGGTGGTTGTGATGGGCCATCACCCGATATATGCCGACACCAACAAGAAGGAGAGCGAGCGTCTCGACATGCAGAAGCGTCTGCTGCCCGTGCTTCACAAATATAACAACGTGGCTATATACGCCTGCGGACACATCCACAACTTCCAGCACATACAGAAGAAGGGTGACAATATCGACTACGTAGTCAACTCGTCGTCGTCGTTGGCGCGTCCCGTGAAGCCTACCGACGGCACGGTGTTCTGCAGCTCTGCCGACGGCTTCTCTGTGTTCACCGTAGACAAGAAGCAGCTGAAGATGTCGATGATAGACAAGGACGGAAAGATTATTCACACGATAACAAAGTCGAAATAGCATGAAGAGATTCTTATTCACAGCGGCACTCCTCACGGCTGCTACCTCTGCCATAACAGCGCACACGCTCGACGGCATCGTCAAGGACCACAAGACCGGCGAGCCGCTTATCGGCACAGTTATCAGAGTGAAGGAGCTGCCAAGCGTCAGCACCACAACCGGTCTCGACGGCACCTTCACGCTGCGCGAGCTGCCCGACCGCGGTCGCTACACGCTCGTTGTCTCGTACATGGCGTACAAGACAAGAGAGATGGTGGTCGACGTGGCGAAAGACTATGACAAAGGCTCGGAGAAAGGCAAGGACGGACAACTCATTATCGCCTTGGACGAAGACTTGCAGCAGTTGGGCGAGGTGGTTGTAACCGGACGCCGCGAGTATCGCTCCGACCGCAGCGCCGTCGAGACGGTGAAGAATGCGGCGAGCGTGCTCAACGTGATGAGCCAGCAGAGCATACAGCTCTCGCCCGACGTGAATGTGGCGAGCGTGCTTCAGCGCGTGTCGGGCGTGACCATGGAGCACGACGCTTCGGGCGAGGCTTCGTACGCCATACTCCGAGGCATGGACAAGCGCTACAACTATACGCTCGTGAACGGTGTGAAGATACCGAGCCCCGACGACAAGAACCGCTACGTTCCGCTCAACATCTTCCCGTCCGACCTGATGGACCGCCTCGTGGTTTCGAAGTCGCTTACTGCCGACATGGAGGGCGACGCCGCAGGTGGAGTGGTCGACATGGTGATGAAGGATGCGCCCGCACGCTTCCAGTTGCAGGCTAACGCCGCCGTAGGCATGAGCGACTACTTCTGGAGCGGCGCAAGAGACTATCTCACGACCAACCGCTCCGACTATACTCACCGTTCGCCCTACGAGGCGTTCGGCTCAGACTATAAGGCTTCGGCTTCCGACTTCAGAAACGGACCTGTGCAGCTGAAGAGCCATGCTACGCCGGCGCCCAACTTCATCGGCGGTCTCAGCGTTGGCGACCGTTTCTGGAACAACCGTATCGGCGTGATGCTTGCCGGAAGTGTGCAGAACACCTTCCGTGGCACGGAGCGTACATACAACTCGGTGAAGATGGCGTCGGGTGAACAGGCTATGTATATCTCTACGCTTAACCACCGCTACTACAGCGTACACGACTTCACGGCGGGTCTGCACGCAAAGCTCGACCTCTCGCTCTCGAACCACAAGCTCGAATGGTACAACATGTACGTGCGCACCAATTCGAAGGGCGTGCGCTACAACAACGGCGTGAACACCGAGTATATCAGTGCCGACTCGTACACGCAGGACGACGAGCTGCGCTCCATTTCTTCTACGCAGAGCATCTTCGCCACCAACCTCAAGGGCACGCACCGTCTGACCGACCGCTTCACGGTCGACTGGTCGGGCGTGTTCTCGCAGGCAAGAGCCGAAGACCCCGACCGCACATACGTGACGCTTACCAACACCGTTGGCCGTAGCGCCGGCGCTGAGGGCGACGCCGTGTCGGGCGATATATGGAGCCAGAAGAAGAACATCCTGAAGACGCTGCCCAAGAGTGCCGAACGCCGCTTCCAGCACAACAAGGATACCGACTGGGCGGGCTACATCAACCTCGCTTACGACACACGCTTCGGCGATAAGCTGGACGCTTTGTGGAAGGTTGGCGCGCAGTATCGCCGCAAGGAGCGCAGCAACCGCTACTACTCGTACGTCTTCAACCCGGCTGACATATCGCAGCAGCTCGACGGCAACGGATACGAGCAGTTCGCCAACGTCGATTGGGTATGCAAGACGCCTTACTCGCAGGCGTCTCAGCTCAACTACGACTCGAAGGAGCACATCGGCGGAGTCTACGCTATGGCTACGCTGAGCAGCGCTCTCGGAGAGCTGAACGTGGGCTTACGCGCCGAACATACCAACCAGATATACACCATGCTGCAGCACTTCCGCAACATGGGGCAGGTGGGCGAGCAGAGCTACTGGGACTATCTGCCGTCGGCTTCTGTGAAGTGGACACCGACAAAGAAGATGAACGTGCGCCTCTCTTACTACCGTTCTATCAACCGACCTGGATTCTACGAGATTGTACCTTACCAGATACAGGGCGAGGAGTATCAGGAGAAGGGAAACCCTGAGCTGAAACGCGCCCGCATCGACAATATCGACCTACGCTGGGAGTGGTTCCCGTCGAGCACAGAGCAGATTCTCGCAGGCGTCTTCTACAAGTATCTGAAGAACCCGATAGAACAGGTGTTCGTTACGTCGGACGGCAAGATCGGCGCCGGAACAGACGCCTACTACATGCCAGCCAACCTGGGCAACGCGAAGAACATGGGCTTCGAGATTGACGTGATAAAGTACATACGCCACTTCGGTGTGAAGGCAAATTATACCTACACCCACTCGGAGATTACCACTTCGAAGCGCCAGTACAAGGAAGGCAGCGCAGAGTATAAAACGGGCGTAACGCAGACTCGTCCGCTCGTGAACCAGGCGCCGCACACAGCCAATCTCTCCCTGCTCTACAAGGACACCGCACATGGCTGGAACGCACAGCTTGCAGCCTCGTTCACCGGCACGAAACTCGCACTTGTGTCGCCGTTCAAGGACGCCGACCAGTGGGACAAGGCGATGTTCGGACTCGACTTCAGCGCAGAGAAGAAGTTCCACAACGGCATCTCGCTCTTCTTCAAGTCCAACAACCTGCTCGACGCAAAGCGCGAGCGATACCTCAAGACCGTCAACCAGAGCAACCTCGAGTATGAAGGACAGAAGAGCGACAAGACCATCGTTGGCACATACCGTTACGGCAGAACTTTCCTGCTCGGCGTGCGCTACAAGCTCTGATTCGCGTCATCTCACCACAACATCTCACCATAACATCTCATATCTCAACACCTCACCATAACAACATCATACAATGAAGAAGATAAACACAATGGCCGGTATGCTGCTCGCTGCAGCAACGGCAATGTTCTCAGCGTCTTGCGAGAACGACAACATCAATCCGTACGATTATGCAGGCAACAACGGCAACGCCAACCAAGGTTCTACAAACGTCATAAAGACCGCCGTGGCGGAGTATCCTGTAGGCTCGCTCGTGTGGTCGAACGACACCACGCTGAGCGAGAGCGTAGAGATACCCGTCGGCACATCGCTCTATATAGAGCCGGGCGTGACGGTGACGTGCAAGGCTGACGTGCAGGTGCCTGTAGAAGTGGTGGTGCTGGGCAACCTCTACTGCCTCGGTACAGCCGAGAAGCCTGTCACCTTCACCTCCGACAGCAAGAAGCCCGAAGCCTGGGGCGGCATCATCTGTGGCTACAACTCGGAGGAAGTGGTGCTCAACCATGTAGACATAGCCTACGCCGGCGCCACGCCTACCGAGTCGTCGGCATCGTTCCAGAACAAGCTCTTCAAGACCACCATCGACGGCGGCGTGCCGGCCTTCCACTTCTGCAACGTCAACGGCAAGTTTGTCATCGCCAACAGCTTCTTCCACGACAACTACAACGACCAGACCTACTTCACGGGCGGCAACGGCGTGATCGCGGGCAACATCTTCGCCGATTCGGGTAACGCTGCCGACGGCGGCGAGGCGATAAACGTGAAGGCGGGCTGCAAGCTCGACGTAGCCAACAACGTAATATACAACGCCTGCACCAACGCCTTCAAGCTCTCCAACGCCGGCAACAGCGAGGTGGTGCCGCTCACCGACATGACTGTCTACAACAATACCATCGTCGACTGCGGCTGGCGACGCTCGAAGAATAAGAAGGGCGGTTCGGTATGGGTGGAGAAGGCTGCGCGACCGGTGTTCGTGAACAACCTCTGCTACGACTCGCGTTTCGGTCTGAAGCAGCCCAAGCAGGACGGCGCCGACATGGAGCACAGCCGTCTCACGCCCAACTACTACTACGCTTCTACCGCTACCGGCGTGGAGCAGATGGCAAAGGGCGCTTCGCTCGGCATCTGGTTCGACACAGACATAAAGAGCGCCACAGCAGGCCAGTTCGATCCGCTCTTCAAGCTCTTCAAGCAGAACGCCGGCATGAACATCAACTGCGAGGTCGACGACCCCGATAAGGGCGCTCCGCTTGCTTTCGACAGGTCTTGGAACTTCGACCTGCAGCAGGGCAGCCCCGCTCTCTCGGGCGGTGTGACCGACTTTGCGCGCATCTTCCCGAACGGCATCCCGTTCTTCGGCATGAAGAAGGTGAACTTCCTCGACAGCGCCAACGACCAGAACTACTACTTCTCGGCACCACTGCCGCAGCCACGCTTCGGAGCGTGGCTGTAAAGCCGACGGCTCTGGTTTATGCTTTTTCAAGTTGCGCTATCTGTCAAGCGACTTGAACATCCTTGAGATGCACTTTTTCTTTTGCTCCATATTGGGGTGGACATACAGGTTGAGCGTTGTTGTTATGTTGGCATGACCTAACAACACGCTCACCGTTTTATAGTCGCAGTTGCTCTCTATGCAGCGTGTGGCGAAGCTGTGGCGCAGTCCGTGGTATTTCAACCGAGGAATATCAAGACGCGCCATCAACCGATGATAATAGTTGCGGTAGGTGCGAGGTTCGGTTGGTTTCTCCTCGTTTGTAAGCACATAGAAACCCTCGTTCACCACCTTTTTCAGTGGCTTCACCATCGACAGCAGTTCCTTGTTCATCGGTATCTCGCGACACGAGTTCTTCGTCTTCGGCGTGTTCACAATCAGTTCGGTATGCTTCTCTTCGCCGTCCACGATATAGATGCGCTCAATGGTGCGCCTCACCGTAATCGTGCCGTTGTCGGCGTCTACGTCAGCCCACTTCAAGCCGCAAATCTCGCCGATGCGCAGCCCCGTAGTCAGACTGATGTATATGCCAAGATTGCGGAACGTGAAGTTCTGCCTAATGAAGTTCAGAATCTTCTTGTGGTGCGCCACCGTCAGCACCTCAATCTCCTTGCCGCCCTCCGTCGTCGGATACTTTATGGCCCACTCGCAATAGTTCATGCACTCGTTCTTCACGCCGAACTTCATCACCATTTTCAGCACGATAAGGATGTCCTTCACGGTCTTCACGCTCAGTCCGCCGTTCAGTTTCCTCAGCACAAACTCCTGCACAAGTTTCTCACTAAGAGCCTCACACTCGCCGAACGCAGGCAGAATGTGGTTCTCCAGCACTAACACGTAAGCAGCATACGTCGACTGCTTCACATAGCGTTGCTTGTCAATCTTCCAAGCCATCGCAATCTCTCTGATTGTTTTTCCTTTCATTCGATCTGTTGATTTAGGTTTACAACATTGTCAACCGATTGTAAAATTAATATTGCTGTCCGGTAAACAATTATTCACCCTTATATTGTTTTGTTGTTCCGTGTTTTATAGCAATATTTACTAAAGGGGCTTTCAGCCCGTCTTTGACCACATTATCAGTTTTACCGGGCAGCAATATAAACTGAACAACTGAAAGCTTTAAACAGAACAACTGAAAGCATTAAACTACAGACATAACCTGTTTCCGCAGCGTGGGAATTCTGTTTTAGCTATGCGGTAACGATAGTTTTGCTATGCGGTAATGGTGTTACCGGTCTGCGGTAATCGCATTCTTGCACGTTGCTTCATGTTCTTTCGTTGTCGTGTTTTTCAGCTTTGCACGTGGCGCTCACGCCACACAGGCTGGAAGATAGGCTGTTGAGGCTGGAAGATAGGCTGGTAGATATCCCGATTTCTGAGTCGTCTGCCAGCCTTTATGTTGTTTATACACAATATGTTATGCGGAAACTGGAAGATATGGCAGATTTTTTTAGATATAATGTGTTTTATAATTAGTCTTTGAGGGTTACAATTAGAGAAAGATAATATTTTTAGTCCCAAATCTCAGATTCAAGGAGTTTGAGGGGGAGTGGGAGAAAACTAAGTTTGGTGATATTGCTGTAGTTGTTGGTGGAGGTACTCCCGACACAAATACTTCCCAATATTGGAATGGAAAAATTCAATGGTTTACTCCATCAGAGATAGGCAGAAATAAGTATGTATATAATAGTGTTCGCACAATATCAGAAGAAGGTTTGAACAAATCCAGTGCAAAGCTTCTTCCGATTGGAACTATATTATTAAGTTCAAGAGCAACTGTTGGTGAATGCTCTATCAACAAGAAAGAATGTACAACCAATCAAGGATTTCAATCTTTAATACCCAAAGAGAACATTTCGAATGAGTTTGTTTATTATTTGATTCAGACCAAGAGAAAGGATTTAATAAGGAAATCTTGTGGCTCTACATTTCTTGAAATTTCAGCAAATGAAGTACGAAAGATTGTAGTATCTATACCAACTATCAAAGAACAAGACAAAATAGCAAAACTATTGTCACTTCTTGACGAGCGTATCGCGACCCAAAACAAAATCATAGAAAAAATGCAAACCTTAATCAAGGGAATTATGGCAAGTTGTCAAAACAGTGGACTAAAGAATAACACCTGGGGAAAAATTTCATTATGTGATGTTCTTACAGAAAGAAAAGAACTTAACAAACAGCTACATCCTGTATTCTCCGTTTCAGTTAGTCAAGGCGTTATAAACCAAATTGAATATTTGGGGCGTTCGTTTGCAGCAAAAGACACATCAAAATATAACGTTGTACATTATGGAGATATCATTTACACAAAAAGTCCAACTGGGGATTTTCCTTATGGTATAGTAAAACAAAACTATAATCAGGAAGAAGTCGCGGTCTCGCCTCTATATGGAGTTTATGCACCTAAAACTTACTCTATTGGAGTATTTCTTCATGAATATTTTAAAAGCAACGTAAACACTTATAACTATTTACATCCTTTAATTCAAAAGGGAGCAAAGAATACGATCAATATCACTAACCAGCATTTTTTAGAGAATAAAGTTGCAATGCCATTCAACGATGATGAACTTGAAAGCATATCTAAACTGTTACTATCATTAAATGCAAAGGTTGTGCTTATGCAGCATATTAAAGGCAATTATGAGCAGCAGAAACAATACTTGCTCCGCCAGATGTTTATATAGCATTTCATACTATGTCAAAAGGCTTTAAACGATATCATTATCTGCATCAAAACCAAATTATCTGCATCATTTTAGTTGCGAATGATGCAGATAAGCCTATCGTGATGCAGATAAATGGCATCTGCTTAAAGTTACCTAATATGGTTTTGAATGTTCATATAAACATCTGGCAAAGCAAGTATTGCTTTTGACTACACAAGTTATCCAATATCTTCTGTTCTGCTGTTGCCTTTTGCTCAATTTTAGAAAGCAAATCTGCATATTTACATTGAAGTTGGTTGGATGGACAATAGATTTTGGCTTTTCCATAGTCCTTGAAATAGATGTGTGGAATAGCCATTCCTGTTTTGTATGGTTCAAAACTAAACACTTTCAGAATAAAGTACAGATACCTAAGTGAGAAGCCTTCCTTTGTTTGTAAAATGTTCAGCGTACCCGTTGCCGAACATTTTCCCTTGACACATGAAACCGCACCTACGCCAGAACCATCTTTGATAATATAGATAGCTTCACTTGTGGTATTGTAAGTATCAAGATATCCAACAATACCATTTGCACCATAAACAGGATATGCGCCAACCTCTGCAACATCACTTTCTTGTAGCGTAGATGAGGTACACAACAAGCACTCTGACAAACGAATATTTGGCTTGCCTTGTTTAGACACCTTATGTGCAATTCCCTTGATTAAGGTTTGCATTTTTTCTATGATTTTGTTTTGAGTGGCGATACGCTCATCAAGAAGAGATAATAGTTTCGCTATTTTACTTTCTTCCTCGATAGATGTTGTGTAAATTGGAAATGAGGAATATTCTTGTGAATTTATGCCTGGTTGTCCAGAACGTGCAGACATAATAGACACCCATCTCCAATATCTATGGGTGTGTAATTGAGAGAATACAAAATAAGGGTCATGTGTCGTTACATTCGCTCTAATCAAGAAACCTGCATAATACAATTTTCCATCTGATTTTTTATACAAATAAGATTTACCAGTACTCGCTCCTGTTCTTGCCAACAATATATCACGATTATTCACAAGATAGTTATCTGTTAAAACACCATCTGGAGAAACGATGTCCTTATCTGTATAGGTGGATGATGCTTCGTCTATATCCGTGATACGAATATATTTGTTTAAACCATCATAGTTTTTTGCAGCAGCATTCATACCATAGTCAAAACCTGTTGCAATATCACCAAACTTAGTTTTCTCCCACTCCCCCTGAAACTCCTTAAATCTGAGATTTGGGACGTTAAGTTTCTTATTTTCGTTATTAATAGCGTTATTCATTTTTAATCCTTAATTTTTAAAATTGAGAAATAGTCCACCAGCTTGGTAGACAATTTAAACTTCATATTTCTTTCAATATTTCCAATTTCTCTTTGAACTATCCAAAATTATTGGATAGTTGGAACTTAGCAGTCAATAAGTGACTGATTATCAAATATAATCATTTCAACCACGTGGTTGAAATGATCATATTGATCCCAACTCTTTCATATCCCCTTAGTCTCCTTTATATCAGAAAGTGTTGCTTCAATGTCTTCAATTGTAGGCAACTGGCTCTGTATGTTTTCAGGCATGAGCTTAGACAACTGATATTCAGAGATGCCTATTGGTTGATTGGTCGATTCGAGAGCATATTGAGCCATCACATTGTTCTTGGTCTTGCAGATAAGCAAACCTATCGTAGGGTTGTCAGAAGACTTTTTCTTGATATGGTTGACTGCACTCACATATACGCCCAACTGTCCCAGATGTTCTGCTTTGAATTTCGTAATCTTCAGTTCTACGACGACATAGCAGCGCAGTTCCAAGTGATAGAAAAGCAAATCGGGATATACCGTATCTTCTCCTACTTGTAGTGGCACTTGACTCCCGACAAAAGCAAAGCCTGTACCCAATTCAAGCAAGAAGCGTGTGACGTTTTGGGTAAGTCCATGTTCCAACTCACGCTCTCGGTATTCACCATCAAGTGTGAGGAAGTCGAAATTATAAGGGTCTTTCAATGTTTGAGCAGCCAATTCGCTTTGAGGATTAGCCAGCAGTCTTGTGAAATTATTCACAGCCTTTCCCTGTCGCTCATACAGATTGGTATCAAGGAAATTGAGAAGTACTGCACGGCTCCAACCATTTTCAACAGTCTTTTTTAAGTAGAACACGGCACGATTAACGTCCTTGCATTGCGATATGATATACAGATGATGCCCCCAAGGAACGGAGAAGAAAACATCCTCACTTATTTGTGCAACAGGTTGTTGCATATTTACATCGTCTAATTGGGCAACAACTTGTTGCCCATTATCTTCGCCTAATTTGGCAACAGGTTGTTGCCAAATTGTAATTTGCAGAAAATAGAACTCATACCATTGGCGAATATACCTTAGATTACGATAGGAAAACCCTTTCATATCTGGAAACTCCGCCATAAGTTCACGGCTCAATTCTTTGAGCCAGCCATCGCCCCAAGATGCAGATTTCTGCTTTTCGCAAATATCCGCACCCATACGCCAATAAAGGCGAAGTAATTCTGTGTTCACCTTAATTGCCGCCTTAACTTGCGCGCTGCGTATATCATTTTTCAACTGTGAGACCCAGCTTTTGAACTCGCTATTGCTTGCCAAAATCATATTATGTATTAAGTTTTAGTGATTAGTGATTAAGTTTGCTTGCCGTGATTTTTTCTTTCACGGTTTTAATAGAAGAAGTTAATAATTTTATCAACTCTTCGGCATCGTTATATATGCTGTCATATTCGTTGTGTTTTAAAAAATCGCTTTCATGTAAGAGTTCTAACCAATACATAGTTTCTCCTGTCTCTTTTTGCGCAATTGACAGTTTTGAAATAAAGTCGGCTTCACTTTGACCATAGAAAGCCTCTGCAATGTTAGCTCCGATACTTGTACCGCTACGCATCAGTTGCTTGGAGAGAATATATTCTTTCTTCTCATCACACAGATATTTATATAAGCGTATAACCCTTAAAGCAAAAGCCTTACTTTTGTTTTTCAAAATACTATTCCTCATAACTTAATCACTAATCACTAATACTTAACACCTAAATAATTCCCAACTCTTTCAGATATCCCTCTATCTCCTTGTCAAGGTCGGCGCGTTTGGCTTCCAGATCCTTTATCTCTTTCATCACGGCATGGATGTCGATAGGTTCTTCTTCCTCGAAAGTATCTACATAACGAGGAATGTTGAGATTGTAGTCGTTCTCGGCTACCTCCTGCAATGTGGCGAGATGGCTGTACTTTTCTATCTCCTTGCGCTCACGATAGGTATCAACAATCTTCTGGATGTGTTGTGGGCGGAGTTTGTTCTGCGTCTTGACCTTTTCAAACTCCTTGCTGGCATCAATAAACAGAATGTTGTCATCCTCCTTGCGGCATTTCTTGAACACCAAAATACATGTCGGGATGCTTGTGCCGTAGAAGATATTGGCAGGCAGACCGATGATGGCATCCACATAGTTCTTCTTCTCAATGAGGAAACGGCGGATTACGCCCTCGGCATTGCCACGGAACAGCACGCCGTGAGGAGCGACACAAGCCATTGTGCCACCCTCACCCAGGTGGTATATCATGTGGAGGATGAAGGCATAGTCGGCTGTCTTGCGTGGTGCCAAGCGTCCTGCCTTGCTGAAGCGATCATCGTTGTTGAATTTGTCGGCTGCGCTCCATTCGGCAGAGAAGGGCGGGTTGGCAACCACAGCGTCAAACTGAGTATCGCCGAAGGCATCAGCCTCCAAAGTATCGCCGTTCTCTATGCGGAAGTTGCTGAACTTGATGCCATGAAGAAGCATATTCATACGAGCCAGGTTGTATGTCGTAGGATTCTTCTCCTGTCCGAAAATCTCGTTTGCATGACCTATGCTTGCTGCACGGAGCAACAACGAACCACTACCACAAGTAGGGTCATAGACATTACGCAGACGAGCGTGACCGATGGTTACAATCTCTGCCAAGATACGGCTCACCTCCTGCGGCGTGTAGAACTCACCAGCCTTCTTGCCAGCACCTGCTGCAAACTGGCTGATCATATACTCGTAGGCATCGCCGAGAATGTCAATCTCCTGCGATGCCTCCACACCAAAGTCAATATCATCAAGGGCAAGAAGAACATTGCTGACCAAAGTATTCTTGTCATCGGCAGTCTTACCCAACTTGGGTGAAGCAAGGTCAATGTCAGAGAATAGGCCGCCAAAGTCTTCTTCGCTGTCCTGTCCGAGGGTACTGTCCTCAATACGCTTCAATGAACGTTCGAGCATCGGCAGGATGTTCTCCTTCTTCTTTACGCTTTCGATGACAGACGAGAACAGGAAGTTTGGTTCAATGAAGTAGCCGATATTCTCCAGACATTCGGTCTTCACCTCTTCCTGCAACGCCTCTACGTCTTCGTCCTTCTCCATAGCCCACAACTCCTTGAACGTCACCTCGTCGTCGACCAACGCGTCGTTGGCGTGCTTCTCTATCTTCTCCGACAGATACTTGTAGAAGATAAAGCCAAGGGTGAAGTACATGAAGTCGCTTGCTGACATATTGCCGCGCAGCTTGTTTGCGACCTCCCAGAGTTGGTCACGGAGTTTCTGTTGTAATTCTTCGCTCATATCGTTTATTTCCTTTTTATTTTCAATGTTTCACTAATAAAGACATTGTCATCGTCTTTATCTGTTATATACTGATGGCTGTACTTTCCTTTTCCTTCATTTAGGATTATTACACCATTCCAAAAGGATGTCGGACTTATAGCATAGCCTGAGTCTAAACAGAATATTTTCTTGACAACGTCTTTTTGTTCTTCATACCCAATAGCAAGTACAGCATGAGCGCCACCTTTAAA
>OHBM01001532.1_pt1 | contig 16717 bp, 12 predicted proteins | sample 1577251 | NCBI WGS metagenome assembly OHBM01 (sample SAMEA3541557, study PRJEB24748) | human gut metagenome | biome: human gut; feature: human-associated habitat; material: faeces | place: China | collected 2012 | reverse complement strand
TATCTCGCGCTCAAGGGAAGCACTGGCACGATCAGGGCTTCGGCGATGTGCGCAGCCTGCACGTGTACTTCCAGAAGTACAAATTCCAGCCCGACAAGCTCGGCCGTGCCACGCTGCTGTCGGAGTTCGGCGGCTACGCCCACCGCGTCGAGGGGCACGCCATGGGCGGCAGGAGCGTCGGCTACAAGACGTGCGACGCGCCGCTCTCGCTCGAATACGCGCTGCAGGCGCTCTATGACGAGCAGATCCGCCCCGCCATCGCGCAGGGCCTCAGCGCCGCGGTGTACACGCAGCTGAGCGACGTGGAGCACGAGGTCAACGGCCTCGTGACCTATGACCGCAGCGTCGTCAAGCTCCCGGTGCAGACGCTGCGCAAGATCTTCTATATCGAAAACGAATAAACAAAACCGCCCGCTGCGATCGCAGCGGGCGGTTGATTTTTGCGTTTCGGGCTCGGCTCAGTATGCCACGCCCCAGTAGATCATGCACTTGGCGGGCTTGCCGCACACGGGGCAGACATCGTCGATGTGCTCCTGCTCGAACGGGATGCAGCGGCTGGACATACCGGCCTTTTCCTTCATCTCGAGCTCGCAGGCAAGGTCGCCGCACCACATGGTCTTGATGAAGCCGCCGTTTTTCTCCTGCAGCTCCTTGGCCTCGGCCAGCGAGTGCGCAGCGTAGGTGTGCTCGTCGAGGTTGCGCTTGGCCTTGTCGAACAGGCCCTGCTGCACGTCCTCGAGCAGCGCGGGGATGCGCGCCTCGAGCTCATCGAGCGCGACGGTGATCTTCTCGCCGTTGTCGCGGCGGACGGCGACGCAGTGACCGGCCTCGATATCCTTCGGGCCGATCTCGACGCGCAGCGGCACGCCCTTCATCTCCCAGTTGGCGAACTTCCAGCCGGGGCTGTTGTCGCTGAAGTCGCCCTGCGCGCGCAGGCCGGCGGCCTTCAGACGCGCGACGAGCTCCTCGGCCTTCTCGGTCACGCCGGGCTTGTGCGCCGCGATGGGCAGCACGATGACCTGGATCGGCGCGATGTGCGGCGGCAGCACGAGACCGCTGTTGTCGCCGTGGGTCATGATCAGACCGCCGATGACGCGCGTGGACATACCCCACGAGGTCTGGTGCGGATAGGCCTGCTGGTTGTTCTTGTCGGTATAGGTGATGTCGAACGCGCGGGCAAAGCCGTCGCCGAAGTAGTGGCTCGTGCCGGACTGCAGCGCCTTGCGGTCGTGCATCATGCACTCGATGGTGTAGGTGTTCACCGCACCGGCGAACTTCTCCTTATCGGTCTTGTTGCCGCGGATGACGGGCATGGCCAGCTCCTGCTCGCAGGTGTCGGCATAGATCTCGAGCATCTGCAGCGTCTCCTTGCGCGCCTCTTCCTCAGAGGTGTGCAGGGTGTGCCCCTCCTGCCAGAGGAACTCGCGGCCGCGCAGGAACGGGCGCGTGGTCTTTTCCCAGCGCATGACGCTGCACCACTGGTTATACAGGCACGGCAGGTCGCGCCAGCTGTGCACGATGTGGCTCCAGTGCTGGCAGAAGAGCGTCTCGGACGTCGGGCGCACGCACAGGCGCTCCGGCAGCTCCTCGCTGCCGCCCATGGTGACCCACGCGCACTCGGGCGCGAAGCCCTCGACGTGGTCCTTCTCCTTCTGCAGCAGGCTCTCGGGGATCAGCATCGGCATGGACACGTTCTGGTGACCGGTCGCCTTGAACTTGCCGTCGAGCACCTTCTGGATGTTCTCCCAGATGGCGTAGCCGTAGGGGCGCAGAACGAACAGGCCCTTGACGTCGGAATAATCCACAAGCTCCGCCTTGGTGCACACGTCGGTGAACCACTGGGCGAAATCCACTTCCATATCGGTGATCTGCTCGACCTTTTTTTCTTTGGCCATAAGCGCAACTCTCCTCTGTATGCCGCGCGAAGCACCCGCGCAGCCGTAATTTATAATGTATTGGGCAACTTTTATATTTTATGCAATCGCCCGCCGTTTGTCAAGCGCGCACGGCGCTCAAAGCACCTGCTCGACGGCAAAAATGCCGATGAGCACGGCGATCACGCCGTAGAGCACGACACCGGCGACAGAGTGCCGCTCCGGCCGGCGGTCGAACAGCTGTCTCACGCACAGCAGTGCAAGCAGCCCCGCACCGACCCAGTACGCCGGGTGGACGGCGATGGCCATGACCGCCGCCTCGACGATCATGAGCGCGAACACCGCGATCTGCCATGTGCGGATGCGCCGCGCGCGGCTGTTGCAGTAGATCTCGCGCCAGGCGTCTGAAAGCTCGCGGCGCTGGCGGCGGAAAAACGGCTCGCGCGGCTTTTCCGGCGCGGTCTCGGGCGTCTGCGCCGCCGTTTCGGGCTCCGTCTCGGTGTAGGGGCGCTTTGGTTCCATGCGTTCCACTCCTTTCCGGCTTTTCGGAAAACCGGCTCTTTTTTCACAGGATACCCCGCCGCAGACCGCCTGTCAAGAGCCGGCGCACGGGCGAAAAGTGCATTTCGGGCTTGACCGCACCTGATTCGTGCAATATAATATGTAAATTAGAATGCCATACAATGTGCATCGAACCCCTTGGAGGTGACCATCTATCAACAGACAGAGTTACATGGCGGAGATCAGCAGCCTGCTCGGCCTGATCACCGACGACCAGACACGTCAGGCGCTCATCGCGCAGATGGAGAATATGTTTGACAATGCGCCCGATGAGGAGCGCCTCATTCAGGAGATCGGCAACCCGACCAAAGTCGCCGTTGCCCTCATCCGGTATGCCGACAGCGGCAAGATCACACCGGCCGCCGCGCCCGTGGTCGCGCCCGCACAAGCGCAGCCCCGGCGCACGCCGCAGCCGCGCCCGCGCGCAGAGCAGTACCGCCCGATGACCGCGGCAGCCGCGCAGAGCCCCGCGCCGTCGTTCACGTTCCCGGATCTGCCGGAGGAGCCCGACGAGCCCGAAACGGACGAAGCGCCCGTGCTCGACGGGCAGCTCTCATTCGACGAGCAGCCGGCTGACGACGACGGCTACTATGACGAGCAGCCCGCAGACGACGGCTACTACGACGAACAGCCCGGCGAAGGATACGGCGAGGAATACGACGAAGAATACTACGACGACTACGAGCCGGAATACAAGACGAACGTCTTTCTGGCGATCCTGTACACGCTCGGCGCGATCATCATCGGCGTGCCGGTGTTCGCCGTGCTGCTGGTGCTGGATCTGGCCGTGCTGGCCATCGGCGCCGTGTGCGGTGCAGCCGGTGTGAGCCTGATCATGACCGCGTTCATCGGCCTGCCCGTGGTGGCGGATATGCTCATCCTGCTCGGCGGCGGTGCCGCCGTGATCGCCATCGCGCTCGTCGTGATCTGGCTGGCCGTCTGGCTGTTCATCCGCATGGTCATCGGCTGGGTCAGGCTGCTGGTGCGGCTGGGCCATCGCTGGTGCAGAAAGGAGATCGCCGCATGAAAAAAGCATGGAAGACCATTCTCATCATCGCGCTGTGCATCCTGATCGTCGGCGAGATCGTGCTCGGCGTCGGCCTTGCGACCGGCGGCAGCCCCGACCGCATCTGGGACGCAGCATATGAGCACTACGACATCGGTGCGATCTTCACGTTCATCAAATCCACCGGCATCGCAGACCTGCTGGCAAGCATCGGCCTGTGAGAAAACCGAAACATGAGGCGGTGAGCTATGCTCGCCGCCTCTTCAGCTTATCCAAAAACCTCGTAGAGTTTCGCCGCCGAAGCGGCGAAAGAAAGCCCAATCATTTTCTTCGGCGACATGTGCGGCGAAGAAAATACCGCTCAGGCTGCAAGTGTGGAATTTGTGCGCCGCCGGCGCACAAATTATGCGCGCAGCAGACTGCAATCTCTTTGTCAAAAAGTATTACTTTTTGACAGTCTCACTTCATTTTAAACAGCAGCATCCCGCCCGTCATGAGCGCGAGCCCCGCCCACTTGCCCCAGCCGAAGGCGAGCTTTTCCGTGCCCATGATGCCGAAGGCGTCGATGGCGGCGGCCGCAGAAAGCTGCGCGATGAGGATCACCGCCACGGCAAGCGTCGGGCCGAGCTTACCCATGCCGAGCATGACCGTGACCGTGATGGCCAGCGCCAGCACACCGCCGAACCAGCAGTATTTCGGCGCGGCACTCAGCGCGGCAAAGCTGCCCGTGCGCCAGAACAGCAGCACGAGCAGCGACAGCACCGCCGCCGTGCACTGCACGAAGGCATTGGTCTCCAGCGTGCCGATATGCCCGCCGAGGCGCGTGTTCATCACGCCCTGAATGCTCATCGCCGCGCCGGCGAGAATACAGGCGAGAAATCCACCCAAAAACCATCGCATCCCTTCGAAGAAATTCTTGCACTGCCGTCCGGAATGTGTTACACTGTGTTGCGTGGGCAAACAATTGCCCGCAGCACGCGCACAAAAGGAGGCTTCAAGCATGGCAGCAGGCAACAAACCGAAATACTATCTCGTGGAGGCGAGCGTCCTGCCCGAGATCTTCGCCAAGGTGATCGAGGCCAAGGAGCTGCTCGAGACCGGCCAGGTGCGCACGGTGGCGGACGCCGTGGCGTGCGTGGACATCAGCCGCAGCGCATTTTATAAATACAAGGATTTCGTGTCCCCGTTTCAGGACATGTCGCGCGGCCATCTCGTGACGTTCAACCTCGAGCTGCTCGACCGGCAGGGCGTGCTGTCGTCCGTCCTTGCTATTTTTGCCGAAAACGGCGCGAATATACTCACCATCAACCAGAGCATCCCGACCAGCGGCGTCGCCCCCGTGACGATCACGGCGGCGACCGAGAACATGCAGACGACGATGGAGCTGTTCATGGCGGCGCTCAAGTCCGCCGAGGGCGTCATCCGCGTGCACATCATGGCCGGCTGACAAATGCGCAGCACAAAAGCAGCCCCGAACCGACACGGTTCGGGGCTGCTTTTTATCTCATTTATCTCTTGTTCACTCCAGGATCTGCGCGCGGCCGCCGTGCAGCCGGATCTTCCCGGCGCAGAAGCACTTGACCGCCTCGGGCAGGAGCTTCCACTCGGCGTCCGTGAGCACGCGGCGCTTGAGCGTCGTGAGATCGTCGTCGGCGAGCACGGGCACGGCCTTTTGCAGCAGCACCGGGCCGATGCCGCCGTTTTCATCCGCAAGGTAAGCCGTCGCCCCCGTGACCTTCAGGCCGCGGGCGAGCACCGCCTCGTGCACCGCGTCGCCGCGCAGCGTCTCGAACGCCGGAACGAGCGACGGCTGCACCGCAATGACCTTGCCGCGGAAGCTCTTTGCCGTCTCGCGGCCGATGCCGGGGTAAAAGCCCGCGTTGATCACAAGCTCAATGTCCATATCCTTGAGCTTGTTGCGGATGGCCATGTCGTACGACGTGTCGTTCGGAAACACGCTCGGCTCGACGACGACAGTCTCGATGCCGGCATTGCGCGCGCGCTTGAGCGCGTAGGCATTGGCGTCGGACGAGATGACGGCGACGAGCTGCAGCTCCGGGATCTCGCCGAAGAACACGGAATCGAGCAGGCTCTGCAATTTTGTTCCCTTGCCGGAAACCAGAACAGCACTGCGGATCATAAACAGTTTACTCCTTCCCCAGCAGCCGGGCGGCTGTGGCGCGGTTATTATCCTCCTGCCGGTTGAGCAGTTCGGTGCGGCGGCGCATCTCCTCGCCCCTGCCGGCAAGGGCGACGGCCGAGTCGATCATGTCCGACAGGTCCTTTTCGTTGAGCGCCGCAAGCTGGATGTAGTTATTTTGCTCCACATAGTCGAGAAACGCCGTGACCTTCGGGTCATAGGCGACGCCGATGAGCGGCACGCCCTGTCCGGCGGCGAAGATGAGCCCGTGCAGACGCATGGACACGACCGCGGTCATGCGTGAGAGCACGCCGATCACCTCACCCGAGGTCATCTGCTCGTCGATCCGGTAAAACGGGATGCTCAGATGCTCCGTGACGAGCTGGCCGGCCTCGCCGTCGGCGCGGAAGTTGATGCCAAGAAACACCGGCGTCAGCCCGTACTTCAGATAGGCATACACGGCGCCGGCGGCAAACACGGTGGCCTTTTCCTCCATGCCGGGCCATTTGCGCAGCACGAAGCCGATATACTTGCCGCCGATGTCCATATCATGCGCGCGCAGGATGCTGTCGATGCGGCTGTGCTCGGCCGCCGGCAGCGTGAGCGCGGGGTCGGACGCGAGGATGACCTCCGGCACCGTGACGCCGAACTCCCGGAGCGTCTCCCGGCTGTCCGGCTCGCGCAGCGTGATCTTGTCGACGCAGGTATTGATGACGTGCGCGGCCATCTTCTTGTCGCGCGCATAGACGATCGGGCCGATGCCGCAGCCGTACATCTGCACCTTGCAGCCGCAGCCGTGTGCCATGCGGATCGTGCTGAGATAGTACCACAGGCTCAGGCGGCTCGTAACATCCTGCATGAGGCTGCCGCCGCCGCTGATGAACAGCTGGCTGCGGCGCATGACGCGCCGGATGGCAAACACGCCGAACCGGTGGCAGGCGTTGACACCGAACGTGCGCTGGGTGTCCTTCGGCCGGCGGGAGAGCACGGTCACGGGCATATGCGCATCGATGCGGCGCATCTCGCCGATGATGGCCTGCAGAATCGCGTCGTCGCCGGTGTTGCCAAAGCCGTAGGCCCCGCAGATGAGCACACCGTCGCGCGCGCCGTCGCGCCGGTTTCGCTCCATGCGAAAAACGGCGTTGTAGATCTCCAGCTGGCGCAGGCCGGTGGCCTCCTCGGAAAAGTCGGCTTTGCCGCGCCGGTAGAGCGCCTCGCCCATCTCATGGCGGTAATCGGCATCGAGCGCGAAGCGCGCGAGGTAGGCCGCGAGCATGCGCACGTCGCCCGGCTCAATGAGCAGGCCGGTCACGCCATGCTCGATGATGGCCGGCACGCCGCCGACATTGGACGCGACGGTGGCCAGATGCGCGCGTGCCCCCTCGGGCAGCGCATAGGGAAACGCCTCCGACAGAGACGAGAGGGTGTTGATGTCGAGCGCGCCGTAGAAGCTGTCGAGGTCGTTGACCCAGCCGAGGAAAAAGACGCTGTCGGCAATGCCGAGCTCCGCTGCGAGTGCCTCGAGCTTTTTGCGCTCCATTCCCTCGCCCGCAATGGCGAGGCGCAGCTGCGGGCAGGCCTTTTGCGCCAGCGCCACGGCGCGGATGAGCGTCGGGATGTCCTTGACGGGGTCAAGCCGCGCGGCGATGCCCGCGATGACGTCGCCCTCGTGGACGGTATATCCGAACTGCGCAAAATATGCCGCGCGGTCGGTCTTGGGCACGACGTGGGAAAAGTCGAGCCCGTTGTAGATGGAAAAGAGCCGGTTCGGCTCAAAGCCGCGGTCGATCAGCCGCTGGCGGATGGGGTCGGACACGCACACGCGATAGTCGAGCTGGTGCAGGGCCCAGATATTGAGCGTGCCGTAGACGGCGCGGGCAAACGGCCGGCCGAGATAGTCCAGCCGGTAGTCGCTGTGCACGGTGCTGATGACCGGCACGCGCACGCTCCGGCGCAGCAGGGCGCCCATGACGTTGGCCATGGAGCCGTGGCAGTGTACCAGATCGTACTCTCCCGCGCGGATCAGCTTTTTGAGCGCGCCGAGATTGGCCGCAAAGCCCCTGTCGAGCACCATCGTCGGGATGCCGAGCGCGGCCGCACCGTCGGCAAAATCGCCGCCGCGAAAGCACACGAGCTGCACGTCGATGATCTGACCGAGATATTTCAGCAGGGAGTAAACATGCGTCCGGGCGCCGCCGGTGTCGCCCCCGCTGATGAGGTGGATTACTTTCACTTTGCCCTCCAAAGCACTTGTGCGCACCGCAAAAACACGGTATAATGCGTGCGTACAGGCGTTGACACATTCCCGCACAAATGACATGTGCGGATTCAGATTATTATACTGTATGATTCCACTATGGTCAAGTTTTGGAGGCGCGCAATGACGAAAATTTATCTGATCCGGCACGCGGAGGCGGAAGGCAACCTCTACCGCCGCATTCAAGGCCACTGGGACGGCAGCATCACCGCGCTCGGTCTGCAGCAGATCGACGCGCTCGCGCAGCGATTCCGGCACGAGCACATTGATGCGCTCTACTGCAGCAATCTGTCGCGCGCGCGTGTGACAGCCGAGGCGATCACGCGCTATCACGACGTTCCGGCCGTGGCCACGCCGCGCCTGGCGGAGATCTGCATGGGCGTGTGGGAGGGGCGCGCCTGGGGCGACGTGGAGCACGAGTTCCCCGAGCAGATGCGCTATTTCAACACCGACCCCGAAAAGTGGTCCGTGCCCGGGGGCGAGCCGATCCGCGAGGTGCAAAAGCGTATGACGCGCGCGATCCAGGATCTCGCCGCGCGGCACGACGGGCAGGCCGTCGCCGTCGTGAGCCACGGCATGGCCATCCGTGCCTATCTGTGCACCGTGCTGGGCATCCCGAACAGCGAGATGTCCACCCTGCCCTACGGCGACAACACGTCCGTGAGTCTGCTGCTCGTCGATGGGGAGCGCACGACCGTGGAGTATTATAACGACAACCGCCACCTCCCGCCCGCGCTGAGCACGTTCGGCCGCCAGACCTGGTGGCGCGGCAGCGGCAGCGGCGCGGAAAACCTGCGCTACGAGCAGCTCACATTCCCGCACGACGAGGCGTTTTACCTGCAGTGCTACCGCGATGCGTGGTGCAACGTGCACGGCTCGGACGAGGGCTTCGTGCCCGAGCTCTACGCCCGCAGCGCAGCCAAGCACGCGCAGGAGCACCCCGGCTCCGTCGTGCGCGTGCTCAGCGGGGACACCGTGGTCGGTCTGGTCGAGCTCGACCCCGCGCGCGACGAGCAGACCGGCTGCGGCTGGATCAGTCTGCTGTATATGCTGCCGGAATACCGCGGCCGCGGCTGGGCGATCCAGCTGCTGGGCTACGCATTCTGGTTTTATGAGAATCACGACCGCAACACCGTGCGCCTGCACGTGTCGGAAAACAATGCCCGCGCCATCGACTTCTACCGGCGCAGCGGCTTCGTGCAGCTCGGGCGCGATCCCGGCGTGCGCGAGCGTCTGCTGCTCATGGGGCGGCTCATCCACAGGACGGTGACACATGGATCGGTGTGATTTTCTGCCCGTCTCCGCCGAGGAGATGCACGAGCGCGGCTGGTGGTGGTACGATGCGCTCGTCGTCGGCGGTGACGCCTATGTCGACCATCCGAGCTTCGGCACGGCGGTCATCAGCCGCGTGCTCGAGGCCGAGGGGCTGCGCGTGGCCGTGCTCGCGCAGCCGGACTGGCACGATGCGGAGGCCTTCCGCGCCATGGGCCGGCCGCGGCTGGGCGTGTTCATCGGCGCGGGCAATCTCGACTCCATGGTCGCGCACTATACCGCCGCCAAGCGCCGCCGCAGCGAGGATTTTTACTCCCCCGGCAAGCGCACCGGCTGCCGCCCCGACCGCGCCGCCATCGTCTACTGCAACCGCGCGCGCGAGGCCTTCGGCCCCGATGTGCCGATCATTCTCGGCTCGCTCGAGGCGAGCCTGCGCCGCTTTGCGCACTATGACTACTGGGACGATTCCGTGCGCCGCGCCATCCTCTTTGACGCCCCGGCCGACCTGCTGGTCTACGGCATGGGCGAGGCCGCGACGATCGAGATCGCCCACCGGCTCAAGAAAAAACAGTCCGTGCACACGATGACCGACATCCCCGGCACGGGCTACATCACGCGCGACCCCTCCGTGTGCAAATTTGACCACATCACGCTCCCGTCGTTCGAGGACGTGCGCGACGATAAGCGCCTCTATGCCGAGGCCACGCGCACCGAATACGCCGAGCATGACCCCGTGCGCGGCCGCGCCATGATCCAGCCGTGCGAGGGGCGCTATCTCGTCATCAACCCGCCCGCCATGCCGCTCGACACCAAGGAGCTCGACCGCGTGGCCGACCTGCCCTACACCCGCGAGTGGCACCCGATGTACGAGCCGCTCGGCGGCGTGCCCGCGATCGAGGAGGTGCGCTTCAGCGTGATCCACAACCGCGGCTGCTTCGGCGGGTGCAACTTCTGCTCGCTCGCGTTCCACCAGGGGCGGATGGTCACATCCCGCAGCCACGAATCCGTCATCCGCGAGGTGGAGCAGATGACGCACCATCCGCTCTGGAAGGGCTATGTCTCCGATGTCGGCGGCCCGACGGCGAATTTCCGCGGCCCCAGCTGCAAAAAGCAGAGCAAAGACGGCATGTGCCCTCTGAAGCACTGCCTTGCGCCGACGCCGTGCAAAAATCTCGTTGCCGACCACCGCGATTATCTCGCGCTGCTGCGGAAGCTGCGCGCCGTTCCGGACGTCAAGAAGGTGTTTGTGCGCTCCGGCGTGCGGTTTGACTATGTCCTCTGCGACAAGAACAGCCCGTTCCTCTCGGAGCTTGTGCAGTACCACATCTCCGGCCAGCTCAAGGTGGCGCCGGAGCACTGCGTCGATACGGTGCTCGGCTATATGGGCAAGCCGCCGGTCGCGGTATACGAACGGTTTCTCGATAAATACCACGCGCTCAACGCGCGCTACGGCAAGGCGCAGTTCGTCGTGCCGTATCTCATGTCCTCGCACCCGGGCAGCCGGATGGAGGACGCCGTGGCGCTCGCGCTGTATTTAAAGGCGCACAACGCCCGCCCCGAGCAGGTGCAGGATTTTTACCCGACGCCCGGCACGATCAGCACCTGCATGTACCACACGGGCATCGACCCCATCACGATGAAGGACGTGTACGTCCCGACGGACGCGCACGAAAAGGCGATGCAGCGCGCGCTTTTGCAGTATACCGATCCCAAAAACGCCCGGCTCGTGCGCGAAGCGCTCGCCTTTGCCGGACGCGAGGATCTGATCGGTTACGGCGGAAAGTGCCTCGTGCGCCCGGCAAAGGGCGAAAAACCGTCTGACCCCGGCGAAGGAAAGGAAAAGAACCATGGAAACAAAAAGCATCCTCCTGTTCGCGTATCTGCTCGGAATGAACGCGGCGGCGTACATCCTCATGGCGGTGGACAAGACAAACGCCATGCGAAAGGCGCGGCGCATTCCGGAAATAACGCTCCTTCTGATCGCGGCGCTCGGCGGAAGTCTGGGCGAGTGGCTCGGCATGGTAAGCCTGCATCACAAGACAAAGCATAAGAAGTTTCTCATCCTCGTGCCGGCGTTCCTGTTTATCCATATCGCGCTCGGCGCGTGGCTGCTCTTTTTCCGGGGATAAGAGAATATGTCGAAAACAGTCGAAATTACGGATTTCTCTTCTCCGGCGCTGGACGTTTACGCCCGCCTGACGGAAAACCAGCTCGTGAGCCGCGCCGACCCCGCAAACGCGATGTTCATCGCCGAGAGCCCGCTCGTCATCGGCCGGGCGCTCGACGCCGGGTATGAGCCGGTGTCGGTGCTCATGGAGGCGCGGCACATAAACGGCGCGCACGCGGAGATCTTAGCGCGTCTCGGCGCGGACGTGCCGGTATTTACCGCGCCGGACAGCGTGCTCGTGAATCTCACGGGGTTTCACCTGACGCGCGGCATGCTCTGCTGCATGCGCCGCCGGGCGCTGCCGCCGGCGGAGGCGCTCTGCCGGGACGCGCGGCGCGTCGCGGTGCTCGAAAACGTGATGAACCCGACGAACATCGGCGCGATCTTCCGCAGCGCGGCAGCGCTCGGCATGGACGCCGTGCTGCTCACCGAGGCCGGGAGCGACCCCTTGTACCGCCGCGCTGCGCGCGTGAGCATGGGCACGGTCTTTCAGGTGCCGTGGACGTATCTCCCGGCGGGGGAGCGCTGGCAGGATACGCTGCACGCGCTCGGCTTTGAAACCGCGGCGCTCGCGCTGCGGGACGACAGCCTGAGCATCGCCGATCCGCGTCTTGGAAGGGTCGAAAAGCTCGCGCTCTGTCTCGGCACGGAGGGCGACGGGCTCGCAAACGATACCATTGCAGACTGCGACTATACCGTGCGCATCCCCATGTCGCACGGCGTGGACAGCCTGAACGTAGCCGCGGCGAGCGCCGTGGCGTTTTATCAGCTCGGCACGCTCTGCCATAAAACGGAAGAATTTTTATGAAAAGAACCGCAAAGATGCTGACCGCGGCGCTGCTCGCGCTTACGCTCGCGCTGCCCGGCACCGCCGCCGCGGCGGACGATACGCCGGCGGTGCGCATCTCCGAAATGATGTATAAAAACCATGCGACACTCCAGGACGCCGACGGCGATTTTTCCGACTGGTTCGAGCTGGAGAATACGTCGAACCGCGTCGTGCGCCTCAAGGGGTGGAGCGTGTCGGACGGAAAGACCGTCTGGGATTTTCCCGCGGACGCGACGATACCGCGCGGTGGGGTGCGCGTCGTTTTCGCCTCGCGCAAGGATAAGACCGCGGCGGGCGAAAGCCACACGTCGTTCGCGCTCGGCGAGGGGGAGACGCTGTATCTCATCGCGCCGGGCGGGACGATCGCCGACCGCGCCGCGTGCGATCCTGAGCTGCCCGCCGACCATGTGCTGCGGCGCGAAAACGGCGGCGAGCTCACCGAAAGTGTCTGGGCGACGCCGGGATACCCGAACACCGCCGCGGGGTACGCGGCGTTCTGCGAGAGCCGCAAAACGGAAAGCCCGCTCGTGCTCTATGAGGCGGCGGTCTATAACGACACGTTCGCTCTCAAGGGCGAGTATTACGACTGGGTAGAGATAAAGAACGTATCGAAAGAGAGCGTGAAGCTCTCCGACTACTGCCTTTCGGACGACCGGCGGGAGCTGGAAAAATGGTCGCTTCCCAACCGGACGCTCGCGAAAGGACAGTCGATCCTCATCTACTGCACCGGCGAGGAGAACCCGACGACCGGCAACGGCCTGCGTGCGAATTTCGCGCTCAACGCTTCGAGTGAAACGCTCTATCTCACGAAGAAGGGCGAGAGCGCGGCGGCGGACTTCGTCTGGCTGCACGATATCCCCTACGGGTACAGCATGGGCCGCACGGACGCCGAAAACGGCTTTTTCTATCTCCGCAGGCAGACGCCGAACGAGCCGAACGAGACCGACGCTTACCGGTATATCTCCGAAGCCCCCACGGCGAACCGCGAATCGGGGGTCTACGAAGCGGGGCAGACCGTGCGCGTGAAGCTCGCCGCGGCAGGCGATATTTACTATACGACCGACGGCTCCGCCCCCACGGAGGAGAGCACGCCGTACACCGGCGCGATCACCGTGAACAAAACGACCGTCCTTCGCGCCGCTGCCGTGGAAGAGGGCGGCGCGCCGTCGCGCGCGCTCACGCTCAGCTTCTTCATCGGCGAGGAGCACACGCTGCCGGTGCTCAGTCTCGTGACCGACTCACCCCGACGGTTTTCCGAAACATATAACGGCGCCGTAAAATACCGCGAATGCGCGGCGAATCTCTCACTTCTCGCCCCGGAAGGCGGCTTTTCCATCGACTGCGGCGTGGAGCTCAAGGGACGCACCAGTCTTTTCAACCCGAAAAAGAGCCTCGGCGTTTCGTTCCGCGGCTGTTACGGCGCGGAAACGCTTCAATACGACATCTTCGGTAAAGGCCCGGCGGAGTTCACCGAGCTTTCCATCCGCGCCGGGCAGGACTATATCTCCACGGTGTTCCGCAACGAGCTCATGCAGGAGCTGTGTGCCGAGCTCGATACGACCGTGACGCAGCGCAGCCGCTACTGCGTGCTGTACATCAACGGCGAATACTGGGGCATCTACTGTCTCAAGGACGATATCACGCGGCAGTTTTATGCCAATCTCACCGGCACGGCGAAGGAAGACGTGACGATGCTGCCCTCGCCGGTGGCGCAGAGCACGGCGGTATATACCGAGGCGCTCGGACTCTGGCGGGACACCACGCTCACACGCCGGGAAGCCTATGAGCGCTTCTGCGAGGCCATGGATATGGACGGCTTCATCGACTGGGTGCTGCTCGAGGGCTACTGCGCAAACGTGGACATCAAGAGCAACCTCCGCTATTTCCGCACCGGCGACGGGCCGTGGCAGATCGCCTTTTACGATCTTGACTGGGCGTTCCAGACGAGGAGCAACTGCTTTTTCGATCTCATCGGCCCGGAGCAGACCGCGCAGATCGCCCCGACGATCCGCTGGCTCTTCGGCATCGACGACTTTAAGGAGCGGCTTCTCACGCGGTACGCCGAGCTGACGGAAACGACGCTCTCGGACGAGCACGTCACGGAGAAGATCGACGAATTCCGCGCGCTGCTCGCGCCGGAGATCGCGCGGGAGCGTGCGCACTGGGGCGGCAGCGAGAAAGGCTGGAACGAACAGGTGGACGCGCTGCGCGCGAACATTGCCGACGACTACGCCGCCCACACCGTCCGGAACCTCTGCAGCATTCTCGGCATGGGCGAGGAGGAATGCATGGAGTATTTCGGCTTCTGACGCCGCCGTCCGGCAGACGCTCTGCCGCCTTGACAAACCGGGGGCCGCAGAGTAAAATCCAATCAAAAAAAGACGCCTGAGTGCTCCGTAGACAGGTAAAAACGCTTCGGAGAGAATAGGAAATCCGGGGAAGATCCGGAACGGTACCGCCACTGTAAGTGCGGAAGCTCCGCCGGGGCGAAAGCCGGTCATTGGGGAGACCCGAGAAGGCTGCACGGAGCTGAGGATGCACAAGTCAGGAGACCTGCTCAGAGATGCGTCGCTTCCCCGGCTATGGGGAATACATCATGCCAGCGGAAAAACGGCCGCGGCGGTTCTTTTGGACCGCCGCGGCTTTTCTGCGTGGGGAGGATCTTATGGACCGAATCATGATCTCCGGCGTGAGCAGCGGCTGCGGCAAGACGACGGTCGTGTGCGCCGTATTGCAGGCGCTGGTGAACCGCGGCTTGAAGACCGGCGCGTTCAAATGCGGGCCGGACTACATCGACCCGATGTTCCACAGCCGCATCATCGGCGCGAAGAGCGCCAATCTCGATCTGCATTTCTTTTCGGAAAACACGCTCCGCTTCCTGCTCGCGAAAAACGCCGCGGGGTGCGATGTGAGCGTTATCGAAGGGGCAATGGGCTTTTATGACGGCGCGGGGCTCACCACATGGAAAACGAGCGCGTATGAGCTCGCCCTCGTTACGAAAACGCCGGTCGTGCTCGTGGTGAACGCGCGCGGCGCGGCGCTCTCGGTGCTCGCGGTCATCGAAGGGTTTTTGCGCTTCCGGCCCGAGAGCGGCATCCGCGGCGTTATACTCAACCAGTGTACCGCCATGACGTACGCTTCGCTCTCCGCCGCCATCGAGGAGCGCTTCGGCATCCGATGCTTCGGCTTTCTGCCGCGGCTCGACGAATGCGTGCTCGAGAGCCGCCATCTGGGGCTTGTGACGGCGGGGGAGATCCGAGATCTCCGCGAAAAGATGCAGACGCTCGCCGCGCAGGCGGAAAAGACGCTGGGTATCGACGCTCTTCTCGCGCTCGCGCACGAGGCCGAGCCTCTGGACTATACGCCCGCCGTGCTGCCGAAGAAGGAGAAGATCCGGCTGGCCGTTGCGCGGGACAACGCCTTCTGCTTTTATTATGAAGACAGTCTTGACGCCGTGCGGGAGATGGGCGGCGAGCTCGTGCCGTTCAGCCCGATCACCGACGGCGCGCTGCCGGAGAATATCGACGGACTCTATCTCGGCGGCGGGTATCCGGAGCTGTACGCGAAGGAGCTTGGCGAAAACGCCTCCATGCGCGCGTCCGTCCGCGCGGCGCTGGAGCGGGGCGTGCCGTGCATCGCCGAGTGCGGCGGGTTCATGTATCTCACCGAAGCCATCGGCGATGAGCCCATGGCAGGCTTCCTGCCGGGGACATGCTTCGATACCGGAAAGCTCACCCGCTTCGGATATGTGACGCTGCGCGCGAAGAAGGACAATCTTCTCTGCCGCGCGGGGGGCGAGATCGCCGCGCACGAGTTCCACCACTGGGACTGCACCTGCCCCGGCGACGCCTTTGCCGCCGAAAAGCCGACGGGACGGCGCTGGGAGTGCGCCGCGGCCTCCGATACGCTCTATGCGGGCTATCCGCATTTTCATTTCTATTCCAACCTGGAATTTCTTTACAGCTTTTATGACGCCTGTATAAAGGAGAAGCACCGCCATGATGGAAAATATTAAACCCATGGACATTGAAAAGCGAAGCTTTGCCATCATCACCGAGCTGCTCGGCGATACGAAGCTCGAGGAGGAAAACGAGCTTGTCATCAAGCGCGTTATCCACACGACCGCGGATTTTGACTATGTGCAGAATCTTGTGTTCTCCCCGCACGCCGTGACGAAGGGACTCGACGCGCTCCGCGCGGGCTGCCACATCGTCACGGACACGCAGATGGCGAAAGCGGGCATCAACAAAACGATCCTCGGCCGTCTCGGCGGCGAGGTGCACTGCTTCATGTCCGATGCGGACGTCGCCGCCGAGGCGAAGGAGCGCGGCGTCACGCGCGCGATCGTCTCCATGGAGAAGGCGGCGCAGCTGCCGGGGAAGTGCATTTTTGCCATCGGCAACGCGCCCACGGCGCTCATCGCGCTGCACGGCCTCATCGAAGAGGGAAAGCTCGACCCCGCGCTCATCATCGGCGTGCCGGTCGGGTTCGTGAACGTGGTGGAGAGCAAGGAGCTCTTCCTCGATTCCCCGGTGCCGCACATCATCGCCCGCGGCCGCAAGGGCGGCAGCAACGTCGCCGCCGCCATCTGCAACGCGATGCTCTATCAGA
>OHBM01001527.1_pt1 | contig 16759 bp, 18 predicted proteins | sample 1577251 | NCBI WGS metagenome assembly OHBM01 (sample SAMEA3541557, study PRJEB24748) | human gut metagenome | biome: human gut; feature: human-associated habitat; material: faeces | place: China | collected 2012 | reverse complement strand
GCGGCTTTTCTCGGTCGCCCATACGTTGTACTTATGTACCAGCTCGCACGTCTCCTGCGCCGCGTAGGCTATCAGAGCGGCGGCGGCTACGATCGCTATTGTGGTTAATGTGTTCATTCCTGAATCTCCTTTCCGTATTACAATCCCCACTTGCATACATACCAGCGGACAAAATGCCCTGTTGGTACTACAAATCCTGTGTTTACCTTCCCCGGCTGCTTCTGTGCGATACCGAGGAAACCCTGCTGTTTCAGTGCATTTCGCACACTGTCCTCCGAACAATGCCACCAGTCGGCTATAACCGGGACAGGTATCTGAAACGGATGATTCTCAACGATTTCAGCAAGTTTCTGCGTATCTCCGCTAAGGAACTCGCTGATTTTTTCAGTTGCAGTCATAGAATTAACTCCTTTCTTGAAGTCCCATAGTTTCTTTGTTGTTGACTTTTAGTCAACAAACATTTTAAAAAAAATACGTCTTTCCATATCAGAATCAAGTTCAAGAATCTCGGAAAGCTTTGCTATTTCCGACTGTCTGAATTCAGTACGATTATTAATCTTTTTCCACAATCCTTGGCGGGAAAGATTCATATGCCGCGCTATATCCTTAACCGTAAATCCACAGTTCTTGATTCTTTTTTTTAAAAGAACGCTATCTGTCATTAACTAACCTCCTTTCCTGTTGGTGACTATTTGCCAACATCAACAGTATACCACCATGTTGGCTGAATGTCAACAATAATTTCCACTTTCTACTTATTGAACAAAAAAGCAAGTAGATTTTTGTTGACATTTTGCCACCGCCACTGTAAATATTTGTTGACATTATGTGCACATAATGCTATAATTAGCGTAAGGAGGTGGACTCAATGACATTTGGTGAACGAATATATAAAATAAGAAATGAAAAAGGTTTAACTCAAGACGAATTAGCAGCAGCAGTAGGGTACAAATCTCGTTCAACGATTGCAAAAATAGAATCAGGTGAACGTGATGCACCACAAACTATGATTGTAGCACTTGCAAAAGCTCTTGGAACAACTCCGTCATATTTAATGGGCTGGGAAGAAAGCAATTCTCCCAACGTTGTAAAAGATTCAATCCCATACACCCCTGAGAATATGGTGCCAATACCTGTGATCGGCAGAGTTGCCGCAGGATATACCTGTTTAGCTGAAACAGATATAGAGTGCTATGAGCTGGTATCGCCCGAAAATATAAACGACGGTTATGATTATGTATATCTAAAAGTAATCGGGAACAGCATGGAGCCGTTGATAATTGAGGGGGATCTTGTTCTTGTCCGCATTCAGGAACGGGTTAACAGCGGTGACTATGCAGTGGTTATTGTCGATGAGGAGGACGGAGTTGTCAAGCAAGTCAAATTTGATGATAATTCGATACAGCTTGTCTCAAAAAATCCGTACTATCCGCCAAGAGTATTTAAGGGGAAAGAGAAAAACCGTATCCGTATATTCGGCAAGGTAGTCGAAAGCAAGCGGAAGTTTTTCTAAATTAATATGGTAAGGGATTTTCAGGAGGGTTAAAATGAATAATAAAAAATGTCCGGTTTGGGTTTTGTGTTTGCTTTTCACTTTTTCGATATTCATAATTCCACTTATAGCAGGAATCATTCTTTATACCAGAAATGTTATGATCGACAAAAAGATGAAAAAGCAACAGACAGACCATTTGGATGAACTAAGTCGTTCGATCGCTAACCTTGAAGGTGAAATAAACAACTTAACTTCAAGAAAAGCACAGCGTCAAACCGAATATAATGAAATAATTGCTTCCAAGGAAGCTCTTATGCAACAGATGAAACAAGAAGCCAAAATCGAAGCCGTAAAGGAACTTGAAGATAATTTAGCAGAAGCAAAAAAGGCTCTTGAACATCTGCAAGCAGATATAGAACTCAAAGAAACGATGCTGAACGAAAAAAATGCAGAATATGATAAGAGTTGTAAATCTGTAGAAAACAATGCCATAAAAATAGAGAAGCTTAAATCTATTTATAAGAGTTTCCAGTATGCCATTAAAGCTTATGAATCCGGTTCTGATTCAAAGCTCGATGAAGCACTTATAGATATGGCAGATGAAGCCCTTGCTCCAATAATAGAAATGAAGCTTAACTGCATGAACGTTAAGCAGCTAAAGAAGCAGTATAACGATCTGCAAAGGAGTATTCAGGAAGAGTTTAAGCGTTATGAAGGGCGCTATAATACCAAAGCCAATATTGCAATATATAAGCTAATGGTTATTGCACTGGAAGCAGAACTGCAAAACGTGCTCTATTCTTTAAAATACGGGAAGCTGGAGGATTCTGTTGAAGCTGTAAAAAGCATTACCGCGCGCTATCTAACAATTGCAGTAGACGGAAATCAAAATATTGCTCCAACAATGAAGAAATTCATAGGCGAAATTGAGTACTTATTTATAGAGACTGTCAAGGTCGAATATGAATATTACATACAAAAAGAAAGGATCAAAGAGGAACAGCGCGCTATTAAAGAGCAAATGAAGCAGGAAGCTGCTGAAAGAAAAGCATTGGAAGAACAGCGTAAAAAAGTTGAAAAGGAAGAAGCAAAATATCAGAATGAAATTCAATCTGTAAACGGCCAGCTTTCAAACTGCCTTGATAATGAACAGATACAAAAACTTGAAGAACGAATCAGAGAACTTCAAGAACAAATGGCGGCGGTTCAGGACAAAAAGGAAAAAATCACTCAGCTTCAGAATGGAAAAGCCGGATTCGTTTATGTAATATCAAACCTCGGTTCATTCGGCGAAAATGTATTTAAGGTCGGAATGACAAGAAGAGAAAATCCGATGGACAGAGTTAAAGAACTCGGTGACGCCAGTGTTCCTTTCTCTTTCGATGTGCATAGCTTCATATTTACAGACGATGCAGTTAGCCTTGAAGCTACTCTCCACCAGGAACTGAACGATAGAAGAGTGAACAAAATAAACTCCCGTAAGGAATTTTTCAATGTAACCCTTGACGAAATCGAAAAACTTGTATATAAATATCAGCCCACAGCAGAATTTAACAGAACAATGCTCGCCGAAGAATACAGACAGGGCTTGACCATGAAAGAACCTATCCCAGAATTTTCTGATGTTGAGAGCACCGAATTAGAAGATGAGGATTGAGTAATATAAATCTGCTCTGAAATGAGAGTGTGAGTTGAAATTTCGCGTAAAGGAGTGATTTTTATGGGTAGACCACGGAAAGAGCTGCCGAATCATGCAAGTGGTATGTATGAAGTAAAAATTACTATCGGGCATGATTTTGACGGCAAACTTATAAGAAAAAGTTTCTATAGTTCTATAAGTAAAGCAGACGCAAGAGCCAAGGCAGAGGAATATAAGATTAATCAAGCAGTTTATGAAAAGACAGGAGAACTTCCGGATCCGTCAGCAATGACGTTTGAAACGTGGGCAAGGAAATGGCTTGACACATACAAAAAAGGTGTAGTAAAAGAGCACACCTACAATTTCACTTACAAGTCAAATGTGGAAAAGTACCTTATCCCCTACTTTGGCAAGGCTCACATATCAAAAATACAACAGATCGATGTTCAAAAGTATTTTAATCAGGTTGAAAACAACGGCGAACCTCTCGCTCACTCAACATTAGATAAGCATAAAATGATATTGAAATCTATTTTTGACGCGGCAATAGACAATGATCTCTGCTATAAGAATCCAGTAAAAAATATAAAGTATCAAAAAGTAGCTAAAACTATAAGCCGAGTTGCATACACAAAAGAAGAAGCCCGTAAGTGCGAGGAATATGCACAAACGCACGGCAGAAAAGATATTGTTATCATGCTTAATACAGGTATACGCCGTTCTGAGCTTCTCGGCTTAAAATGGAAAGATATAGATTTCGATAATAAAATAATGCACATAGAACGAGCTGTTACGCAAACCAAAGGCAAGATAATTATTGATAAGCCTAAAACCAAAACGTCCGTAAGAGCAATCCCAATGCCGGAAGAACTTACCGAATACTTGAAGCAATTCGCCGAAGATGCAGAAGTGTTTGTTATCGGTGCTGAAAACACGCCCGCCAAAGTAAGCACCTATGCTAAAGGTTTTAAGAAGTTCATGCAGCAAATGTCAGAAGATACTGGTCTTTTAGCACTCTCTCCCCATGAGCTGCGACACACCTATGGAACTACACTCCGTGAGAACGGTGTTGACATATACACCATTCAAAAGGTAATGGGACATTCAGACATATCTGTAACAGCCGCAATATATGTACACAACGACTTGAATGTACTAAGACGCGAAATGAAATTGGATTGATTTTACTACGACACTACTACGACATTTATAATAGTTTTTTTCGATTTATTTAACACTTTGCAATTCTGACAATCCTCTATAAATAGCAATTTGTGCTTATTTAATCAATAAAATCAGACTTGTAATAACGCGACTGGAACTCGTGTATACGTTAATAGCGTATCGAGGGTTCGAATCCCTCTCTGTCCGCCATAAAACTCCCGAAAATCAGAGGTTTTCGGGAGTTTTTGTTTACCCTCGTAATTAAGATTAAATAGCTTAAAAAGCTGCTCCTTGACGACGATTAGACGACATAATAACTGAAAGTATCCGAATAAAATACCAACTATAAAGAAGCAGTTGAAAAGAAGTTTAAAATAAGCAAGCCCTTTATCCTCAATATAGCTATGTAATATACACGATAAATATTGCCGTAAAAAATCCCTGTTGGAAGTAATTCTGACAGGGATTTTTTACATTTTGAAAGGAAGAAACTATGTTCAACAATTAAAGATATTTAACAAAAGGTATCTCAGAACGCATAGAAATTTGTTACCAGATGATTATGTGGAGCATGATCGACAACCTGAATGTAGAAAAAGACTACCTACAGGTTTTTCAGCTTGACTGGAAGAATGATGTTTTAACAATAACTCACTCACAGGAACAGCCCTTTTATAAGAAGGTCTATAAGCTTCCCTGCCAATCGGCTGTAAAAACTGAAAAGGTATATGTTATAGACAGCGAGGAGTACTCAACCATGCTTCTTGCTGAAGAATATTAAAGGAGGTTCATTTTATGAACAAGAATGTAATCGGAGCAATCGTGACGATTGTAGTAGCACTTGGAACAAAGCTTATTGAGGAGATGTTCAAGGAAGATATCAAGAAGCTGGAGGGTAAAAATGATTGAAGAAAGAAACGAGATCCGTAATTTCTGCCTGTATAGTGAGGACGGGAATCACCGTTATCTTTTGGCAAGAATATGGGACGAAAAGAAATCTATTCCCCTGTTCATTTCAAAGTGCAGCGGAGAAGCTGACGGAATCTAGCTTGAACTTACCAATACCCTGATAACCAATAATTTGTATGCCTTGGGATATGGCGGTTACTACGCTGTCAATCTTTGCTCTGGCATACACGGAAGAACTAAAGAGATTAAGGACAAGGAAACTGACAGAATAATTTCAGAGTATGCTGAAAAGGCTTCTGAAATAATCATTTCATGGGGAAAGCTGACTACAAATATTCTTAAAGAGCGTGAATCAGAAGTATTTAAGCTCTTGAAATCTTCTAAGAAGAAAATACTATCCGTTTCTGACTCAAACGGAAGAACTAATCTTCATATACTAACCCCCTGTGTGAGAAACGGCTTTTTCCTGATCGAATATAATATCAAAGTATCTTCACATTCTCAGAAAAAAGCTGAAAAAACTGAAATTTTCAAGTCAAAATAATTATCGAAAAGAGAATCTTCGGAGTGGGCTTGCGGTAAATTTTTGCCGCATACACTCTCGCAGATTTCTTCATTTGTTAATTTTTTTGCGTGTCTGCGGCAAAAATTTTCCGTCCAGCACAAGGAGCAGATTCGATTTTTTTGTGCATTTTGCTACTTTAAATTTTTAAAAAATGCGTTTCGACCAATGTTTCATTGGGAGTTTCGATGTTGAAAACTTTTTTTCGTTCTAACACCCAATGAAACATTGGTGATTTTACGTTTTTTGCTCTAAAAAAACACGATTTAAAAAAATAGTAACAAACTTTGAAAAAAAGTATTGAAAATAGCAATTTTTTTGTAGTATAGTATTCTCAGAGCACGAAAGATATAAAAAGCTCGAAAAATTACTAACGCGGATGATATCCGCAGAAAGGAGTGTATAATCATGATACACACAAAAGAAAATATCCGAAACAAATCCTCGGGCGAAGTAATGCACCAAAATTTTTTTATTGAGAATAAATCACTGTATTACTATTACTTCGATGAAGGCGAAATGTCAAAAGATTGGATGTGCACAGCTTTTCACATTCCCAAAGTCAAGAAACTTCTGACTTCTGCTATGAACTGATTATTCAGAGCGACTTTGGCGATTTGTCATGCTGTGTCAGTAAAGGACTGTTTACTTATAAGAACTTTGATGCGCTTGCTCAAAAGGGTCTGAATTTTAGCAACAAATTTATCCCCCAAATCATCGAATACGCTCGCTGTGAGGAACAGGAAGCCGAACATATCAGGGAATACACATTTTTAGGGTGGAAAAATAACAAATTCTCAGCATTGTCAGAAAAGAACAGAGAATATATCGGTGACTTGAAGCTAAGCCAAAGCGATGACTACGACTATAAAGGTTTAAACAAACTCCTGAAGAATGCCTATGGATTGCAACTCGCCCTGACAGTAAGCTGTTCAAGCTGCTTATTAGGGTATCTTGGTCAGAATCGTTCTTTTGACTCCCTATCATACACTTCTACGGAGATACAAGTCTCGGAAAAACAACTGCTTTGAAAATAGGTGCTTCTGTATGGGGAAAGCCTGACATAGACAGTGGTCTTTTGTCAACGTGGAACCAGACGGAAAATTGCCTTATGAACAGACTATGCAACAATTTTGCCGTTTCTGTTTCTCTCGATGAAGCAAGCATATGTCATTACGATATGACGTCCTTCATTTATAATTTTTCTCAGGGAGTAAACAGGCAAAGACTTATGAAGAACGGAAAGCAAGCTGCAACCAAGCAATGGCTTACAACCATGTTGTCAAGCGGTGAAGCTTCAATCCTTGAGCAGTCCAACAGGAACTCAGGTCTTTGCGTAAGGGTGTTTGAATTTTCTAAACCTATCACAAAATCAGCTAAGCACAGCAATCAAGTTAAGCAATTCGTTAACAAATATTACGGTCATATCGGAAAAGATTTCGCAGAAGTGCTCGAATGCAATGACTACGATGATATCGCCGTAAATTATGACGCTTCAAAAATAGATTTTATTAAAGCTGTACCCAAAGAGGAATTAATGCCTACTACTGATAGACTTTCGGATTATTATGCACTTTGGATAACTACGGCAGAAATATTAAGCAAAACCCTTGACATCGAAGTTGAACCCGATAAAATAAAAGAACTGTTGCTTGAACATCATAAGAGCCTAAATACTACACTCAATGTGGGAAAAACTCTTTACAATATAATCATTGACAGAATTATTTCCAAAGGCAACTCTTACCCCAAAGAGAAACAATACTTTGGAGAGAGTGTCGAAGGAATTATCTGTCCAAACGGTGAAGCGCTGATTACACGCTCTGCCTTTGAGCAAATACTCAAAGAAAACGGTTTTACCAACAGGTTGACCGCGTTAAGAGCACTTGAAGGTATAAAACTGCCTAAAAAAGCAGCGTGAGGATACATACTATAGTATGCGTACTCTCAACAATGTCAAAACAAAGGTTATTGTTATTGACATATCTAATGACTACCTACGTCCAAAAAAATACCCCAATTCTAACAAAAAGGAGCTGATGCATTATGAAATTCACTCGTAAGAGAACTTTAAAGACTCTCAATGAAAACACTTCGTATCATGGAACTATAAAAAACATTCAAGCCATTAAAGGGAAAAAGCGTTCTTATTATGATGTAACAATATCACTAGATGACTGCATAGTCTCAATCTGGGTCAATGATAATATAGATCCCGATCATCCTCTCTTTCCTTTATTTGATTCTTTAATAGACGATGAGGATGAAGCCATTAACTTCGATGAACATGAAATAATCGGAAAAGAAATCGACTTTACAGTAAACAATAAGCCTGTTAGTAAAAACTGTATAGAGCATTCATTTTTTAACGAAGTATTTTTTGATCCTAAGAAAGGAAATGGTGTAAAGCAAAATTACGAAAAAGCTGTTGAATGGTATACTAAAGCTGCTGAACAGGGTAATTCTGAGGCACAAGATACATTGGGTGATTGCTATTACCTTGGAAATGGTGTCGAGCAAAATTACGAAAAGGCGGTTGAATGGTATACAGAAGCCGCTGAAAGTAACAATATCTACGCCATGTACGATCTTGCTGTTTGTTATTACTACGGAAAAGGAACTTCACAAGACTATCAGGAGGCAGTTCGCTTATTTAAATCAGCCGCATACGAAGGAAGTGTTGAATCATTGAACTTCCTTGGAGATTGTTACTATGAAGGAAATGGAGTAACGCAGAGCTATTCAACTGCTGTATCTTTATATAATGAGGCTATGTCTAATAATTCCCCACAGGCATACTACAATCTTGGCTCATGTTATCGTTGGGGAAATGGTGTACCTAAGGATAAGGCAAAGGCAAAGGAACTTTTCAAAAAAGGAATTGAACTTGGAAGTACTAACTGTTCAGAGGCTTATGAGGATATGCTTAAAAATGATGATAAAATTAAAATGGCGAAAAAAATCGGAGGAGAAGTTCTTAACGGCTTAGGCATACAGGGAGGAATTCTCGGCGGTTTAGGAATGCTCAGAAAGGCTTGTATCAATTCACTTATCGACGACGATGACGACGATGAGGATTAATGGAGGTAAAACATAATGGAACAAATTACCTCAGCAATAATAGCTGCCATAGTTGGTTTTATAACAGCACGCCTGACCAGATACACCGACATAACCACTAAGAGCCGTATTGATTGGATTCAGCGTGTAAGGGAGATTTCGATAGAATTTATAAATTCTATCGAAAATTCTCAAAATGGAGTTATTTCACAAGTCCCAAAAACAAAAAATAATAAACTTTTAAACAAGCTAAAAATGCACCTGAATCTGCACAAGGAAATAGTTAAAACAGACGCAAAAACAAAAAGTAGCGAACTTCTCAACAAGCTAAAAATGTACCTGAACCCCTGTGAGGAAATAGATAAGGAAATTATTGATACAGCTAACCATTGCTTAAGTGATCCAAATCTCATTGATAAATTTGAAGAGCAAATTCAAGCATACTTAAAAGCAGAATGGGAACGAGTCAAATATGAATCTAAGGGCAAGAAATATGATGACTATATGTTTGCTCTTAAATACAATGAATGTAGGATTAGGATTAATGGAAACTATACGAATGAAAGTATTAAGAATATAGGGTATTATTATAAATTCAAAAAATTCACCTACATATCAAATATTATTTTTAATTTCCTTTTTCAATTAGTAGCATTAATCTTTATGGGACTTGTAATAGTAGTGTTTTTTATCACACTCCATACTTAGGAATAAAATAATGAAGAAAATATTTCTCCCCAAAGTAATCATCATTGTTCGACTTCTTACTGTCATTGATACATTTACTGGTATAGTTCAGCTAAATTGAAATCAGATAACTGAGAACTAAATCCGAAAGCTTCTACAGCTTTCGGATTTTTCTTGACAATCCATAAATTTTAGCCTATAATAAAACCATACAATTGAGATAAACTCAGAAAGAGAAAGGATTATATATGCAAAAGGTTACTACTGAACAGGCAATAAAAAACCAAATTGCTTCTGCTGAAATGGAAGGTTTCAGATTCTCAACAGAGGAAGTGGAAAATGTCAGGAAATGCCTTGAAGGAAAAATTACCTATCAGCAATTTGTTGACAGGGTTCTGAAAAACTGTAAGAGGGTCTAAAATGGCATTCTACTCAATGGAAGGGTCTCAGAAGGACTGCTATCCCAATACAACTGTACTTATAAATAAACTTGGGATACAAGATCAAAGCGAGCTGAATAGCGTAGAAAGACAGTTTGTTTTGCTTAAAAGCTCACAAGCAGAACAAGAAACCATTTTTAAGAATATTGATTTCAATTTCTATAAGGAACTGCACAAGCAGCTTTTCGGCGATCTTTATGAATGGGCTGGAACTGTCAGAAGCATGAACATTTCAAAAAAAGGCACGATTTTCTGCAATTTCGAGGATATTGAGAGAATAGGAACACTAAAATTCCAAAGGCTTGCAGAACAAAATTATTTGAAAGGACTCACTAAAAGCAGATTTATTGATGAGCTTACAGAGTTTTATCATGATATGAATATGCTTCATCCGTTTCGTGAAGGTAATGGAAGAACTCTTAGGCTGTTCATAACTCTACTCGTAAGAAACGCAGGATATACTCTTAACTTTTCGGATTGTGACAATGACTTGCTGATGATAGCTACAATAAAAGCCGCACAAGGTGATTTTAGCTTGCTTAAAGAAGTATTTTCAGAACTTGTTGGATAACTGCCGACGTCCTGACGACATAACTGCCGACATGAACAGATTAAGACTGTAAAGTATTTTCGGTTTATTTCTATTCTATTAAGACAAACACAAAATTAAAGAAAGTTCCAGTAAAATATCAGAAAGCTGTCTGAACAACTGGAACTCGTGTATACGTTAATAGCGTATCGAGGGTTCGAATCCCTCTCTGTCCGCCATAAAACTCCCGAAAATCAGAGGTTTTCGGGAGTTTTTGTTTACCCTCGTAATTAAGATTAAATAGCTTAAAAAGCTGCTCCTTGACGACGATTAGACGACATAATAACTGAAAGTATCCGAATAAAATACCAACTATAAAGAAGCAGTTGAAAAGAAGTTTAAAATAAGCAAGCCCTTTATCCTCAATATAGCTATGTAATATACACGATAAATATTGCCGTAAAAAATCCCTGTTGGAAGTAATTCTGACAGGGATTTTTTACATTTTGAAAGGAAGAAACTATGTTCAACAATTAAAGATATTTAACAAAAGGTATCTCAGAACGCATAGAAATTTGTTACCAGATGATTATGTGGAGCATGATCGACAACCTGAATGTAGAAAAAGACTACCTACAGGTTTTTCAGCTTGACTGGAAGAATGATGTTTTAACAATAACTCACTCACAGGAACAGCCCTTTTATAAGAAGGTCTATAAGCTTCCCTGCCAATCGGCTGTAAAAACTGAAAAGGTATATGTTATAGACAGCGAGGAGTACTCAACCATGCTTCTTGCTGAAGAATATTAAAGGAGGTTCATTTTATGAACAAGAATGTAATCGGAGCAATCGTGACGATTGTAGTAGCCCTTGGAACAAAGCTATTAAACTTTGTTTAACAGCTTTGGTTATTCTTTCTCGCTTTCAACAGAGCAGGAAAGAATAAGTTCATTTATGCCTTTTTCGTATGTTTCGGGTTCATTTGCACTCCAAAGATTCACTCCATAAACTGCCCACACCTGTCCATTATCAGTTTCCCATGTATATTCAGCTTTGGGACCGGATAAGCTGCCTTTTGTACCTTCTCCATACCAATCGGTCATAACAGAATAAATCTTATCATATGCCTCTTTTAATTGCTGTTCGGTATATGGATAGATTTTGTTATCTTTTGTTCCCACGCGACCAAGAGCATATCCATAATTAACAAGCAGTCCTGTTTTCAGATCAAACTCAACAAACATCTCGCCTTCAAGCTCTGTGCCGAACACATCACCGCTTTTTACCGGATAATAGTAAGCATATCTTTGTGTGAGTTCTTCCTCTTCATCTGTATATTCTTTGCCCAATACAGCGAATACTTCGTCTTTAGTCATACCATTCCTGATACCTGATATAATGCTTTTTTCGCTCTGTATTTCCTGATCTCCGGATATAAGAAGCTGCTTCATAAGGCACAGGTCGGACGTATCAAGTCTGCCGTCACGGCACAGGTCGGCTCTGTTCCAGTCCGATAATTGGGTATCCGGCATTGCAAGCAGCCACTTCTGGAGCAGGACCACATCGGATATATTAAATTCGCCGTCCGAATTCACATCGCCCCTTACAACAGGTGCGCCATATCCGATCTCAAATGATTCTGTGTCACTGATATCTGTATTCTTTTTTGTAATTGTTATAACGCAGATCCCGCTTCCCGGTGCTTCTTCTTTGATATCCACACTGACATCATATTTTTCTTTGGCTTCATCAACTGTGACATTTTCGAGAGTTGAAACGACATTTCCGTTGCCGTCTGTTTCAGCAATGCTCAGTTTAAGTCCTGTAAGATCAAGTTCTTCATAACCATGAATGACCTTATCATAGGGTTCACCGGTGATCTGTACATCAAGAAGCATAGATGCTGTAGGATCAGCAGGTATATCGACAGACTCTAATTCTATCGTCTTTGTATCATGATTGATCGAGCTGACTCTAATTTCACCATCTCCGATATATTGGCTATAATACTTCGGAAGAAACACGGGATAGGTCATTCTGTTGGAATTATCAGCACTCTTAATATAGTAATCATAACAAAGAAGATGTGTGTTTCTGTCAATTACATCACCGACGTTCAGCGTTCTGCCATCAAGATAAGTAATTCCCTCAATATCAGGTGCCAGATACATACATGTGCCCCAATCACCGACATACTCTGCATCAAAAGGCAGGACATAGTCTTTTTCATTAATGAAAACGAGATCATAACTCCCCTTGGTGTTGACAACATTTGCACTACTGCCCTTATTCTTATTGTCATAGTGCAGAATATCGTATTTATGAACTACATCGCCAAGTGAAAGCTCCGATGTGTTGTAGACAATACTTTTCTGCACATCGCCGGACACCGTGATGTCAAGTGTTTCACTTACTTTGCCATCGTAATACGATACACTGATGGTTGCGATGCCGTCAGCAATACCCGTCACAATGCCGTCCTGATCGACTGTTGCAACGTTTTCATCGCTTGATGCATATGTAACCTCCGGATGTGCGCCGTTGCTCCAAGTCAATTCTAATTGAGCAGACTCCCCTATTGCCAGAGTGTCTTTAAAAATAGATACTCCCTGCAATGACGCAATTAGCTGGTATGCACTCACCGTATCCGGCACTGCATTTAGTGCAGTAAATGATGTACTGCAAAAGCAGGCAGCTAAAATAAGCGCCTTTATATTCTTCCCCATTTCATTTTCCTCCTTAAATGAATATTATTATGCTTTTATTATATACCAAAATCAAGAAAAAAGCAATAGCGTGGAGCATAAAAACAATGATATGCGGTTTGAATTGTCAGATTGGTTGCAGTTTTTGTTGTATTGCTATAAATTGCTATAATTATAAACTAAACAGCCAAAATAATCAAATAACAAACATCGGAGTGCTGTGTAAGTTCAGAATACCGTTCGACACATATTGACAAATCCCTTGCGGCATGATATAATCAAAGCATAAATTACACCAATGCAGGTGATAATTATGGACTTCAAAAAACAGACTGCCGCGGTTATATCCTTATCTATAATAGTTATCAGCGTTTTTATCTATTCTTTCATAAGCCGCAATAATGATTCGTCAACTACTGTTTTGACCGTGCACGAGTCATCTTATGTGCAGACAGAAGTTTGTGCGGATAAAACAGCTATTTCTTCGGTTAAAGCTCCCGAACCAGAGAAAACCACATCTGTACAGACCCAAATCACAAGTTCAGAACCTGAAACTTCTGCGCAAACCGTCACCGAACCGCTTTTAATTAACATCAACACAGCTTCGCGCGAGGAACTGATGCTGCTCAACGGGATAGGCGAGGTCACTGCCGGCAGTATTATCGCGTACCGAAATGATTCCGGCGGTTTCAACAATATTGAGGAGCTTATGAATGTTTCAGGGATCGGTCAGGCAAAGTTTGACGCGGTAAAGGATCATGTTTTTGTGGAAGATCCTGTTTATCCGGTGCAGGAAGAAGTCCGTGAGCAGTCGGAATATCTAAGCGAATCTGAAACAGAAGTCACGGAAGAAATTCCACCCGAAACTGAAGTTTCTGCCGAATCGGAAACTTCACTTACACTTGAGGACTGCGCCCCGATAAATATAAATACTGCCGAAGTTGATGAATTAATGCTCCTGCCGTACATAGACAGGGAGACAGCCGACGAGATCATCAGCATACGCTCACAGATAGGTGCATACAGTCACGTTTATGAAATATTGCTCGTAGAGAGCCTTACGCAGTCTCAGGCTGCTGAGATCGTAAACTATATTACAGTTGAATAGCGCTGCCGCCGGGCAGCAAAATGCAATGCATTTGCCAATACATCGTTAGGCCTTTGAAGATGTATCGGTAAATGCATTTTCTATTTTTCAGGAGGATTTTATGAAACTCAATTCACTTTTCAAAACTTTTACAAAGACCGATTTTCTGCTGTGGTTCTCATCTATCGGAATTATCATGGTCTCGTTCTGTATTTTCGACAGAAAGGGATTTCTCGCACTTGCCGCCTCACTTCTCGGAACGACCTCGCTTATCTTCTGCGCAAAGGGCAATCCTCTCGGTCAGCTCATAATGATCGTATTTTCGGGAATTTACGGCTACATCTCGTTTAGATTCTCCTATTACGGCGAAATGCTGACCTATCTCGGAATGACTGCTCCCATGGCACTTATTTCACTAATTTCATGGGTACGCAATCCGTTTCACGGAGAAAGCTCAGAGGTTCGCGTGAATACTATTCCACCTGTTGAAATAATGCTGATCCCGTTCATGACTGCCGCTGTAACATTCATATTTTACTTCATTCTTAAACACTTTCACACCGCAAACCTTTTGCCAAGCACGATATCCGTTGCAACAAGTTTTGCCGCAGCTTATCTTACGTTCCGCAGGAGTGCATTTTTCGCCCTTGCGTATGCGCTGAATGATATAGTCCTGATAATACTGTGGAGCATGGCGGCAATGCAGGACATCTCGTCTCTCTCGGTTCTGATATGCTTTGCAATGTTTCTGATCAACGACATATACGGATTCATAAGCTGGCAGAAAATGAAAAAGAGACAGCGGCAAAACTAATTGGCATAAGTGAACTCTCCCTTGCGGTTTTCCCCCGCCAAAGGCTCTGCCTTCAGAATCATTATCAGTTAAATCCTCATGCTTTCCTTACAAGTGTAAAGGGATAACTTTTTCCGCCGAATCCTATCGTACACGAGGCTGAAACATTCCGCTCATTATCAACTGTTACGCCCTCAACTTCAAAATGAACTCCGTTTGCCGCGAATGCTTCCTTAAATCCGCGGGCGTCCTGAAGTGATACAGCAACAGTACTTTCAATGCTGTTCCACCTTATGGCGAATCTCTGTGCATCGGCATCATAACGTCCAAGATAGGCATTTCCGCTGAACGACGCAAAAAGATAAATGTACGAAAGCTCAACGCAAAGCCCATTCACACGCACCTTTTCACGAAGCTCGTCCTCATACGCGCGCATGATCTCTTTGGCTTCCGCTTCAAACCTGTGCTTAGCCTGCTGACTTATTGCATTATATCGCTCCTCATACTGAGCCGAAGTCTCGAATTCGCCCTTTGGCTGCAACACACTCCTAAGGTAGCCTGCGATATAATCTTCTCTGCGCTGTGCATAAGCCTCTCTGTAAGTCGGATGAGCTGCATAATCATTAGCTGACGCGTTTTCGTCAAGGAATTCAGGAAGTTTTTCAAGTCCGTTCCTCACAAAGTTCAGCACAGGCGTCCAGACATTGCTCACGCGCCAGTTATAATACTGCATCATGCGCGGATCGGCAGCAAGTGACGGCGCACCATGATACACCTGATTATTTACTGCCTGCGGATTCTGATATTGCGCAGAATTAACAGGATATCCGTTATTGTACGGCTGCTGAAAATTCCCTGCATATGGCGTTCCGTAATTCTGTGCATAAGGCGGTGCGCTGTATGCCGCGGAACGTTTGAGATTCTGGTACTGCAAATCGTAATTGCCTGCAAATTTATCATACTCAAAGATATTCACGCTTGAAAATGCGCATACATCAACCATATCATGGTCTATGATATTCACTACTCTGCCACACCTTGAAAGATTCATAAGCTCGGGCAGCATAGCTGTTTTCCTATAAAGAGCCGCATAAGAGAGCGTAGTCATTCCGTAGATATCAACGTAAGAATTTATGTTGTATTTATTCGCGCGGAAAAACTCCATATCCTCGTTTATTATGCAGTCTATCATAAGTTCCCGAAGATACGAGGTAAACTTCTGCTTTTTCTTTGTAAGCGATTTTAGCACATCGCCGCTGCTTTCAAGCGCTGCCCTCTGGATATCCGAAGCCGACGGATCGGAGTTCAATATTCTGAGCACCTCGTCATACAGGTACATATTTTCCCTGCCTGCAAATTCATTTACGATAGTGAAGTAGAGCTTCCAGTTTTCCACGGTAGGATATGTATCAATTGACCTGTGAATATCCGCAAGACTCTCACTGCATTTCCCTGCATGATAATTCTCAGCCGCACTGTCATAATAGCTTTTGCCGAGTATACGGTAATACTCACTTTTCTTTTCAAGAGCAGTTTTCTGCCAGTCCAGAAGTGCGTTTGCGGACGCTATAGAAGCCGCCTCATCAAATTTATGCTGCATTATGAGCGCCGCTGTCCACATGGCATAAGGTATCGGAACACTTCTGCGTGAATCTCCGGCTGCAAACTCGCAAAGGAGCGAGGAGAGCA
>OHBM01001525.1_pt1 | contig 16808 bp, 16 predicted proteins | sample 1577251 | NCBI WGS metagenome assembly OHBM01 (sample SAMEA3541557, study PRJEB24748) | human gut metagenome | biome: human gut; feature: human-associated habitat; material: faeces | place: China | collected 2012 | reverse complement strand
TCGCCGTCCATGGCTCAGCGGCGGCTTGTTTGAACATCGTGTTCAAACATTGCTGTTTGCTCACAGAACATCAAGTACTTCTAAGTTACAAACATATTTATATTTCAAAATATGGCGCAGATATACATATACAAAATATTTGCCTCCTAATTTACAGACTAAACTAAGCGAATAATATCTATTCAAATATAGATATTACTTCTCCGTAGTGCTTACCTTTATGCTTTAATTTTATTATAATTTCTTGTATTACACAAGGCGAACCGTTTTAAGCGAAGAATATTTTCATAAATTTTTTTGCTTTCCGTTTTTCCTTTACCAGAACTCCGGGATGCAAAAAGTCCACCTCACAAAAATTGTAACGTGAATTTTTTGAGGTGGACTTCTTTACAGCCTGGAGTTCGTCCGTAAAGCAACTCGCAAGCCAAAATTATTTACTTAATTCTTCGCGCAGAATACGGTTAACCTCTGATGGATCTGCCTTACCCTGCATTGCCTTCATCGTCTGTCCGACAAGTGCACCGATTGCTTTCTCCTTACCGCCCTTGAAATCTGCGACAGACTTCGGATTCTTCTCGATGACATCTAAGATGACAGTACGAAGCGCGCCCTCATCATTGACAGTCTTCAGGCCGTGTTCCTCGACATAAGCTTCCGGATCGATATCCTCTGCAAATACCTTCTCGAACACTTCCTTTGCAACCGTACCATTGATGACTTTGTCATCGACCATCTTGATGATAGCTGCAAGGTTCTTTGCTGAGAATTTTAAGTCATCGGCATCGATGGATGCTTCCTTCATCAGACGCATTGTCTCAACCATCAGCCAGTTCGATACCTTCTTTGGTGCTGCTCCAAGCGCAATCGCCTCCTCGAAGATATCTGCAAGCTTCTTGGAGTTCGTCAGAATGTCAATATCATAATCCGGAATATCGTACTCTTCCTTGTAACGGATGCGCTTCTCGTCACGCAGCTCCGGCTGGCGGCTGCGAATCTCTTCCATCCATTCATCGCTGATCATAACCGGAACCAGATCCGGATCCGGGAAGTAACGGTAATCCTGTGCATCCTCTTTCGAACGCATTGCATAGGAATATTCCTTTGTATCATCCCATCTTCTTGTCTCCTGGATGACCTTCTCACCGGATTCAATCAGATCGATCTGACGCTCCTTCTCGTTCTCGATGGCTCTCGCAATCGCCTTGAAGGAATTCAGGTTCTTCATCTCGGTTCTTGTACCGAACTTCTCTGCACCGACTTCACGGACAGACAGGTTGACATCGGCACGCATGGACCCTTCGTTCAGCTTGCAATCCGAAGCACCAAGGTACTGGATGATCAGTCTTAATTTCTCAAGATAAGCAATGACTTCCTCTGCGGAACGCATATCCGGCTCGGATACAATCTCAATCAGAGGCACGCCCGAACGATTGTAATCAACCAGCGAGCTGTCTGTATACGGATCATGTACCAGCTTACCTGCATCCTCCTCCATATGAATCTCATGAATACGGACATATTTCTTATTCCCGTCAACCTCGATCTCTACCTTACCATTCCGGCAGATCGGATAATAAAGCTGCGAAATCTGGTAGTTCTGCGGGTTATCCGGATAGAAATAATTCTTACGGTCAAACTTACAGTTCTGTGTGATTGTACAGTTCGTTGCAAGACCAACCGCAACTGCTTTCTCAACTACCGCCTTATTGAGCACCGGAAGGGATCCCGGCATACCGGTACAAACCGGACAGGTATGTGTATTCGGTGCACCGCCAAATGCAGTCGAACATCCACAGAAAATCTTCGTCTTCGTGGCAAGCTCTACGTGAACCTCCAGACCGATGACTGTCTCATATGTTTTACTCATTATGCAAGCCCCCTTTCTGCTTCCACGGTGCCAAGAGCATCCGGACGCTTATAAGTCTTTGTACATTCAAATGCATACGCTGCGCGGATGATTGATTTCTCGTCAAATGTCTGTCCGAGCAGCTGCATGCCAACCGGCATACCATCCTTATCCTGTCCGCATGGAAGGGAAATACCCGGCAGACCGGCAAGATTTACAGATACTGTATAAATATCTCCCAGATACATCTTGATCGGATCACTTAAAGATTCGCCCATTTTCAATGCCGTCGTTGGTGCAACCGGTCCTAAGATCACATCGTATTTTGCAAATGCATCGTCAAAGGCTTTCTTGATCAGCGCCTTTGTCTTCAGTGCCTTTACATAATATGCATCGTAATAACCGGAGCTAAGGACGAAGGAACCAAGCATGATACGACGCTTTACCTCTGCGCCAAAGCCCTCGGAACGGGTCTTCTTATACATATTGTGAAGGTCACGGTACTCTGCGGTACGGTAACCATATTTGACGCCATCGAAACGCTCTAAGTTCGAAGATGCTTCTGCGGATGCAATGATATAGTAAGCAGGAATTGCATATTCTACCATACCAAGGTCGAACTCTTCCACGATCGCACCCTTTTCTTCGAGCTTCTTTGCGGCTGCAAGCACGGCTGTCTTAACATCCTCATCGATACCCTCTGCGAAATAATCTCTTGGAATACCGATCTTCATGCCCTTTACATCGTCCACTAATGCCGATGTGAAATCATCCTCTGCCTGTGCATAGGAAGTGGAATCCTTGTCATCATGCTTACAGATGGCTTCGAGGATTGTTGCACAGTCTGTTACATCCTTGGCAAGTGGTCCGATCTGATCAAGCGATGAACCATACGCGATCAAACCATAACGGGACACTCTTCCGTATGTCGGCTTGATACCTGTCACACCGCAAAATGCGGCCGGTTGACGGATGCTTCCACCTGTATCGGAACCAAGTGCATACGGAACTTCTTCCGCTGCAACGGCTGCTGCCGAACCACCGGAAGAACCGCCCGGTACCTTGTCTGTATCCCACGGATTTCTTGTCACACCATAATAAGAAGTCTCCGTTGTACTACCCATAGCGAACTCATCCATGTTTGTCTTTCCGATGATAACCGCACCTGCCTCCTGCAGTTTTTCAACGGCAGTTGCTGTATACGTCGGAACGAAATTACTCAGAATCTTGGAAGAACAGCTTGTAAGCATACCATTGATACACATGTTATCCTTGATGGCAACCGGAACACCAGCCAGCGGTCCAGTAAGCTCTCCACTGTCAATCTTTGCCTGAATTGCTTCCGCCTGTGCCAGTGTGCCTGCCTCATCCACAGTGACGAAACAGTTGTATGTCTCGTCGAGTGCTTTGATTCGCTCCAGACACGCCTTCGTTGCCTCTACGACGGTCACTTCTTTGTCTTTAATTTTCTTGCCGAGTTCAACGGCGGTTAATTTCATTAAATCTTTTCTCATCTATACCGCCCTCCTTAGTCAAATGTCTTCGGCACTTTATAACAGCCATCTTTTTGCTCTGGTGCATTTGCCAGAAGATTGTCTCTGTCATCCCCATTTGTCACAACATCCTCACGGAATACGTTGCTGACCGGAAACGCATGGCTCATCGGTTCCACGGAATCGGTATCGAGCTCATTTAATTTGCTGACGTATTCCAGCATATTCGACATATCCTGCTTCGCCTGCTCCTTTTCCTCATCGGAAAGCTCGAGCTTCGCCAGAATACCTACATAATCAATTGTTTCATCTGTAATCGTCATATTTTTCCTCCTATAATGCTTGCGAATCTACATATTATAGTTTGCGAAAATAATCAATAAACCTATTATTGTTTCTGAGATGTTCGGATTTATTTTCTACGCAGACGCGCTCTCGTTCGGTTCAGCACGTAGTGGTACTAAATTCGTGCCAATAAATTGTCACTTATTAAGTACCAACGTGCTTCAACGGTCTGCTTAAGAATAATAAATCCGAACATCTCAATATACTACTCTTCTAATGATTATTTCCGCAAACATATCATTCATGTTAACGCAAGCAATTCATATGAAATCACAATTGCCTTCTCTTTGCTGAAAAATACTACTGGCGTACTTTGATATGAACTTCACGAAGCTGCTGCTCTGTGACTTCGTTTGGTGCGCCACACATGAGATCCTGTGCGGTTCCGCTCATAGGGAATGGGATAACCTCGCGGATATTCTCTTCGTTACGAAGCAGCATGATCATACGGTCGACACCCGGAGCCATACCTGCATGTGGTGGTGCTCCAAACTGGAATGCATTGTAAAGTGCTCCAAACTTCTCCTCCAGAACACTCTTATCATAGCCTGCAATCTCAAATGCCTTCTCCATAATCTGCATGTCATGATTACGAACGGCACCGGATGAAAGCTCCACGCCATTACATACGATATCGTACTGATATGCAAGAATCTCCAGTGGATCTTTCTCATTTAATGCCTCTAAGCCACCCTGTGGCATAGAGAATGGGTTGTGTGTAAATCCAATCTTCTTCTCTTCCACATTGTACTCAAACATCGGGAAGTCGTTAATGTAGCAGAAACGATATGCATTCTTCTCAAGCAGATCAAGACGGTTACCAAGCTCGGTACGAATCTGTCCTGCAAAGAGAGCTGCCTGCTTCTCTGTATCGGCGATGAAGAAAATCGTATCAAGTTCCTTCAAGCCTGCGAGATCTTTGAGCTCCTGCTTCATATCATCCGGAATAAACTTGTCGATTGGTCCCTTGTAAGAACCATCTTCCAATACTTCGAGATATCCGAGTCCGCCCATACCGATAGACTGCGCGAACTTCAGCATCTTCTCATGCTGTCCCTTGGAAAGCTTCTTCTGTACTGCAATCGCACGAACGGTCTTGCCGTGGAATGGTGCAAATGTACATCTCTGGAAGAACTCTGTCACATCGATGATCTCAAGTGGATTGCGAAGATCCGGCTTATCTGTACCATATTTCAGCATTGCTTCCTTGTAGCTGATGATTGGGTATGGTGCTTCTGTAACGGTGTATCCCTTCGGAGCGAATTTCTTAAATGCTGCGGTAAGCACTTCCTCGCCAACCTTGAATACGTCTTCCTGTGTTGCAAAGCTCATCTCGAAGTCGAGCTGATAGAACTCACCTGGGGAGCGGTCGGCTCTTGCATCCTCATCACGGAAGCAAGGTGCAATCTGGAAATATTTATCAAATCCGGACACCATCAAAAGCTGCTTGTACTGCTGTGGTGCCTGTGGGAGTGCATAGAACTTACCCTTGTATCTTCTGGATGGTACGATATAATCACGTGCCCCCTCTGGAGATGATGCGCAAAGGATTGGTGTCTGAATCTCCATGAATCCCATCTCTGTCATCTTCTGACGAAGGAATGAGATGACGTTGGAACGGAAGATCATGTTCTCCTTTACCTTGCGGTTACGAAGGTCTAAGTACCGATATTTCAGACGGACATCCTCACGGACTTCCTTGGAGGTTGTCACCTCGAATGGAAGCTGCTTGTACACCTTTCCTAAGATATCTACCTCATGTGCTTCCAGCTCGATCGTTCCGGTTGGGATTTTCGGATTGTATGTCTCCTCGTCACGATGCTGTACCAGTCCTGCTACGGAGATACACTGCTCCTTGGTAATTCCATCGAGCAACGTTGTATCGCGCATAACGACCTGCATCACGCCATACATGTCGCGTAAATCCACGAAGGATACACCACCGTGGTCACGGATGTTCTCTACCCATCCGGCGAGTCTGATTTCTTTTCCGACAAGGTCTTCTGATACCTGCGCCATTGTCATGTCTCTGTAAATGTTTGCCTGCATTTTCCTATCTCCTTTTCTGCATTAAAAAATCCCGAAGTCAAATGTGCTTTGACCTCGGGACGAATGTACATGTGTTACATCCGCGGTACCACCCGCATTGAAACCATCTGTAATAAATATATATAAGACGGATTCCTCTCTTCATTCGTAACGTGAATGCTTCGGATAAACCTAGACCTCTTAGGATGTAGCTCCACGTAGGCTTCAGCTTATCAGCTCCGGTAGTGTTCCACCAGACATGGTGTCATGTTATGGCTCTCAGTCGGTGACCATATTCCCTGTCATGTCCTGTTGTCGGCAGTCTCCTTCAACGCTTTTTCCCTATAATTGTCTCGATTATAAGCTAATTATCGGCAAATGTAAAGGGATTTATACGATTTTTTTATTCCTTTACGAGATCACAGGTCTCATATTTCAGGATCTTCCGGAGTGCTTCCGGACTCACCTCCACCTGATAGCCGATCTTTCCTGCCGAGAACATAATCGTCTCAAAATCATTGGCGGTCTGATGGAAGAATGTACGGAACTGCTTCTTCATTCCAAGTGGTGAACATCCGCCATGAATATAGCCGGTTAACGGCAGCAATTCCTTGGACTTAATCATCGCGATGGATTTCTCGCCGGCAGCCTCTGCCGCTTTCTTCAAATCAAGCTCCTGATTGACCGGAATCGCAAACACATAATGCTCGCCGGATTTGCCGACTGTGACCAGTGTCTTAAATGCCTGATCCGGATCCTGGTGCAGTACCTCGACAACCTCCATGCCGCCGACCGCATCCGTGCCTGCATAGCAGTAATGCTTGTATTCGATTTTCGCCTGATCGAGCAGACGCATCACATTTGTTTTCTCTTCTTTTTTACCCATGTTGTTGCCTCTTTTCTATTTTGCTTATTGATATGTATGGGCACTGCCGATCACATTTTGTCATAATATGAATCAATCAGAGCACAATCCATAATCAACACATAAAATACATTTCCATAATACCGGCTCTTCACGATTCTTCCATGATCGAATACCGGCCGATACGTTCCGTCTTTTTTCGCAAAACGGAATTTGACATAATCATTGTTTCCACTTTTTTCCGAATCAATCTGCTTCCAGATGCTCGTCTCAACCGCATCCTGCTCCTCCGGATGAATCAGATTCCGAAATCGCTGATCCGTATATGCAAGAAACTCATCAAAATCCTTACATCCCGCAAATTCTATCAACTCCTGATTCGCAAATAAGATGCGGTCATTCGTTTTATCCGCAATGTATATCAGAAATGCCCCCGGCAGATTTCTTGACACATCCTGAAGTGCAAATCCCAACTGGCTTCTATTCTGCACTTTGTAGTTACCCTCATACGCACAGCAGCTATGCTTTCCGTGTAATTTCACCGCATAAAGTGCCATATCCGCACAGCGGATTAATTCCGATACATCATCACAATCCTTCGGATATTCTGCATACCCAAGTGAAATATAAAATGGACGTTTCTCTCCATTCTGTGTGATATATCTAGGCTGCATAGTGAATTTCTCGATTTTTTCCTTCGCTTCTGCCTCCGTCATTCCTATCAGAACCGCCGAGAATTCATCGCCACCATTTCTGCATAGAATCGCATCCTTTTCAAAAGCATTCCGCATACTCTGCGCAAGTATCCGAAGCGCGGTATCACCTGCTTCGTGTCCATACATATCATTGATAAATTTGAAGTCATCAATGTCTGTCTGAATTCCCACGCAATGCGCATCCGGGGTATCCTGTATTGCACTTTTGATTTGTTCATCAAACCCATCCCGGTTCAAAAGTCCGGTTAGTGGATCCGTGATTGCTATCTTCTTTAATACCTCCCGATGGAATTCGATTACAAGAATGACAATCATCAATCCCGTCAAAAATAATACAATGAAGAATCCAAGAACCAGATTCGGAAGTATCTTCCTCCCTTGCTTCCATCCATCTTTTGGCGTGACTGCCAGATTAAATGTACAGCCGCCGAATTCAAACGTATATGTAACCGGATTTGTCAAATCTTCTTTCGAGAAGGATAATCTCTCACGTTCTTCCGAAAGCGGAGAAACCGTCTTGGTCAGGCAGTAATCATACCCAAACTCCGTAAGAGCCTGCACCGACTCTTCAAAAATTTCCGGAACCCGAATAATCACTATGGTAAATCCCCAGAATACAGGATTCCCATCCGCCGCCTCAAGATAGACAGGATAGCGAACTGCAATTCCACGACCTCCCTGCTTTAAATCAAATGGTCCCTGCATCGTTACACAATTGTTATCTCTTCCATAGCGGCAGATTTCCCCACGTTTTTCATCATGAAGCAGGTCTATCTTTCCTGCCTCATTTCCTTCCGCCGGGTAAATCTCTGTGACAACCCCATCCGGTGCAATTTGTATGCTTTGAACAAAATCTGACATCAGATTCTCAGATACCTTTTCAAAATTGTCAATTGTCCCATTCCCGCTGATTATGATCGCTTTCAGTGCATCGGTAATAGCAACTCCGCGGTTCATATCGTCGCGTAATCGTTCCGCATAGGTGCTTGCATTCAGCTCCGTAATCATCCGCACCTGTTTTCGGTTTGTATCATAAGAATGATGTATAAATGCTGTCAAAATCAAACATCCGACCACAAAAGTCAACAACGGAAGCATCCATTTTTTATTATATTGTTTCTGAAGAAATCTCATTGTTTCGTCTGTCGCCTCCATCTGCACCCGATTTCATTCGCTCTCAATAAAATCGTCTTGTATTTTATCGTATTTTTTTCCGTTTGACAATCCGATTATTTTCTCCAACTCCGTCAACTTCCGATATTTCTCTCTAATACTTCTGTTATTTTCTCTTCAATCGTATGCATGATGATTGCCGCCACGTAGTTTGGCATTATACTGTTGGGGGATTTTTTCAAATCTGTAAATTTTTACCCAAGTAGTTTTGTTGTTTCCGGTTGCCGTTGGGGAAAAATCTCTTATTTGAAAATTTTACCCAATCATTTTTCATATAATTGCCTAAATGCTTGGGAAGATTTTTCTTATTTTTCTTTTTTACCCAATTGCAGTTTATTTTTCTGATTGGAATTGGGTAGGTTTTTCAAAACAGCAAAATTTCCCCCAATATGGTTAAGTATGGCATATATGGCTACTTACAAGCCATGCTCCATTCACAGCCCTTCGGGCTGTTTCATGGACGGCTCGCGCCGTATAATAAAAAGAGAGAAAACCTCTCTCTGGGAGCAAGCTCCCTTCCGACAAGCCATGCCCCATTCACAGCCCTTCGGGCTGTTTCATGGACGGCTCGCGCCGTATAAAACAGCAAAAATAAACGCCCCTGCAAGTAAACTTGCGGAGCGTTATTTTTACTGTTTTGCATGGCTTGTAGCTTAACCAAAGTACCTCTTAAGTAATCCTTCTAATGCTTTGCCATGTCTTGCCTCGTCTCTTGCCATCTCATGAACCGTGTCATGGATTGCATCCAGATTATTCTTCTTTGCACATTTTGCAAGGTCAACCTTACCTGCTGTTGCGCCATATTCGCAGTCAACTCTCCAAGCAAGGTTCTTCTTTGTAGAGCTTGTCATGTTTGGCTCTAAGTCCTCACCTAACATCTCAGCAAACTTTGCTGCATGCTCTGCTTCTTCGTAAGCTGCCTTCTCCCAGTAGAGACCGATCTCCGGATAGCCTTCACGATGTGCGATTCTTGCCATGCAAAGGTACATACCAACCTCTGAGCACTCACCATTGAAGTTTGCTTTAAGCTGATCGAAGATAAACTTCTTATCCTCGTCGCTGATTTCCGGGTTGTTCTTAACAGTAGAAGCATATACGCCAAACTCATGCTCTGCAGCCAGTGTCATCGCTCCGTCTTCTACTTTCTTGAACTTATCTGCGCCAGCATGGCAGATTGGGCACTCTGCCGGAGCTGCGTCACCTTCATAAACATATCCACATACTGTACATACAAATTTCATAATAAATCTCCTTTCATTTTTCCACATGTTTATACACATGATATACTTTGCTATAATATCTGCAATTATACAAAATGATACATACGAGAACTGATTGATCCACACTTTCTAAATCAGTAATGATTATCATTTTTGTTATTGTTAATATAGCACACCTTTTTCTGACTGTCAACCTGTATTTTTCATAATTTACGAATTTTTCACGATTAGATCCTATCATGTCGCCGGACGATTCCATATGTATTTTCACATTCCGTCGACTCATGCAAGTATAGATGGTTCAATACTCACGCTCTTATCTATATGTAGTTCCACGATTCCGCGAATCAACATATGTACAGGCATTTCCATTACTTGCCACATTAAAATCAAAGTATCTGATCATGTATATGTGCATACATAGCATTTCCATTGCTTACCACATTAAAAATGAGGTCCTATGCATCCATAGAACCTCATCGGATACACAAATTGTTTCATCGCCATGCCACTGTCACAATTCATGTATCTTATTATCCAAGCATATTATTTACAACTTCATCCAGATGCATACCATTCGAGCCTTTGATCAGCACGATATCTTCCGGCTGCATCACAGAAAGCAGATACAAAGCAACCTCGCCGTTGTCCTTGAAGCTGTAACTGTTGATATCAGAATTACTGTCCTTTACGCCCTGCATGATATGCTGTGCCAGATCCCCGACTACGACCAGCTCATCGATTTTCTTCGTCGCCACGTATTTTCCGACTTCATAATGATACTGCTCTGCATTTTCACCAAGCTCGAACATATCGCCAAGCACCGCGATTTTCTTACCGGTTGTTTCCAGGTCCTCCAGCACATCCAGACTTGCCTTCATGGAATCCGGACTTGCATTATAAGTATCATCGATAATCGTATATTTACCCGGAACACGGATCAGCTTCTGACGAAGCCCCTTGAACTCGGAAAGTCCGGCTGCTGCCTTCTCCAGATCCAATCCCATATAATCCGCGATTGCAAGACCGACCAGTGAATTTCCGACATTGTGCTTGCCAAGTGCGTTGAGCCGCACATGCACACGCGTGTCTCCATGCACGAAATCATATACATACTGGTAATCTTCCATATGAAGATTCTCTGCCCGGTAATCGCAGTCCGCACCAGTGCCGTATGTAAATGTACGGACGCCGGTATCACCTTTCACTTCTGCAAGCAGTGCATCATCGCCATTTAGGAACAGCACACCATCCGGGCTCATATGATTGATGATAGACAACTTCTCTTTGCGGATGTTCTCACGCGTCTTCATAAATTCGATATGCGCAACACCGATCATCGTCACGACGCAGATATCCGGCTTCACCATGTCAGACAGAACCTCCATCTGTCCCGGTTCACTGATACCCATTTCAAGCACGGCTGCCTCTGCGTTCTCATCAATCCGGCGAAGGGTCAGTGGCACACCGATCTGGGAATTCAGATTGCCCTCGGTCTGATAGACATTTAAGCATCCCGAAAGTACGGTTGCAATCATCTGTCTCGTTGTCGTCTTTCCAACACTTCCGGTCACACCGATAACCGGCTTCTTAAACTTCCTGCGCACATAAGCGCCGATATCCTGCAACGCTTTTTCTGTATCACTCACATAGACAAACGGCTTCTCCGATACAACAATATCGGTATGCTGTGATGTCAGAGTTGCCGCACCTGTGTGAAGTGCGCTCTCGATAAAACGATGCGCATCGACCCGCTCCCCGATGATCGGGACAAACAAATCGCCCGACTTGATCTCCTTGGAATTGATGCAGACATCTTTGATCTCTGTATTTTCATCGCCACACAGCAATACGCCGCCTGTTGCTTCCAATATATCCTTTATCGTTAATCTGTACATAACGTCCTCCCGATTGGAATTACCATTTATAAACTATACTATTCGCCAAAGACTTCGCTGTTTCTTCATCCTTCAGGATTGTAACCAATGTGAGTGCAAATGCAATCGCTGTTCCAACGCCCCGGCTTGTCACGAAGTTTCCGTCGACAACGACAGGCTGCTCCTGCCAGTTTGCACCAAGCAGCTTGTCCTCCATGCCCGGATAGCAGGTTGCATTCTTTCCTTCGAGAAGTCCCATCTCTCCATAGATGGTTGGTGCTGCACAGATTGCTGCAAGCATCTTACCTTCCTTATTTGCTTTTCGAATCAAATCTGCCAGACCTTCATGCGCCTTTAAATGCAGGGTTCCCGGCATACCGCCCGGAAGCACGATCACATCCGGATCGTCCTGCTCTTCAAAGAGCTTATCTGCCAGCACGGGAATCTTCCGTGCTCCGGTGATTTCCTTCCGTCCCATGATGGATACCATATCTGTCTCGATGCCTGCGCGCCGCAGCAGATCAACGACAGTCAGCCCTTCAACCTCTTCAAAACCATCTGCAAGATATACATTTACTTTACTCATATGCATCCTCCTTGCCCTGCGCATCATGAAACCGGTTGATTTCCGACCCGCAAACATGTATATTCATATTCTAAAATTCCACTTTCCTTCTATTATAAAATACATTATAATTTACAAGGAATTATTGACCGGTTATGGTTTTACGAATTTGTATCTAACAAATGTTACAATTCCATCCCATAATTACATGTAGTATATAATAGTTTGGGGAAATCTTCAAGATATTCCAGACACGGAGGAACAAAATATGGAAATCGAACGTAAATTTTTATTTCATAAACTGCCAGATCAGCTAAACACATATCCACATTACGGCATCGAGCAGGCATATGTGACGACCAATCCGGTGATCCGGGTACGCAAGAAAACCTTATACGACGCAGCATCTGCAGTCTCTGATTACCAATATGTCCTGACTGTCAAAAGCAGTGGTATGTTAGCCCGACAGGAATTTGAGCTTCCGATTGACGAAGATGCTTACCGGACACTCTGCGCCAAAGCAGACGGCAATGTGATTGCGAAAATGCGCTATAAGATTCCGCTTAATCAGGGGCTTACCTTAGAGCTTGATCTCTTCGAAGGATTGTTTGATGGGCTTGTTATGGGCGAAGTGGAATTCCCGGATGAAGAAACAGCCAAGAACTACACCTTACCGGATTCTTTTGCAGTGAAAAAAGAAGTGACGTATGATACGCATTTCCACAACAGTACGATGAGCGCGATGCGCAAAGAAGAAATCGCACAGTTTATACAGTCACTTTCTGCATAATTAACGTTTTTTCAAACGAAACATCCCCGGAGATTTTTGGTGGTTAACCATGTCTCCGGGGATGTTATTTGTTCTGTAAAAAGTTCAATTATTGCACATTCGCATTATACAATTCCTTAAAATAAGAATCCGTATGTAATAGTTCTTCAAAAGTCCCTTGTCCAACAATCTTCCCTTCTCTAAAGAGAATAATTCTGTCAAAACCGGCAATGGAATTCAATCTATGCGCAATCGCAATGACCGTTTTGTCTTTCATTTTTTTCATAACCGATTTCATTACATTTTCTTCAGTTAAATTATCCATTGCAGATGTTGCTTCATCCAAAACGACAAGTTCAGGGTTTTCAAACCACAAGCGTGCGAATGCAAGTCTTTGTTTTTCTCCTCCTGATAAGCAAGTACCTTTCTCACCGATTTCAGTATCTAAACCTTCCGCAAGATTCTCAATCAAATGAGATAGTTGCACTTCCCTCAATGCGTCCAGCATTTGTTCTTCTGACACGTTCTTCTCAAATACCAGATTTTCCTTTATTGTTCCATCAAAAACGGGAACATCCTGCGATATGTAGCTGACTCTGTCATACAAATTATTAAGGCAAATTCCACTTAACTCCATATCTCCTAAGTAGATTTCTCCCTGATTGTATTTTAGTAATCCCAGTAATATCTTAATCACAGTGGATTTCCCAGAGCCACTTTCTCCTACAAAAGCTATTTTTTGCCCCTTTTTTATGAACAGGCTCAAATCATCAATAAGTTTCCGTTCTTCATATTGGAACGATAAGTTTTTTATCGATATTTCACCAATATCCGTATGAATTGCGTTACCATTTCTTAATTGATTATCATCTTTTAAATCTAAAAATTCCTCAAATCTCTTATAGGATGCCTTGTCCAATTTATATTGAACATAAAGTACATTAAAAATAGCTATCGGCGTGTAAGCATTTTCAATCAGCGCAATGAGTGCAACTATAGAACCCACTGTAAGATTTTTTGTTTTCCATGCGTAAAATAAAATACCAATATCTAACATTGCCACAAGTAGCGCAAATATTGTAAAAAAAGCTTCATGAATCATATTCATTTTTACTTTTGATGATACAATATCCTCTTTTGCACTACGGGTTTTCTTTATTTCACTCGGAAACTGTTTGCTCATACGGAACACCAGCATTTCCATAAAGCCCCTGACCAGAAAATGATTGAATAGCTCCTCACTGTTCAAAATTTTTTCTTTTATTTTGTATAGAAACTTTAGTAGAATATTGGTTATTATAAAAATAAGTATATAGCCTACAAACAATATGTAAGTAATTTTTTTATCAATCTTCCAAATAAAATATACACTAAAAACAATAGTAGGAAGTAAATCACGAATCAAACGCAACCAGAAATTGAATACTACATTTCTGCCTGCGGATGAACCATTCTCAATCCTTTGAACAAGTTTTCCAGTACCTATTTTCTGATATTCCGTATAATCGATTGTACTTATTTTTCTAAGCGATAAAAGCTTAAAATCCAGATAAATACCATACTCCAATTTCTTTTCCGGATAATTATCCAGATAATTCATACAATAATTTACCAGCAAAATAAGACCGTAGGTTATAACTCCTGCAAATGTAAGTGTTCCGGCCGCCAATCCGTCAATAACCTTCTGAAAATAGTCCGTTTTGTAATTAGCCATAAATGCATTAAATATACCTAGTCCAATGTAAGCCAATACCCATAATTTGTTATTTTTTAGAATTTCTTTTATATAGCGCATAACTGTACTCCTTTAATATTATATTTCAATCATTTGGACAGTACAGTTAACGACTGCTAGCAAGTTTATTTTCACCTCAGCACAATCTGCCAACAGTTTACATCAACTGTACTGAGTAGATACCTCGAATAAATTTCATATCCGCTTCACCTCTTTTTATAGTTTTATGCTTTTTTATTTTCCCGTGTTTCCAGTACTTCTGTGGTAATTATATCCACATCATATTCTGGAGCATGTTTCTTCACGATATCGTAAATTGTCTGGATATCTTTGACAGATTCTTCGAGTTCATCCGCAATCTGTTCAAGTGTTTTATTCTTCTGCAATACAGCGATTCACCGCATCTCTGATTGCAACCTCATAATCCTTCTCGCCCTTTTTTGCCTTTGCGAGATTCTCATTTACATATCCAACAAATATCATATACTCCCGCAGTGTCTGGCTCCGCTTCTTCAAATCCTCATTATTCCCCGGATTGATATTATACACGGTGCACATCACTTTTGTACTCTCTGTTTGCCATATTTCGTCCTCCTTTGGCTTTCGCAGGAGAAATCCATCTGCAAACATAGACTTAAACTATGCCGTCAAGGACTTTTTCAAAAACGCTTGACAGATATTCCAGACACGGAGGAACAAAATATGGAAATCGAACGTAAATTTTTATTTCATAAACTGCCAGATCAGCTAAACACATATCCACATTACGGCATCGAGCAGGCATATGTGACGACCAATCCGGTGATCCGGGTACGCAAGAAAACCTTATACGACGCAGCATCTGCAGTCTCTGATTACCAATATGTCCTGACTGTCAAAAGCAGTGGTATGTTAGCCAGACAGGAATTTGAACTTCCGATTGATGAAGATGCTTACCGGACACTCTGTGCCAAGGCAGACGGCAATGTGATTGCGAAAACGCGCTATAAGATTCCGCTTAATCAGGGGCTTACCTTAGAGCTTGATCTCTTTGAAGGATTGTTTGATGGGCTTGTTATGGGCGAAGTGGAATTCCCGGAATTCATTTTAATATCCATGATCAACATGTTGCCATTGTCCGCCATTTGTTCTAACTAAAATCCACTTCCAATCATTGTATGTACTATTTGGATTCAGAGAACCATCTCCTCCAGATGAATCAACATCGAATGAAGATAGCAAAACAATGACTTCATCTGCATTGTTCCTATTTACCCAATCTTGATGGTCTTTAGAACTGTCATCTCCTGCATAATAAATCTCTGTAAGCGTACACTGCTTTCTTGCTTTTGCGACCGCACGCTCCGACTCTCCTGCAAAGCTGTAAATAGCTGCCGGATTACCGTAATGCTCCGTAAAATACGGGAGCATCGCATCAAGAACTTCCGGGTATACCTGTGTGGTAGCCGCATTGTCCAGATATATCATTTTTCCCATTTTCTTTTCCTCCTGTTCAGGATAATTATTTTTCGTGTATTCTCCGGCTTTCTTCGATCAGCTCACTGAGCATCAGGGTATCCACTGCATCTGTGATGCTGTCGTTGATCCTCTTCCACACTAATTTAGCCACGCAGAGATCAGAACCCTGGCAGCCACCGTCACCTTCTGTTCCCGGACATGTTGCAGCCTCCAGGCCACCCTCCAGGACACGAAGGATATCTCCCACTGAAATCTCTTCTGCCGGTCTTCCAAGGAAGTATCCTCCGGCTGCGCCGCGGACAGCTCCAGCATCACGTCAATGGCTTCTATCTGCTGCGAAACTGCCCGTTCTCCGCAGTGACTGACGATGTTGTCGGAAATTTGCAGCAGGCCACCCATCTGCATCTGGCGTACACAAGCGCCGGTCACGCGCATGGCGTCGCCAATCGATGAAAAGGCAAACATCTTTTGCAGCAGCGCGGCAAGCTGCCGCTGCTCCGCGCAGCCGAGCTTTTCCAAGACCGCCAGCAGATATTTTTGCTGTTTCGTCAGCAGCATCAGCCTCGCCCCTTTCCCGGCGGCGAACGCAGCGAATTGAGATACGGATCGACCAGCAGGTCACTTTCCGTTTCCGTGATGCAGTTGTAGATAGTTGACATAACATATTTCGTAGAATCCCTGACCGGCACATTCCGGTTCGCGTGCAGCTTGCTCTCCG
>OHBM01001523.1_pt1 | contig 16852 bp, 20 predicted proteins | sample 1577251 | NCBI WGS metagenome assembly OHBM01 (sample SAMEA3541557, study PRJEB24748) | human gut metagenome | biome: human gut; feature: human-associated habitat; material: faeces | place: China | collected 2012 | reverse complement strand
CAAGGCCGTACAGCAGAGGGATGGTTCTCTTTGCCCAGCCGATGATTCCACAATCCGCAGATGGAAAAAATAAGTTTACCCACCTGCTTTGCCTGTACTTACCCGCTCCGCCTCAGTATGCTTTATCTGAACGAATTCGTATCATCTTGTAGTAGGAGGGGATATTTGAAACAGCTATGCTGGGCATCTATCAAAAATAGAAGGGAGCGAAACATCATGAAGAAATCATCAAAACTGTTCTCTGCAATTTTGGCTGTGTTGCTTATGGTTTCCGCTTTGGGCACTGTTCCCGCGAATGCCGCCGAAGCAGAGGTGACGGTGAATTCTCTGCCAGAGCTTCAGGAGGCCATAGCCGCAGCGGTCGATGGGGACACGATCCACATTGCCAGGGATATAGAAATCCAGGAAGAAGTGAGCATAGGGACCGTTGATAAAACCGTGTTCCTCGCCGGAGCCGAAGGGACAAGCGTTGTCCTTTCAATATCGCTGGATTTTCCAGATGGGCAGTCTGTCTCTTTTACGAATCTTGTATTTTGCGGCGGTCAGAGCAGCGGCCTTTCATTTGTCCAGAGCGGGGGCATCTCTTATTTCCAGACAGTGAGATTTCAACACCCGAATGAGAGTTCGGGGAAAAGCGCCTGTCTCGTTGAAGCTGGTAATGCTACTTTTTCAAACTGCCACTTCGAGGAAGGCCGCGCAGAAAAGGGCGGTCACATCTATGCGGGAACCGATGCCGCAGTCCACGCGGATAACTGTGTCTTTATGACAGGGGCTGCGTCTGAATGCGGCGGCTCCATTTACGCGCTCGGCTCTGTCAATATTACGGACTGCTCTTTTTCCAATGGCGGTGCTGAAAATGCTGGAGGCAGCGTCTACGCGGCAGGACCGCTGCGGTTGGTAGACTGCACCTTTTATGGCGGCAATTCCGGCATGGGCGGACAGCTCTTTTGTTCCGATACCGCCGCTGAAATCATAGGCTGCTCTTTCACTCAGGGGTACGCTTCACAATATGGGGGAGGAATCGGCTCGGATGGAGACATCTCCATTGCCGATTGCACGATCACCAGCTGCTCTGCTGGACAGTACGGCGGCGGAGTATGGAGCGCAGGCACCGCCGAGGTCCAGCGGTGTAAAATCTATGGCAACTCCGCAGAAATTGCGGGTGCAGACTTATATGCAGCGAATGGCCTCACAGCACTTGACACCGCTGGGGACTACCTGACGCTTTATGAAAGCGAACTCGCCGCCGCAGAGATGAACGCCGCAGGCTGGTATCTTGATGACGCCTCGCAGCGCTATGCCGGAAATTCTCCAACTATGGCATTTGCAACTCCGAGCGAAGCCAACGGCCAGCCGTGTGCGTTGGCATTCGCCCTTAGCCGGGTTTCGTTGCCTGATCCGCCGGAGGAGGATTCCGGCGATGACTCCCAGTCCGATCCGCCGGTGCCAACAACGCCGCCTTCATCGTCTTCCAGACATCACAGCAGTGGGACAACTTCACCGGCGCAAAATAATAAACCAACAAGAACTCCGTTGCGTTGCGGCACCGCCGAGATCAACACTTCTGCAGCAGCTGAGTTGTGCCAAGTATTGCCGAAATATATTCCAGAAGGCAAGATTATCTCCCGCGCGGAAGCAACCGGCTATCTCTATGGGATTTTGGATCGCGAAGCAACCGCTGGCACTTCTCCAAAGACACTGGCCTTTTATTCCGACACAGAGAACATTGCCTATCGGAAGGAAATAGATTCGCTCACTGAGGATGGAATATTCTCTGGATGCGGAAATAGCAGGTTTGCCCCAGACAGTCCTCTGACCCGCGCGCAGATGATTATGGTCTTTGCTCGCTTTGTTGAGCCGCAGGAGTACGGCATCAGGCATGTGGACATAACTGGCCACTGGGCGGAATCTGGGATAAAAACAGCAGTTGCGTTGGGCTGGATGGAGGACAACCCGATCGATCTTCATGCTGCAATTACTCTAAGTGATTTCGTGTCCTTCTTGTCTAAGGTCGTAAACGCGCAATGATCAGAATTCAGCTATCAAAGCTCTTGGGTGAGAAGCGGCTGACCCAGGCAGACATAGCAAGGATGACCGGGATCAGGGCTGGTACGATCAACGACCTCTACCATGAAATCGCCACACGAATCAGCCTTGAGCATCTGGACCTGCTTTGTGAGGCCCTCGACTGCGATATAAGTGACCTGCTCACCCGAAGCAAAAGAGATTCGCCCTATGTAGCACAGCAACTCCGCCACCGTGCCGGGCATAAATGAAGAAATAGCAGGCGCCGCTCTGACGCCTGCTATTTTTATATCTCTGTCCCATCGGGAAATTTGAAATAACAAACAAATTCCGCTCCAAGCGCGGAAGCAATCGCGTCGAGATCGGCAGAAGAGAACTTTCCAGTCTTGATGCGCTGACCGAAGGCCTGTGAAGTCGTCCCCATTTTGCGAGCAAGTTCGGCTTCGCTCATTTTTGCATAGGTTTCCGCGAGCTTGATCTTTGTTGAAATATCCATGTGCACACCTCCTGAACATAATATAAACGAAAACCTTTCTAATGTCAAATGAAAAGTTTCAAATATACAGGAAAACATTAAAGAAAATCATTGACATCTGAAAGGAAATCCTTTATAATAATACTCGTAAGGCAGAGGAAAAACCTCTTACGAAAGGACGGTGAGGTGAATGAACGAGATGCAGGTCGCGGAGGCTCTGTTAAGAGCGATCCTCGAACTCATTGAGAAGTGCGAGACGCTTGAAGAACTCAGAGCCAGCGTGAAGCGAATCATGGGTAAGTAAAAAAGTGAGCGGCCGCCCCTGACAAGAACGCCGCTCAAACACCCCGAAAGGCGAGCGGGAAGCCTTACTCCCGCCGCCTTGATTATAACCGAGTAAGGCAGAAAAATCAAGGAGGAACGCAAGATGAAGATCAATATCACCGATGAAATCCGGCAGGAGATTTTGGATACGCTCAACAGAGATACCGCAAAGGAATACTTTGAAAAGCTCCGCGACACGGAGAAGAACCCCACTCGCGGACAGGTTTACGCGTATCGAAGCTGGGAGCAGAGCACAGAAGACCGAGCCGATATGTTTGAGGTCAGAGCGCTTCCATGGGGCAGTCAGATTAAGGACGGCGTGATGAAAGAATTCGTTGCTGCATTAACCGCAGCTGATATTGACGAGATTATCGTCACAGATCAGTCAACCGCGCTCATGGAAAGTGTCCACGCCTTGGTAGCCGAGGGCGCATATCTGGAGGGCGTCGGAACTGTTACCCGCGATCCACTGCACGATTCATCAGGCCGCCGCGAGGTCAAAGGGCTGGTATTCAGATTTTGAGAAAGGAGCGCCGACAATGAAAAAGCTGATTTGTTCTACTTTCCGCGAAGGTTACGGCATCGACCAGATCCGCAGAACGATGACGGCCGGCGAGCTGATTAACTTCCTCGCCCAGTACGATGAAGATACGCCGGTCTATCTGAGTTTTGACAACGGCTACACCTACGGCGGCATTACCGAGGGCCGCTTTGAAGAAGACTATGGGGAGGAGGACTAACCATGAACAAGATCCGCCGCAAAAATTTGCAAAGCATCATCGACCAGCTGGAGGAGCTGAAAGGCAGCCTGGAAGACCTCCAGGCCGAGGAGGAAGAGTACCGCGACAATATCCCTGAGAATATGCAGGAGAGCGAACGCTATGAAAAGGCAGACGAAGCCTGCGACAACCTGTCCGAAGCCGTTGACAATCTGGAAGAAGTTATCAGCAGCATCGAGGCTGCGATTGAGTGAGGAGGCGCGAACATGGCACCATGGACGAACAAGCTCCCAGAGGAAGTTGCTCGCAGACTGGAGAACTGCCGAACGATCAAGGCTGATCTTCCGGCGCTCGTAAATGCGAGATGGCTCCGCTACAAAGAGCTCGGCAAGGATGCCGAGGGTTTCACCAAGGAAGACGCGCTCGTTTCCGTGCTAGAACTCCTTGACTGCAATTCCTGTTATATCGACCTGACGGCAGACGAGTATCAGGAGCTCTGCTGACTATACGAACAAGCCTGACCTACTCTCGGATTTTTCTTCAAGCTCCTTCCAGACCTCAGCTTGCTTCTTGACTACTAGATTGATCTCGTCCAGCGCCTTCTCGTATGCAGAATTGGCCTTTGCCAGACTCGAGTAGGCATCACAGGCAGCTTGGTAGAGGGCTTCACTCCCGCGCACATGCGCCGCTTTGAGCATATTGATCTGGGTAGAGACGGCAGCTTTGCGAGCTTCGATTTTTGCCAGCTTGTCTTGCGCCTGTGCGAAGGTGTCGGCGTCACCGGTCCCGGCTGCATCTACCACTGCCGCCTGCATCCCGCGGATTTGAGCGTCCAGTTCTGTCATCTGCTTTTCGAGTGTAGCGACCTTATCCCGGATTCCTTTCTCACGGAGCCGCACATCGGCAAAATAGAGATCGCACATATGCTGCGCTGTGGCGGTGACTTCCTTGTTCTGCTGGGCAAGCTCGACGAGCAGATCCGTGACGGCATCGCTGCTCTGCTGCGCCTGTGTCAAAATTTCGGTGATGTTCATAAAAATTCTCCTTTATTGTGCGCCATGCGCATTTTCTTTTGAATGATTGCTGCTAAGCAGCTTTTTATAACGATTTTCCAACTCCATCCGGTGTTCAGCTAACCGTTCTATACTCGAACCAGATTCTTTGAATTTTTTGAGACCTGTTCCTGCATAGTAGTTGACTCTGCCGCTGATAAACTGCTCCAGGCCAGATGTCTTGCCTTTTTCCCGTAAGCGCCGCAAGGTGCGATCTTCGACCTGAATGATTTGATGCGGTGTAATCTGAAGCTCTTTTGCAATGGCTTTCCTGCTAACTCCGCCGAAATAATTTTGCCGCACAAAATACTGCTCTTCGTCTGAGAGCTGCAATATTAGCGCTTCAAGAGCTTCATGTAATTGCTGGAGATAAATTCGGTCAATAGCGCCTGCAATGCTGCGGTCTTCGCCATCCTCGCACGGTGCGCAAAGGCTGTCTTGTAAGGTCCTGGGCTTTTCATCTGCGCTTTTCAGCGGAGCATCCAGGCTTGTATTTCCTTTGCTGATGATTGGATCGTGGTGCTTTTCGCCATCTTTGCCACGGCGTCCTCTTGGAAGCGAATTCTCCCGAAAGATCGCGGAAGTCAGGTAAAACAGGTAATAGGCCGAAAACTTAGACTCCGAAGCTGGGTCAAAGTGTGCGACCGCATCGCAAAGTGCGATATAGCCGCAGTTGTATAGGTCCTCGTATTCCAGCAAGTAGCGGTCTGGCAGCTGTTGACAAAGCTTACGGCAGTACCACGCGCAGAGTCGATCTACATAGCCCCAAAGCTCTGTCAGACATTCGGTGTTTCCATCCTTTGCTCGAACAGCCAGCATAAATATCAAGATAAATATGCATAGTCCTTGAAAGTAAAAGGTAATTCAACGAAGGAAAATCAGCAGTACGGTCTCAAGGCCGCTCGTCGCGCGCCTCAGTTCTCCAAGCGTTAACAGCTCTTCTTACAAGCACCCGCTTCGGCGGGTGCTTGTTTTTGCCCTCAGGCGGGAAAAAGGGTCTTGACATGGATGGTTTATCCATGATAAACTCACGGCAAGAAATGGTTTATCCGAAATAAACCGAAAGGAGACCGACGATGGACGAAAGAAAAATGGGCACGGTGCAGACGCAGTTTGCTGAGCTTATATGGAGGCATGAGCCGATCGGCTCCGGCGAGCTGGTAAAGCTGTGCGAGAAGGAGTGGGGCTGGAAGAAGCCGACGACCTACACCGTGCTGCGCAAGCTCTGCGAGCGCGGCATTTTCCAAAACGAGGGCATCGGGCAAAAACGGTCTGATCATTTCCAAACAGCGTGATGCGCTGCGGGACGCGGTTCGCCGGCTCTATGAGGATGAAGCGCTGTACCGCGGCATGGCAAAGGAGGGCAGATGCCGATTCTTGGAAAACTATTCTGTGGCAAGCATGGCGCGGCGAATTGGGTCAATCTGGCGGAAGCTGGACGAAAAGAAATGCTGAAGAAGGACATTCAACCGCGCCCGGCGTATCTGAAATGGGTGTATATCGGCATGATGACCATCGCCTTCTGGAATGGTGGGCTGGGGCTGCCGTGGTTCACGAAATATGTGCTGCAAGTCGGCGTGCTGGGCATGGCGCTGCTGTTTATGCTGGTGACGGGCGACTTCCGGCGGCTGAAAACGGTGGGGCAGTTTGCGGTGATGTTCGGGCTGCCGTTTGTGATGATGGCGTCGCTGTCAATGCTGTACTGGGCATTGGATTTTCAGCAGCTTAACTACATGTCGCGCGGCTGCTCGACGATTCTCTACCATGTCATATCGCTCAGCGCAATGTGCAGCGCGGTGTACCTCTTCGGCCGCAGGAGCATTGATTATACGCTCTATGGCATGTGCGGCGCGAACTGCTGCATTGTGCTGGAATCCATCAAGGAGAACGGCATCGGGGCGTTTGTGACCGGGCTGATTGCGTTTGCAAAGTCCGGCGGGATTGACACGAACGCCGCCATCAAGGCGCTGGAAGTGCATGACCTGACGTTTGCCTTCGGGCTGATGCTGCTGTTCGCCCTGTGCTGCGAGCGAGGCAAAAAGCGCCTGCTTTATGCTGCCTTATCGGGGCTGTTCTTCTTTCTGGGCCTCAAGCGCATCGCGCTGATTGGCTTAGTCGGCGTGTTTTTGATGGGCGAGTTCATCCGCAGGAGAAAACCGAAAGCTCAAAGCGTCCTGATTATCCTCATTTCCATTGGCGCCATTGTCATTTGCTTCGGGTATGTGTACCTGATTCAGTCGGGGCTGTTCAACGAAATCGTCCATGCGCTGGAGATTGACACGATGGGGCGCGACAGGCTCTATGCCGCGTTTCAGGAGGTTTACGATTTTTCCCCCGGCTTCCGAGGGTATGGCATTGGCTATGTTACACGCTATATCAGCATCATGACGGAAGCAGGCGTTGGCGTATTCGGCACGCACAGCTTCGGCGGAATGCACAACGATATTGTTACCATGTACATCGAGTTAGGCTTCTGGGGCTTTGCGTTCTGGATTTGGTACAGCTGGAACGGGCGCATTGTGTGGTGCCAGAAGGAGTTCGGGATGCAGACAGCCCTGCTGCTGCTGTACGAAACGATTTACGGCTTCATTACCTACGCCACCGACAACACGGTGTTCTACTGCTATATCAACACGGTCTTTATGCTGCTGCCGATTGCGATGGCGATTGGCGAGCAGGAACAAGGCGAGGAGAAAGGCAAGCATGAAAGAAAAGAACCGGAAACGAGCAAGGAGCGGCGTGTGGTCGCTTCTTGAGCGGATGCTGCAGGGTGTGTGGAGATACCGCCTGCTTTGCCTGCTGCTGATCATCGCGGCGATGGTGACCACCAGCGCCCTGATGCATCCGGGAAAGATGCAGTCGGCAACCGCCCTCATTGCCCTGAACTATGAGGAAGCGACAAGGGGACTTTATCCGAATCAGACGCGATTCAACATTTCGCTGCTCAAGTCTGATGAGGTGCTTTCGCGTGCGCTTGAAAAGGCGGGCGTGACGAACATGAAGCCCCTTGCGCTGGCGGAGCACATCAGCGTAAGCGCGTCAAGCGTTGGCGGCATGTCGATTGATTCCGGCAGCGCCAGCGCCTACAAGATTGCCACCACCTACACCGTCTCCTACAAGCGCAATGAGGAGCTGCCGGCAAGCATCAGCACCGGCGCCATGCTCCAGCTGATTATCGAGGCGTATAAGGAAGCGTTCTACGAGAACTACACCTACGTCGATACGGCGCTCAATCCGAACTGGAATGAACTGGATGAACGGGAGTATGTGGAAATCGGCACGTTCTTCGAGAAAGAAATCGGCAAAGTCAGCCGCTTTTTGAAGAGCCGCGCGAACGAGAACGGCACGTTCCGTTCCTCAGCTAACAACGAGACGTTTATCTCTTTGCAGAAGAAGGCACAGAATTTCTCTAACATTGACCTTGAAAAGTACAACGCGTATGTGCGGCAGAGCGGGTTATCCAAAAATCGCGACCGCTATGTGTCCAAGCTGAAATATCAGAATCAGCTGCGCAACATTGAGTATCAGAAATTCATGAGCCACTATCAGAACCATCTTGCAACGATTGACATGTACGATTCCGCGCTGACAAGCGTTGTGCTGATTCCGACATTGGATACGCAGGCAAACTTCTATATGTCGCGCACGAAGGTGGCGATTGACTATCAGGCAAGCTCCGCTGAGACGGAAAACTTCCATGCCCATGATACAAAGGAGAAAATCAAGGACAATGAGTACACCATCGGGAAGATGCTCGCGGGAGACGCCAATGCGGCGGAGAACATCGTCACGGCGGAGATGCTGATTGATACCATGAAGACCAAATTGGCGGATTTGATTGAACGCACAAATGTCATCAACCGCGAGTATGTCCGCTATAAGACGCGCAATTACCTTACCGTGTCCTATGAGCAGATGAGCGCGATGGATGAATACAGCATCAAGTGGTCGATCTTGATGGGCGGCGTGACGTTCTGCGTCTGCTGCGTGCTGTTGCTGGTGATTGAGGGCAGAAAAAAGCATGAAAAAGTTTAACATCATCCGCTACTTAAAGCGCTGGTGGCCGCTGATTGCGCTGATGTCCATCTTTGCCGGCGCGTTCTTCATGCGCTATGCCACCAATCATCAGGCGTACACGGCACAGGCCGTCATCAAGTACACCTACGACGCGGCGTCGGAGGGCTTGACCCCGAACGGCGAGCCGCTGGACGTTTCCGAAATCTTTTCCTCGACGGTCGTCAAGGAAGCGATTGAGCGCCTCGGCTATTCCGTCAACGTCGATACCATCCGCTCCGGCGGCACGGTGACGGGCATCACCCCTGCCGATGTGCAGACGCGGCAGGATGCGCTGGCGGAAAAAGGTGAAGAGGTGGAGGAATACTATCCGACAGAATATGTTGTCAAGCTGACTGTTGGCAGCAGCCGAAGCGCTGAGTTCGCGCGCTTGATGCTGGATGAAATTTTGAGCTGCTATTTTGCCAGCTTCGGGGAGAAATATGTGGATTACTCCACCATCCCCAACAACGCGGAAAACGTGCTGGCGGGCGGTTATGATTACATTGAGCAGGCGGAAATTCTCAGCAATTCGGTGGATGAGATTATCGCGCAGTTAGGCAACCGCCAAAGCGCTGCGCCGGATTTCACCTCGTCGCGCACGGGTCTGTCCGTCTCCGACCTGTTTGACGAATACAGCTATATCCAGTCGGTGCGGATTCCGTACCTGTTTTCGGAGATTTTGGGCGAAAGGCTGACGCAGAACCGCGAAATCCTGCTGAAAAAGTATCAGGAGCGGTATGCGAATTACATGCTGACAAGCGGCACCGATGGCGACAAGGTGGCAAGCGTCAAGGAAGTTATCGAAAGCTATGGCAATAAGAATAAGGAAGGCTCGCTGTACTATGCCGGAACGAACGGCACGGACACGAATGGGCAGAACGGCTTCGTGCTGGGCGACGTCTACGAAGAGTACGACGCGAACGGCAATATCAAAGACCGCACGACGGTCTACGACACGCTCATCAGCGACTATGTGACGCTGCTCAACCGCAAGTCCGACAGCCTGATTGATGCGGCGTACTGCCAGTACATCATCGACACCTTCTCCAAGGCGCCGGACGCGACGGAGAACACCGCCGAAGACCGCGCGTCGGTGGAGGCGGAAATCAGCGCGCTGCAAACCCGGCTGGATGACCTCTATCAGGTGCTGCTGGTGACGATGGAGGAGTACAACGAGTACATGGGCGCGGTGAACGTGGGCGTGCTGTCCACCACAGCGGTGAGCGCGCGCGTCAACGTCAAGCTGTACATGATGTTGGGCGTTGTCGTGTTCTTCATCCTCGGCGTCTGCGGCGCCATCCTGCTGGGGCGAATCCAGGACTTCGTGGAGTATCTGTTCTTCACCGAGCAGTCGCTGGAAATGCCGAACCGTACGGCGTGCGACCTGTACATCAAGAACAACACCGAGCGCGTGCTGGGCGACGACAACGTGTGCGTTGTGCTGGAGCTGACGAACCTGAGCCACATCAACAACGAGCTGGGGCGCGTGAAGGGCAACGAAGTGCTGCGCCGGTTCGCGGACTTCATCAAGGAAGCGTCCGCAACCTGCGGTACGGTGTATTACAACGGCGGCTGGCAGTTCATCGGCTTCTTTGAGCAGTGCCGCCGCGAGGACGCGGAGAGCTTTGCGGACTACATGCACCGCCTCGTGCACGCCTACAACGAGGAAAGCGGCGACGCGAAGATGGAATACAGCCTTGGCATGGCGGAAAGCCGCACCGCCAACGCCCATACGCTGCGTACCCTGCTGCGCGGCGCAATGATGGACCGCAGAAAGCAGGAGGACTAAGCCATGAAAAAGTGGAAAAAAGCGCTGCTGCATGTGCTGACCGTGCTGCTGGTGATGGCGGGCGTTTGCGGATACTTCCTCTTCCTGTATCCGCATGAGCAGGACTTTGTGGAAAGCTACTACAAAGTGCAGTCGGATAAGCTGACGAGCCATCTGCGGATTGTGCAGCTCTCCGACCTGCACCTGCGGGAGTTCGGCGAGAACAACTGCGATTTGGTGGCGCGGATTCGTGCCTTGAAGCCGGACATCATCGCCATCACGGGCGATATGAACGACAAGAAAAGCGACGACACGCACGTCGTGACGGACTTGTGCGCGCAGCTGGTGGAAATTGCCCCGGTGTACTATGTGCCGGGCAACCACGAGTGGCCGAAAATCGTGTTCGAGGGCAGCACACTCGCGTCGGATTTGGAAGCGTTGGGTGTGCACTTTCTGGCGGATAAGTACGAAACTGTGACCATCGGCAGCAATACGCTGCTCATCGGCGGCATTGCGGAAGCGCCGGTATCCTATGAGAAGTACGCCAGCGGATTTCTGGAGGATTTCGCCGCCCAGCCGGGCTACAAGATGCTGCTCGTCCACTATCCGGAATACTACGCGGAGGATACGGGCGCGCTGATTGGCAAGGACATCGACATGGCGCTCTGCGGCCACGCGCACGGCGGTCAGGTTCGCCTTCCGTTCCTCGGCGCGCTCTACACGCCGGATCAGGGCTTCCTGCCCGATTTGACCGAAGGCGTGCAGACGATTTCCGGCACGAAGGTCATCATCAGCCGCGGACTGGGGGACGACGTGGGGCAGATTCTGCCGCGCATCAATAATCCGCCGGAACTGGTGATTATTGACGCGAACTGGTATTGAGGCAGGGAGAAAACGAAGATGCTCCGAATTGGTGTGCTGAAAAAAGAATACTACTGCGAGAAGCGCAACGTCACCGACCGAGTAAACATGCACGAAAAGCGCGCGGAGTACGTCATCATCAAGGGCTACGACCTCCGCGCGTGCGCCGGGGTTGCGCTCGACAAGATGCGGAAGAAGCTGCGCATGAAGGGCGTTTCGCCGCTGCACTCCAACCGCCTTCGCGACTATTATCATCCCATTGTGTCGCCGAACGTGGATGTCATTCACACCTGCAACGTCGTCTGCGAGACGAAAAAGCCGTGGATGGCGACGTTCGAGGGCGCATTCCCTCTGGGGCAGCGCGAGCAGAATTTGCCAGAACAGCGGGCGTGGATGCAGCGCTGTTACCAGCAGATGGCAGCACCGTCGTGCAAGCGGCTGCTGGCGTTCTCGAACTGGGCGGCGGACTGCACCCGCGAGTGGATGCGGCGGAACAACTGCCAGCAGTACGACGAAATCAACAGCAAAATTGAGGTGCTGTATCCACCGCAGCCCGTGCAGTTGACGGCGGATGCGGTCATGGCGAAATTCCAAGACGTAAACAAAGAGTTACGATTTTTCTTCGTTGGTCGCGACTTCTATCGCAAGGGCATGTATGAGTGTCTGCTGGCGCTGAAAAAGCTGCGGGAGGCGTATCCCGTCCATTTGACCATCGTTAGCGGGCTGAAGCAGGAGTATGCCTACCGTGTGCCGAAGTACACAGCGCAGGAGGAAACGGAGGTGCAGGGCATCATCCGCGACAATTCTGATTGGATAGAATATCACGAATCGCTGCCGAACGAGCAGGTGCTTGCACTCTGCAAGCGGGCACACATCGGTCTGCTGCCGACCTACCGCGATTCCTTCGGGTACAGCACAATTGAGATGCAGTCGTGCGGCTGCGTGGTGCTTTCGACGGACATTTTCGCCCTGCCGGAGCTGAATGACCTGGACATCGGCTACGTCTGCGCGATTCGCCATGCGGTGGATGCGCTGACGGATGGCAATGACGCGGCGGTTCAGGCGCTTCGTCCGCTGCTGGCGGCGCAATTGCAGGAGCAATTGACGCGCATTGTAGAGGAGCGCGGCAAGCTGGTGGACAAGGCGCAAATGGCGCTCGCACGGGTTGCGCAGCGGTACGACCCGGAGCGCCACGGCGAGCGGCTCTATGAACTGTATCAGGAGTGTGGAAAAAAGTGACGGATGCACAAAAACTCGTCAGCGTCATTATCCCGGTTTACAAGGTGGAAAAGTACCTGCCGATGTGCGTGGACAGCGTGCTGAATCAGTCGTATCGTAACTTGGAGGTTATTCTGGTAGACGATGGCTCGCCGGACGACTGCCCCGCCATCTGCGACGACTATGCCAAAAAGGACAAGCGAATCCGCGTCATCCACCAGAAAAACGCTGGTCTGTCCATGGCGCGCAATGCCGGATTGGACATCTGCACAGGCGACTATATCACCTTTGTGGACAGCGACGACGCGCTGCATATTGACTTCGTGGCGCGGCTGCTGGCAGCGTGTGAGGATAACAGTGCAGAAATTGCGATTGCGGACTTCAAGAAAGCGGCGGTAGCGGAACATCTGCCGAAAATTGCCGCACCGCTGGAGAATAAGCCTGTGCGCGTGGTGGATGGGCACGAGGCAAACATGATGCTTTACCGCAGGCCGGAATGGGTGCGAATGATTACCGCATGGGGAAAACTCTACCGCCGCAAGGTTTTTGCCTGTGAGCGCTTCCCGATTATCAAGCTGCACGAGGACGAAGCGCTGGTGTACAAGCTGCTGTACCGCTGTCAAAAGGTGGCTCTGGTGGATGAGCTGCTGTATTTTTATACCGATAATCCGGACAGCATGATGGCGAACCGCTTCAAGCCGGAGCGCATGACGATGATTGAAATTCTTGACGAGCGCCTTGCGTTTTACCGCGAAAACGGCGAAACAGGCGACTTAATCCGCTTTACGCAAAACCGGCAGTTTATGTTTGCAGCGGCATATTACCGTCAGACGCTGCATTACGCGCCAAAAGAGTGGCGCTTCCGCCATCAGCTGCGCAAACGCCAGTGGCAAATCTACCGGGTGCTGATGAAGTCGGAATATCCGGCGGACAGAAAACGAGAATTGACCTGTATTATGCTGCTGCCGCTGCTGTTTCGCAAGCTACGGTTAGTGGAGCAGTGAAAACGGCAAAAAATACTTTTCCGCGGGCGGGAACAATCCGCCCGCCTTTTTCGTCTGTTAGAGTGCAGGGCAAAAGAAACCCTGACATTCCCCCAAAAAGGAGAAACACGATTATGAAGAAAATGCTTGCAATCCTGATGGCGCTGCTGATGGCGGCGCTGCTGCTGCCCGCTTATGCCGAGGAAGGCGACGTGGCGGAAATCGCGGAAACCGCCGGGACGGTGCTGGAAATCGGCGAAGAATCCATCCTGCTGGAAACGCCCGAAGGGCAGCTGATTGAGGCGATTCTGACGGCGGACACCATCCGCGAGGGCAAGGAAATCGCGGTGGGCGACTTCATCCACGTCATGTACAACGGGCAGATGACCCGCTCTTACCCCGCGCAGGTGACGGCGCAGCACATTGGCTGCTACGTCCTCACGGGCACGGTCAGCGACATCACCGACGAGGGCTTCACCCTCACCACCGATGAGACGACTTACATCGTTCACGCGACGGCGGAACAGCTGGCGCAAATCACCGATGGCGCGGAAATCAACGTGTATTTCAGCGGCGTGATTGCGATGAGCCTGCCGGGGCAGATCAGCGCCGAGCAGATTACGGCGGTGGAGGAGGAAGCTGTCCTCACCGGCACGGTCGTCGAGGCGTACATCACCATGGAAACCGCGGATGGTCAGCAGATTCAGGTCAACCTGACCTCCCTGACGCAGCTGCCGGATGGCATTCCGGACTTGGGCGACACGGTTCGCGTGACCTACAATGGGCAGATGACCAGCTCCATTCCCACGCAGGTGACGGCGGATACGGTTGATATTGCCGTGACCATCGACGAGCTGGCGGGCGAAATTGTCGAAATCACGGGCGACGGCATCCTCCTCCAGACGAAGGACATGCAGGTGCTGGTCAACGTGGACGAGGGCACGGTCTACGAGACGGACGGCGAACTCGCGGTGGGCGACTACATCCACGTCCTCTACGACGGCATCATGACCCGCTCGCTGCCGGCGCAGGTGTACGCGCAGAAAATCGGCTGCTACAAGACCACCGGCACGGTCAGCGAACTGACGGAATCCGGCTTCCTGCTGACGACGGAAACCGACGTGGTGCAAGTCAACGCGGACGCGGCGCTGCTGGACGGCATGGAGAACGGCATGACCGTGACGGTCTACTCCAACGGCGCGATGACGATGAGCCTGCCGGGGCAAATCAGCGCGGAAAAGATTGTCAAGGCGGAATAATTGCATATTGAAAAACGGCGCTCAGCAGGGAAGAAATCCCGCTGAGCGCCGTTTTCTGTCAGTCCTCCGGAATATTGATGCACGCGCCTTGCTTGAAGTCGCTCGGCGCAAGGCACGGATTTGCCCGCAGCAGCGCCGACAGCGACACGTTCAGCAGCAGCGCCGTCGTCTCCATCGTCTCGTCCTTGTCCAGCGTGTATGTGTTGCCCGGCGGGCACGCCTGATTCTCCGGCACGCACAGCACCTGCCCTGCCTGCAGCGCGTCCAGGTTCACATCCGGATTCGCGGTTTCCAGCGTATGGCGGTTGACGTCCTTTTTCAGCTGCACATCCGCCGCCGTTTCGCCCTGCAGCACCGTGTAGCGGTCAATCTCCGGGCAAAAGCTGATGTCAGGCGTTTCGCCGCCGGGGGTCGCGGGGGCGTTCATGTCGGCGGCGGGGGTGTCCAGCGCGTCGTTCGTCGTGGTGTCAGAGGCGTCGGGGGTGGTCGGCGCCGTGATGTTGGTATCGGGCGTTTCCGCCGCCGCGCCGGGGATGCACAGCACGTCGCCCACCATCAGCCGCGCCGGGTTGATGTCGCTGTTCGCCTCCAGCAGATCCTTCAGCGGCACGCCCAGGCGATGCGCAATCAGGTAGAAGCTGTCCCCACGGCGGACGGTGTACTCATACGCGCACGTTTGACTTGTTGTCTGCGACATAAACTTTCTCCTCCTCGTTCAAGAGTCGGTTCAGTCTATGCGCGGGAAGCGGCGTTATGCCTGCAAAATCAGATTCGTGACTTCTTCCATGCGGCGGATGTCGCCCGTCAGCACCGCGCCGACCAGCTTTCCGCCTGCGGAATAGTACCGCGCGCCGGGCATTTCGCCGATTTCGTACGCGATATTCGCTTGACGGCCCGCATCGCCGAACGCAAACAGCGCCGTGCCGAAGCCGTGGAAGATGAGCGGACGCGGCAGCGCCTGATACGCCGCGTCGCCGCCCGCTGCGTTGATGCCCGCGATGCGCCCCATATCCGCCGCTTCCGTCCACAGCGCGTAGCTCACGCCCATCGACGCGCAGTCGCCCGCCGCGTACACGTCCGGGAGGTTCGTGCGCATGTGGTCATCGACGGTGATGTGGCGCTCGGCCGCAATGCCCGCGTCCTTGGCGAGGCGGATATTTGCCCGTACGCCCGCTGATACGATGACCAGCTCCGCCGGAACGCGCGTGCCGTCCACGAGGGTGACGCCGGATGCGTCGATGCGCGCGGAATCCGCGTTTTTCAGCAGCTTCACGCCTTTGCCCGCCATGGCGGATTCAAGGTGCTGCGCCGCCTGCGCATCAATCTGCCGCTTCATCAGCTGATCGCCGTGCTCCAGCACGGTCACAGACAGCCCTGCTTCCGCCAAGGACGATGCCGCTTCCAGCCCCAGCACGCCGCCGCCGATAACCGCCGCGTTTTTTGCCGTTTTCGCGATTTCCCGCACGCGCGCCACATCGCCAAAGGTTCGCACGGCGACGACGTTCGCGCCGTCCGCGCCCGGAATCGGCGGCACAAAGCAGCTTGCGCCTGTCGCCAGAATGAGGGAATCCCAATGGAAGGGGGTACCGCCCGCCACGAGCGTTTTGCCGACGGGGTCGATGGCAGTCACGGTTCGCCCGGTAAGGACGACAATATCCTTTTCGTCATACCACGCGGCGGATTCAACCGCCAAATCCTGCGCCGTCACCTTGCCCATGAGCTGTTTGGTGAGCATCGGGCGGCTGTAGGGAAGGGCGTTCTCGGCGGAAATGAGGACAATCAGCGCGTCCCGCTGGGTGCTTCGGGCGGATTTTGCCGCTTCGAGGGCGGCGATGCCTCCGCCGATGATGAAAATCTTTTTCATGTGTTTATACCCTCTTGCTTTCTTTATGGTGATTGTTTGTGCGGGAATTTCGCTCCTGCGGGAGCGACCAAAGGGCAATGAAAACAGACGAACGTCTGCGATCTCCCCCTTGACCCCTTCGCATTACACACGCCTGTTACAGGTCGCTCATGTTTATTGGAAGAACGAAAGGTACACCAACTAAAAAACTTCCAATATAGATTCAGTAACATGGGGGCGCACCGAAGGTTTCCAAAGGGCGATCGGAA
>OHBM01001521.1_pt1 | contig 16873 bp, 15 predicted proteins | sample 1577251 | NCBI WGS metagenome assembly OHBM01 (sample SAMEA3541557, study PRJEB24748) | human gut metagenome | biome: human gut; feature: human-associated habitat; material: faeces | place: China | collected 2012 | reverse complement strand
CAAAAAGAAAGGAGCTGAACTCCATAAGTAATAAAATTTACTTATTCGTTACAGCCCCTTTTATTTTAATAGTTCTTTTTCCTTTAGGTCTTTTAAGATAAGACTCGTAATATAAGATGTAACGTTACGTGCTTCGGATTCGGCAGCATCCTTCACTTTTTCTTTCAAAAAGCTGACAGAAAGGGGTTTAAGATACCAGATTATGCTATAATTTTTATTGGAGGTATTTGTATGTTTTTAGATACGTCCATGTACTTGTGCTGCCAAATTTACCTATATGAATTTAGATACAATCATTCAACTTTTGTTGATTTACTTGATTGTTGTAGAGATAAAGAAAAAGGACTAGTTACATAGTCCTCGGTAGCACAGTACAAAATAAAAAGAGAGGACTGCAATCCTCTCTTTTCTTTTAGTGTTGCCACCAAATTTACCTACTTGAATTATATCATGAACTTTTCAAAAGTAAATGTCTGAGACTTAGCAAAAACAATTTAAATAAATTAATTAAAATTCTAGATCCTCATTCTTTGAATTATAATTTTGAAAATTTTTATTCATTGCTTTAGAGAAAAAAAGGAGTTAGTTCTCCTTTTTTTGTTGTTTGTCTTTTATATCTTCAAATAAAAGCTTTGTTTGGTATATTAGAACAAATATTCCAAGTATTGAGATAAAACAATTAAATAAATCGAATGAGAAAGTATGATTTATTAAATCTATAACGGTTTTAATATTCCATATCAATACTAGTATGAACCAAAATATGTGAGAAAAATTCATAGAATTTTAGCATACTCCTTTAAAAAAATTGTAACAAACTAAAAGTGCTAACACAATAATTTATGATAATTTTATATGAGAAAGAAAACATCATACCCTTGTTTGCTAGAGTAAAATCGTGACTGGACACCGACAAAAATCGGTGTTATATTTTTAATGAAAAAAGGTGGAATAACTTCATTGATAATATAACGTGACCTAGAGGCCTCTTGGCCTTTGATTCTTTTTTGTCCTTTTATGTTTGTTTTAGAGAGGTGTTTAGAACTATGCTAAGTGATATTATTAAGAAATACGGTGGAAAGAAGATTGATCCACTGGATGTATATAAAGATATTTTTAGAATTGGAGAAGGATTCATTCAGAAGGAGTATGAAGATAGTGGAAGTTTCAAAGCAAATCCAATTGCCTATTATAAGAATGAGAATGAAGATCATGGCCATTTCAGAATTATGTTTGAAGATAAGTTCGAAGAAATCTATCGAAATGAGCTTGTGAATGCAGATTTTTGTGTAATGAATGGTTTAACTTATTTTGGTGCAAAATATACATCGGATAGAGCTTCTAAAATGTGTGCAATGATATTTGATATTGATGGTGTTACAGATAAGAGTTTGAATAATTTCTTTTATGCTGCATTTAATAAGGAATTTGATTATTATCCATTACCAAATTACGTGGCATTAAGTGGTCATGGGATACATTTATATTATGTTTTTGAAGAACCAGTACCATTGTTCCCTAATTTGAAGCTTCAATTAAAGGAATTTAAATACTCTTTAACTGAAAAAATGTGGAACAAAAACACTTCTGTTGATGAGAAGGTACAAAAACAGGGAATCAATCAGCCTTTTAGAATATTGGGTGGCAAATGTAAAAAGAATGCTCCACTGGATAGAATCGAAGTTTATAGAGTAAACCAGCATCCAGTCAACATAGAGTATTTGAATCGTTTTGTTCCCACTAAAATTGAGATAGATGAAAAAAAATTATTCAAGGAAAGTAAATTAACACTGGATCAGGCAAAAGAAAAATATCCGGAATGGTACGAAAATAAGGTTGTAAAGGGTAAAAGAAGCTATTGGACGGTAAAACGTGATCTATACGACTGGTGGATTCAGCAAATAAAAAAAGAAGAAAACGGAGCCAGTTATGGCCATAGATATTTTTGCATTATGACGTTAGTGATTTATGGCATAAAATGCGGTTTATCTAAAGATGAGATAAAACAGGATGCAATAGATTTGATTCCTGTTTTAAACGGTTTAAACGAAGAAGAACCATTTACCGAGGAAGATATTAAATCGGCTTTAGAGTGTTATGATGAACGATATAATACTTTCCCTTTAAAAGATATCGAGAAATTAACTAACATACGAATTGAACGCAACAAACGAAATGGACGAAAACAGGAACAACATATAAAAATCATGAACGCAATTCGTGATATTGAACATCCAAATGGTTCATGGATAAATAAAAATGGAGCTCCAACGAAGCAATCTATAGTTCAAAAATGGAGATCAGAACATCCAGAAGGAAAAAAAGCCGATTGTATTCGTGATACAGGACTGGATAAAAAGACAATTTATAAGTGGTGGAATGAAAATAAATAGCTTAAAATAGAGTTATTAAACGGTTTAAAGTTATGGTTTAATAAATCTATTTATTAAATCAAAGATAAGGCTTAAAATAAGTGATTTAAGAGTTATTAAACGGTTTAAAGTCATGGTTTAATGAGGGTTGAAAGAGAGAGTTTATATGATTACAGTAAAAGAGTATGCAGATAGTCGAAATAAATCTGTACAGGCAGTATATAAACAACTACATAGAGAAAAAAATAGAACGAGATTGGAAGGTCATTTACTAAAACAAAATAGAATGACATATCTTGATGAAGAAGCAATTAAAATATTAGATGAAAGTCAAAATGTTTCTATTGTATTGAATGTTCGAGATAATGAAATCAATTCGAGAGATGAATTATCTGAATATAAAAACAGAGTAGAAAGTTTAATTGAATCGAACAATCAATTGAGAGATCAGCAAGATTTTTTAAAAAATAAAATAATAAATCTGCAGGATGAATTGAAAGTAAAAACAGAACAAATGACATCATTATTGTTAGAAAATAATGAAAAAACATTTTTATTGGAACAAAAAAAAGACCATGCAGAACAACTAGATCGAGAAAAAAAAGAGCAGTTAAATGAGATAGAAAAGTTAAAAAATGAATTAGAAAAAGAAAAAAATAAAGGTTTCTTTGCACGTTTATTTGGAAAATAAAAAATATTACTCTAATTTGCTAGAGTAATATTTTTTATGTTTGATAAATTTAGATTAAAATTCCATATTATTATTTGAATTATAATTTTGAGAATCCTTATTCATTGCTTTTGAGAACCAACGCCCTCTATCTTCCTGATCTTTTAAAAATTCAATTAACTTAGGTAACTCGTCATGTTCAATTGGTCGATTCAATACAGATTCAACGGCAGCTCCAATTTCAATCAAACGTTTAGTACGAGCTTTTCTTTCTTCCTGTGATTTACGAGCTTTTAATTGTTTTACCTGTTGGTTTAACTGCTCTTTTTTTTCTTCTAATTTTTCGATTCTCTCATCAATAGTTGCCATTAATATCACCTCATTTATAAGTATACCATATCGAAAAAACATGACATTATTGTTTTTATTTTTGAATGACGCTAAAATATATTTAGAACATCCCTTAGTTTACTAAGGGCGCACTTACACACCACCATAAGTAGTGTTATCTGCAAGCAGATACGTGCGCTCTTCGAGGATGAGAGGGAACACCCTCTCAACTCCCATACCTAAAAAATTCAGAAAGGAGAAATCATAAAATGGCTATATATCATTGTTCAATAAAAAACATAAGCCGAGGAAGTGGCAAGTCTGCGGTTGCCTCTGCCTCATATCGTGCAGGCGAAAAATTAGAAGATCTAGAAACAGGCTTAATACATGATTATACTCGAAAAAAAGAAATAGCTTATTCTGAAATCTTCCTTTGTAAAAATGCACCGAAAGAATACCAAGACCGAGGAACGTTATGGAATGCGGTGGAGCAAATAGAAAAGCAAAGCAAAGCAAGACTTGCACGTGAATGGGAAGTTGCATTGCCGAATGAACTCACACTGGAACAGAGCAAAGAGCTTGTAAAGGGGTTTGCACAAAGTCTAGTTGATGAAGGTATGTGTGTAGACGTCAATATCCACTGGAAAGAAGGAAACCACCATGCGCACATTATGGCCACTGTAAGAGCAATCAATGAAAAAGGACAATGGGCACCGAAAACAAGAAAGGTTTATTGCCGAGATGTCTACGGAGAGAAGATACCGCTTATTGATAAAAACACTGGCTTACAGAAAGTAGACAAGCAGAATCGAAAGCAATGGAAGTGCTATAAAGACGATTATACAGACTGGAACAAACGAGAAAAGGTCGAGGAATGGCGATCTAGATGGGCAGAACATTGTAACATGGCTCTAGAAAAGGCACAGAGCATTGCTAGAGTGGACTACAGGAGCTATGCAGCACAAGGCATAGAAGAACTACCAACCATCCATGAAGGCTACATAGCACGCAAAATAGAAGCAAATGGGGGCATTTCAGAGCGTTGTGAGATTAACCGTGAAATTCGTGGCCATAACTGGCTCATTCGAAAATGTCTTTATGAAATCCAATTATTGACTAAGCAAATTGCAGATTTAATGAATCAGAAAGGAGAAGAAATCAATGAGCGATTCGCAAAACTATTACAACAACATAGATCTAGAGAAAATGTTAACACTGAGCGAGGAAATTCAAGCAGAAAACGAGGAGTTGAAGGAACAGACATCCAGTCTTTTATCGCAAATCTCGATTCTGAAAGAGGAACTGCAGAATTCGACCGACAGAGAAGTGAAACTGAACGAAAAAATCGCGACGATGAGCGAAAGCGACAAGATCGAGCAAGAAAACGAGAGATTGAAAGAGAAGAACGAGAGTCTAAAGCGAGAGAAAAAGCAAGCCGAACAAGAAGCAGAGACGAGGGTCCGGAACTTTAAGGCACAATATGAAGCCAAATACAGAGAATTGAATGAACAAAAAGAAAGATTGGCCAACCGAGAAAAAGAACTAAAAGAGGAAGAATCCAAAATCAATGAAAGTGTGTCTAATAAAGTTGGATACATTCGCAATGAAATGGATAAAAAATACCAATTCAAACACAACTCCCTGTATACATTCTTTGTTGGAACAACGCTCTATAGCTTTTTGATTACGATTTTCCAAGGATTCAAATCGAAATACTTTATAAGTGATTTAAAGGATGCTCTAGCAACTTTCAAATCATGGATCATGTTTGTTTATGATTTTCTTTTAAATCAAAAACCTGTAGATTCAGATACTGGTAAATGGGTTGGATTCATATTCATGGTGATAGTCGTTATAGGCTTTTCAATGGCCCTTATAGGCACATTTGGATGGCTTATACATAAACTCTATACCGAGTACGCCTACAACTGGATAAGCATCGCTATAGCACTCATATCGCTTTCTGGAGCGGTATTCTTTGCAGATGAACTACACAATCTTGAATGGAACTGGTTTTTTTGCTTCTTGGGTATTCAAATATTCTATCTTTTCTTGATGTTACTGGATGCTGGTAGCAACAATAAATAAAAATCTATAATATTCGCATTCAACTTTATTCTTGCAATATAGAGTAATTCAGTGGTGACAATACACTCATGGTAGCTTCGGCTACCTTTTCTTATACAAAAAGGTGGAAAAACTTATTGATAATATAACGTGACCTAGAGGGCTTTCAGACACCAGATTATGTTATAATTTTATTCGGAGGTTAGCTTTATGAATTCAAACCTTCAAAGAGAACGTTTCTGCAATGTCCTAAGTAACATCTTAAGTGATGAATTATCAAGAATTTCTTTGTTTAGTAGCAGTGCTATTAATCATCAGAGAATTGAAAGGATAACTTAGGAACAAACATTGCAGAATACGAAAAAAAAGAGAGGACTGCAATCCTCTCTTTTCTCATGTCCTAAGACACATCTTAAGTACTTTCATTATATCATGAACTTTTCAAAAGTAAACGTCCGAGACTTAGCAGAAGCTAAGTACGAGGACACGTACTTATTGAATACTTTTAAATTGTATCATGTATTTTAAATCATTAATAGACTGTGTTTTCGTATTCGTACTTGTTAGAATCATTGTATAAAGAACACTTAGAGAATGAAAAAGGAGCTTTGATACCAATGGACACATCAGTGATTTTTATATAGTGATAATAGTAGAAAGGAGAGGAACACTATGAAAAAGTTGATACTAATACCTATGTTGGTTAGTCTTTGTGTAGGAAGTACAATAAATTATAATTTTGGATCTACAGCTTATGCAAAAGCAACCACACCTACTGCATGTGAGATCAGAACCACAACAACAGAAGCTTCTAAAGAAGGACAAGAATTCGTAGAATATATATTAGAAAAAGAAAATATAGATATTAATAGTGATACAACATCCGTTGAATACTATGATGATGGAACAGCTAGTGTAACAACAATATTAGAAAATGGAGATGCGGAAATTTTTAGTTCTCTAACTAAAGAGCAAGCAAAGGATATTTATGAATATCAAAAATCAAACTCTGAGAATGATGAAAGAGGACTTTTGTCTGAAGCGATTTTCTGGGCTATTGTGAAAATATATAAAATTCTTAAAAATGCTGGAAGAGTTGTTGGTTATTCATGTGCAATTGTTCAAATGACTGGAAATGGGAATCCTTGTGCATATTTAACAGATCAAATTATTCAAGGATTAATTAATTCACAGGAAGCAAAATATGAAGTAAGTCAATATATTTATAAAGATTCAGCATGTCCATATCCGATTAATTCTTTACAATGTTCTCAGCCTCCATATGCATATACAAAAACTTATTTAAAACGAGTAAGTTAAATGGGGAAGTTATATGCCAGGTGTAGCTATAATTATTTCAATAGTATTGTTTATTATATCGCAAATATATTTTCCTTTGTGGACATTGATATCATACATTATACTTTCTTTACCATTGGCAATTTACAGTTTTTATAAACACGATATAGGAAAAGGCATTTTTTATGTATTAGATATCTTATTTTTTATATGTTTGTATATATACACACATCATTTAGAAGAAACAAATGATAAAATTATTAAAAAATAAAAGGAGCTGTAACGGATAAAGAAGTTTCAGCTTAATAAAAAAGGACCGAATATTCAAGATTTAAAAATCTGAATATCGGTCTTTTTTGGTATAATATGTTTGTGCCAAAATACCTAGTTAATTGTAATGCATATCAGCCATCATTTCAATTCCCTTTGTGTTTTTCTTACGAAGATGTCGTTGAAAAAGACGATATCTCAAGAACTGTGAAGGAAGTCGTAGAAGAGGTCAACATTTTTAAATATATCGATTTCTCACAGAATAACGCTCATGGATATGATGCAATCCAAATGTTTGAAGCAGTCATTCTTGCATTTGCGATAAACGGTTATGCTTCTCTTCGTGATTTAGAAAAATTATGTAAATATGACATTCGCTTCAAATTCATTATGGATGGGAAAACCCCTTCTCATATGGCTTTTGAAAGGTTTATCAAAGATAAGCTTACTATGCCTATCGAAGATATATTTGTGGATATCAACAAGTATATTGAAGCTCATGATGTCATAGATACAGAAGTATTATATATTGATGGAACCAAATTTGAGGCCAATGCCAATAAGATGACTTTTGTATGGATGAAAGCCACAAAAAAATTCAGAGAAAAGCGTTGGATCAAAGTTATGGACAGGCTTTCTGCATTTAATAAATATTGTTCAAAAAACAATTTGAATATTCGTTTTTCAATTGTACGAGAAATTAATTTCGATTATTTGTTTGAAGTAGTTTCTGTAATAGAACAGCTGATGGCGAAGAATTCAATCCAAGTTGTGCATGGAAAAGGTAAAAAGAAGCATGAACTGCAGAGGTATCAGGAAGCATTTAAAGAAGATGCGTTGAAGATGTTTAAATACACCATATATTCTGATATTGCAGGAGATCGAAACAGTTTTTCGAAGACGGATCCAGATGCAACGTTCATGCACATGAAATACGATTACTATAACCATACCAATGTATTCAAGCCTGGATATAATGTACAGGTTGGAAGCAGTGACGGATATATAAGACACGTATATGTATCAAGTGACGTCAATGATCTTAGAACATATATTCCATTTATGGAAGGCTATCATATGGCTTATGGAAGCTATCCATATGCCACACCAGCAGATGCAGGATACGGAAGTTTTGACAACTATAAATATGACAAGGAACATGGAATTCAATTGTATATGAAATACAGCGGAATGCGTAAAGAAGCTGAAAAGAAAACGACTAAGAATCAGTTTACCCGAGCACAGATGAATCCGAATGAAGAGGATAAGATCATTTGTCCAGCGAACCATGAATTTATATTGGTAGATACACGAATAGAACGACGAGGCGTGTATCCACGAGAAATCGAAATGTATCAGAATGAACATTGTGAAGGCTGTCCATTCAAATCTCAATGTACGAAGTCAAAAACAGGACGAACGATACAAAGGTGTCGAGAGCTTGAATCCTACAAAAAAGAAGTCAAAGAAAATCTTTCGACTGAACAAGGTAAAAAGTATATGACACAACGAAGTATCTGGAGTGAAGGAATCTTTGGACAGATCAAAGAAGACAATCATTATGATAAATTACGTCGTCGCGGAATATCTGGTGTAAAACTGGAGATACTACTCGTATGTATCGGTCATAATCTAAGAAGATATCACACTCGAAAACTAGAATTCCAGAAAAACAACAAAATAAACTAAGGCTCTAAGAGTAAAAAAATAATGAAAATAGACATCTTTTTTTAGTGCGCCTAAAAAGGCGGTAAGGTTAGATGTGTATTTTCATTTTTTATTTATGTAAAAGCTAATCAAACAAAAAGAAAGGAGCTGAACTCCATAAGTAATAAAATTTACTTATTCGTTACAGCCCCTTTTTTCTTTACTTTTTTTTATTTTATTTGTATATTAGGAGCATGAAAAAATTTTTACTCATACTTTTAAGTCTTACATTATGTGCGTGTCAAACACAAACAAAGAGTACAACTTCAACTTCAAAAAAGGCTTGTGATGTTACAAGTGAAGAAAAAACATGCAACACAAAAGATGACACAAAAACTAATTTTAATGAAATTAGTTTTGATGAAGCTATTCAATATTTTACACAAGAAAAATCAGATGTTTTATATTTCGGATTTTCAAGTTGTCCTTGGTGCAAAGAAGCAAAACCCATTTTAAAGAAAGTGGCCAAAGAAAACGGAATCGACATCCAATATGTAAAGGTAAGAGATGAAGAAAAAAATCGTCTTTACACGGATGAGCAAAAAGCGATTATTGAACCATATATCCAAGATTATATGTCCAATAATGATGAAGGTGTTCTAACCTTATACGTTCCTTTAGTACTTGTGGTAAAGGATGGAAAAGTCGTTGATGGACATGAAGGAACATTAGAAAGTCATGATGCGACCGAAAGAAAAATGACAAATGATGAAAAAGAGCAACTAACAAAAATCTATACAAAATTAATGAGTGAAGCCAATTAACTTCACCCATTTTATTTTCTTCGTATTTTGATTTGATCATCCAAATTCAATTGTCCAATCAATAAACTAGAATTCACATCATGCATTTTATAGTTTGACACAATTTGTTTGGAATCAAAATTGGCATAACAATATTTGCATCCGTGTAAACAAGAATTGTAAGCACCAACATCCACCATATTCACACAATGGCAATCTCTTGCCTTCCACTCTTTAAAAAGCTTGCCTGTTCTTTCAAAAGCATATTTAATGCTGATGCAACAATCCTTTTCATCCCCAATTTGATATTTATTTTCCATACAACTAATGATCTTTATATTGTTTTTTTCGAACTCTTCTTTTAATTTAAGATATTCCTCATTGGATGGTTCATGATAATCCAAATGATTATTTCGAACATTTTTATAATCATCCACAAAAGAGACAATCATTTTAGATACATATCCTTTTAACATTGTGCATAATTTGTTAAAAGCACGAACGTGATAATCAACATTATATTTGGAATTCAAAAGGATAGGGTCATATCGAACACATACGTTTTCTTTGCCTAAATAAGATGATAGCTTTTTAATGCATTCAATGACTTGTTTCTTATCCAAAACATTAGGCTCCATATCTTTAAAGTATCCAGTGATGGTAACTTGTAGCTGAATGGGTACAGAAAATAGATGTATCGTATCTAATAATGGCAATGGATTTTTTGTGCAAAATACAATCATATCTACATCCGATACAAAGATACGACTGACAAGTTTTGGATTAAAAGGGTTTCTTACATCAAAATATCCTTCATTCCATCGGTTCACAAACCAATCCATATAATAGGCGACAATATCTGTTCTTCCACTTGCGTTAATAATCATAGATTTATTAAACTAAGAAACAAAAAAATAGTCAATATAAAGAAAAAAGCCATCCTAAGATGACTTATATTTCTAAATGGCGGTCCAGATGGGACTCGAACCCACGATCTCCTCCGTGACAGGGAGGCATGTTAACCACTACACCACTGGACCATAATTTTCCAAAAATAAGATGGCGGAGAAGGAGAGATTTGAACTCTCGCGCCAGTTTCCCGACCTATACCCTTAGCAGGGGCACCTCTTCAGCCACTTGAGTACTTCTCCAAGAATATTTTCAGAATACTTATTTTTTAGAACAACCTGCGTTATCCGTAACGCCCGTTAATAATAACATGAATAAAAACTTATTGCAAGCAATTTTTTAAAAAAAGACAAAAAAATTAGAGGCCAATTTTTGACCTCTAAACTTTTACTTTCCAAACAATGTTTTGTTGTCTACTTCCGCTTTAAATTTAGCTAAAGCTTCATCTAATGATAATGTAACACTATCCTTTTTACCACTCTGACGAATTGTAACTGTATTGTTTTCTTGTTCTCCATCACCCACTACGATTTGGTAAGTAACCTTTTGTAGCTGTGCCTCACGAACACGGTAACCCAATTTTTCATTACGAGAATCTACTGTTGCACGCATTCCTAATGCTGTTAATGCATCGCATACTTTATTTGCGTATTCAACATGTTTTTCATGGTGAACTGGAATTACCACAAATTGACGTGGAGCTAACCACAATGGGAAGTGTCCACCAAAGTGTTCGATCAAGATACCAATGAAACGTTCAACTGATCCATAAACTACACGGTGTAACATAATTGGTGTTTTCTTTGTTCCATCTGCATCTACATATTTACATTCGAATCTTTCAGGCAAGTTCATATCCAATTGTACAGTACCACATTGCCATACACGTCCTAAGCTATCTTTAATATGGATATCCAATTTAGGTCCATAGAATGCACCATCTCCAGGATTTACTTTATATTCTTTACCTGCATGAACGCAAGCTTGTGCCAACGCTTTTTCTGAAGCATCCCAAATTTCTTCAGAACCAATATATCCACTTTCTGGACGAGTTGATAATTCAATCTCATAAGGTAAACCAAATACAGAATAAATACGATCTACCAATTGTAATACTTTTTTAACTTCTTCTTCCAATTGATCTGGAGTTACAAATAAGTGCGCATCATCTTGTGTAAATGTACGTACACGGAATAATCCATTCAATGCACCACTTGCTTCGTGACGGTGTACTTGTCCTAGTTCTCCTAAACGCAATGGTAAGTCTTTATATGAGTGTAAAGTTGAGTTATATACTAATAATGCACCTGGACAGTTCATTGGTTTGATTGCGAATTCACGATCATCAACCATTGAAGTGTACATATTGTCTTTATAGTGATCCCAGTGTCCACTTAACTCCCATAATTCTTTTGACATCATAATTGGAGTCTTAATGAATTGGTATCCTTCCTTTGTATGTTCTTGGTACCAGTATTGTTCCAAGATGTTACGTAAAATCATTCCATCCGGCAAGAAGATAGGCATACCTGGTGCAAATTCACTAATTGTGAATAAACCCATTTCTTTTCCTAATTTCTTGTGGTCACGTTTTTTAGCTTCTTCTAAAGCTTCCAAGTGAGCTTCCAATTCTTCTTTTGTATCGAAACAAATACCATAAACACGTTGAAGCATTTTATTGTTTGCATCACCTTTCCAGTAAGCACCAGAATGTTTCAACAATTTAAAGTTTTTACACATCTTAACAGTCTCAACGTGAGGTCCACGACATAAATCCGCAAATTCACCTTGACGATAAATTGTGATATTTCCATCTTCTAATCCATTGATCAAATCAATTTTATAAGGATCATCCTTAAACATTTCTAAAGCATCTTCTTTAGAGATTTCTTCACGAACAATTCTCTTTCCGTCTTTGGCAATTTTCTTCATTTCTTTTTCGATTTTTGCCAAATCCTCTTCTTTTAATTTTACATCTCCTAAATCCATATCGTAGTAGAAACCTTCAGAAATAACAGGTCCTACCCAAAATTTAGCATTTGGATATAAACGCTTAACAGCTTGAGCCATCATATGAGCACATGAGTGGTTCAACATAGATAAATGTTCATTTTCTAATACATTCACTAATTCCATTTTATTTTCCTCCATTTTTCCATATAAAAAGCGACAGCCATCAAAGGACGTCTGTCGCACGCGGTACCACCTTTGTTTATACAATTACTGTATACACCTCAAACCTTTTAACGCAAGAATTACGGCACACTTTTTCAAGGGCAATTCAAAGGGAGTAAATACATACATTCGCAAAGTGTTTTCACCAATCACACTCTCTCTACATTTGAATAGAATGTATTCATATCCTTATCACTATTGTTGCCTAGATTATAGACCGAAATACAAGGCGTGTCAAAAGAAAAACTCAAGAATTAATGGCAATGTCCACCACAAGAATGACTTTTGCCAGATTCATGTTTTGTACAAGTCACATCCGTTGTAAATTCAAGCTTTCCGCTTAAATATTTCTTAACAGCCTCATCCGCATTTCCGGTTACCCCACCAAAAGAATGGATCCCAAAACCAGCCAATGCAGTTTTAGCCCCTTGTCCAATGCCACCACAAAGTACAATGTTTACATTTTGTTCTTTTAGAGCATTCGAAACACCAACATGTCCATGCCCTTCGACTGTAATTATTTCACTCTTAATAATTTCATTATGATCTGTGTCATAGATTTTAAATTCTGAACTATGACCAAAATGTTGGAACACTTCTCCGTCTTTATAGCTTACTGCAATTCTCATATGTAAATTTACCTTCTTTCGTAACAATTATACATCAAAAGTACATCACGATAAATTAAAACACCCTTTAAATAAGGGCGTTGATTGTCTTTGGTGGAGATGAGGAGAATCGAACTCCTGTCTAAGCAAAGTCCCACGAGACAGCGTTTACAGCTTTTTCCATCTAGTTATCCAAAAGTTTCGGATGGAAACAAAAATTCTTTTGGTTTAGCTATAGTTGATTCAAAATAAGCAGCTAGCCAATGCTTATTTCTATCTTCTTTTCTTTAACACTCAGTCTGAAATAAGAAAGCGAAATTTCAGAAAGGGGCTGCGAAGCCAAACGTAGGCAATAAAATTAAGCAGCGAAAGCCATGCTTTGGTTCATACCAAATACATTAGCAAGTTTATTTTTAGCAATTAATTTAAGTTGGTTATTACACGTATCCTTCGTGGCTGTGGCCGAATCCAAACATTTACTCATCGAATGCCTGAACATCCCCAAGGAATATCAGTATAATCTATTAATACTGATTTTTCAAGGCCTTTTGAATCTCTCTTTGCGCATCCTTCGCCTTTTGAGATTCACGCTTGTCATGAAGATTTTTACCTTTTGCCAAAGCTATTTCAAGTTTAGCTAGTCCTTTATATAAATAAATTCTTACTGGTACAACTGTATATCCTTTTATACGAGCTGATTGTTCTAATTTTTGAATCTCTTGTTTATGCATTAAAAGCTTACGATCTCTTGTTTCATCATGATTGAATCGATTTCCAAATTCATAAGGAGAAATATGCATACCTTTAATAAAAGCTTCACCCTTTTGAAAACTAATATAACTATCTTTTAATTGAACTTTTCCTCTTCGAATACTTTTAATTTCTGTACCCTGAAGTACGAGTCCAGCTTCAAAACGATCATACAATTCATAATCGTGTCTTGCCTTACGATTTTCGGCTATTGTTTTTTGATTTTGACTCACTCTAATACCACCTCAATCCCTTCTGAATCTTGCATAACAGATTGAACATATTGTTGAACCCATTCTTTAGACATATCATATTCACCTGATAATCTATGTGTTGAAGCAATGGAATCATTATAATCTTCAATCGAATATGTTTTCCATGTACTATATCCTGCATCAAACCATGTAATCAACGGAATAAACTTTGTATCTGTGAAAGACGTCTTTTTAGTATTTGGATCATAGTTTACAGTAAAGCTAGCCATTCCCCCAACCATTCTTTCATCCACGTCTTGTGTACTCGTATAATTTCCCAACGAATAATATACAAGTGTATCTTGTTTTTTTCCTTTGATAATTTTAGCTGGCTGAATTACATGCGGATGCGATCCAATCACAACTTCAGCACCCAACTCATTTAAATAATTTGCCAAATCTTGCTGCTCATCATTTGGATATGTTTGATATTCATCGCCCCAATGCATGGAAACCAATTGAATATCGCTTACTTTACTTAAAGTTTCCATATCCTTTTTCATTTGATCCTTATCAATCAAATCCACAAGCCAAGGCTTATCTTCTGGCAAGACAAAACCATTCAAACCATAAGTATAGCCTAAAAAGCCTACTTTAATACCATTGATTTCTTTAACTAAAGTACGATTTCTATCTTTTTTAGATGTATGAGAACCCGTAGTAATGACATCCGGATAATTTTCACGAACCAATTCGATCTGTTTCAACAAGCCCTCAACGCCTCTATCCATTGAATGGTTTGAACTTAAACTCCACCAATCAAAGCCAGCCTTATTTACAGAAGATAAAATTTCCGTAGGCCCATTAAAAGTAGGATAGCCACTCAATCCATATTCTTCCCCTATACACAATGTTTCAAAATTGATATAAGCCAAATCGGCCTTTTGTGTATATTTATTCGTCATTTCATAATAAGAATCAAAATTATAGTATTCATTTTGTTCTTGACACATATATTGTGTATTATGATATAAGTTATCTCCGACACCAACAAATGTAAAAGACTTCTTATCTTCTTTTTCCACAATTTTTGCATCTTGGTTTTTTGATGTTGGATGCGTTAAGATAAATCCCATCAAAGTAAAATTGAATACACATAGAATCATGATCCATGTCCACTGTTTTTTCATATATTAATTTTATCAAAAAATACTTGCTTTTTCCAAAAAAATTCGATAATATTATAAAGCACTTGGGGTGTTAGCTCAGCTGGGAGAGCACCTGCCTTGCACGCAGGGGGTCATCGGTTCGATCCCGATACGCTCCACCAAGTAAAAAAAATACGCTGTAAGCAAATTTGCTTACAGCTTTTTTTCATTCAATTTCTTCAAAAATACCAGACTTTTGATAAAGAACCCATTTTCCAATGTTTACACAATGATCACAAATTCTCTCTAAATATTTACCTACTAATAAGACATCTACCAATGTACCTGTATCATGTTCTTTTTTAGCTAATAAATCCACATAGATTTCTTTCGCCATTTCATATTGTGCATCCGCTTGATCATCCATTTTAATCACTTGATTCGCTGCCTTTTCATCCTTTTGAATAAAAGCTTCAATCGCAAGAGTAATCATTTCTTTCGCAATTGAAAACTGTTGTTGAATACAATCATCCACAATTAAATCTTCCATATTCAATGCACAAATTAGTTCTGCGACTTCTTTTTCCTGATCCATGATACGTGTTAAATCACGAATTGTATTTGTAGCTACCGTAATACGCCTTAAATCTTTCGCAACCGGATGCTGAAGAAGAAGGATCTTCATGCAAATTTGTTCAGCCTCTCTTCCTTGTTCACTCACTTCTTCATGCATTTGTGAAACATCTTGAACTAAAGTTTTGTTTCCATCTAAAATAGCGTGTTTGCAAAACCATAAACCTTTCAAGCAGTCTTGAGACATTTGTGTCATAGTCAGTTCTAACTGTCTTGTTTGTTTTAAAAACTTTGTAGGTAAAACCATTATCCAAACCTCCCCGTAATATAGTCTTCTGTTTTCTTTTCTTTTGGTGTAGAGAACAATGTTTCTGTATCACTATACTCAATTAAATCCCCCAATAAGAAGAAGGCAGTTTTATCACTGATACGCATAGCTTGCTGCATATTGTGCGTAACAATAACGATTGTATAGTCTTTCTTCAATTCTAAAGTTAACTCTTCAATCTTACTTGTGGAAATTGGATCTAAAGCACTTGTAGGTTCATCCATCAATAAAACTTCCGGCTGCATTGCCAAGGCTCTTGCGATACACAAACGCTGTTTCTGACCGCCGGATACGTTAGATCCGCCCTGTTCAATGTAAGTATTGTAGCCATCCGGAAAACGGTCGATAAATTCATCTGCACAGGCAAGGTGGCATGCATGCTGACATTCTTCGTCAGTCGCATTCTTATCACCCCAGCGGAGATTCTCATAAATGGTTCCGGAAAACAGTACGTTGTTCTGCAATACCACGGAAACCTCGTCACGCAGGGTATCTAAGTCATAGGAGCGGACATCTTTGCCACCGACAAGGACCGCACCGTCTGAGACATCATAGAGACGGCTGATCAGGTTGACAAGTGAAGATTTTGAACTTCCCGTACCGCCGATGACACCGATCGTTTCACCGGAGCGGATGGAAAGATTGATATCATCAAGGATCGGTTTATCCGAAGTTTTGTTATAACGGAATGTCACATGGTCGAAGGTGACACTGCCGTCGGCAACCTCAT
>OHBM01001520.1_pt1 | contig 16880 bp, 19 predicted proteins | sample 1577251 | NCBI WGS metagenome assembly OHBM01 (sample SAMEA3541557, study PRJEB24748) | human gut metagenome | biome: human gut; feature: human-associated habitat; material: faeces | place: China | collected 2012 | reverse complement strand
GCAGCTGATTTGTAATCAGCAGGTCGGGGGTTCAAGTCCGTCCACCAGCTCCATTGAAGCCTACTGTTTAGGCAGTAGGCTTTGATTTTTGAAAAACTTGATATGGGAGAATTCCCGAGTGGCCAAAGGGGGCAGACTGTAAATCTGTTGCGTTTCGCTTCGATGGTTCGAATCCATCTTCTCCCACCATAATGGTTGTGCAAAAAAGATGTAACCGCAAAGAAGTCCGATTTTATCGGGCTTTTTTTGTTGTATAGCCCGTGATTTTTAGTTACAAAACCGTAGATGTATTTTGCCTATTTCGGCAGTTTTGGAGATTCGAACCCTCGAACATCAAGTTTTGACCTTTCCCCCATTTTAAAATTTAATATTGTTATAGCAGAGTCAATTTTATAGAAATATAAAGTTGGCTCTTTTTTTATTTGGCAATCGTTTTAATTTTTTTGATTAGAACGGTTGCCTTTTTTTATTTACAAAAAATTGAAAGGAATGATTAAAATGTACTTTACCGACACCCCTGAACTCTGGAAGTTTGAAAGAGAGATGCGTCAGAAGCCTAATTTTGACAGGCGTAATGATGATAACAATGAAAGCGAGATTGCACATTTCTCTGACAACAAAAATGTCAATACAAACAGAAAAAAAGAAGGAGATTGATTTTATGACAATAAAAATCAGAAGTCCTACTAAAGCTATTACTTAAATCAAAACTAAATAAATTGGAGAAGATAACTTGAACAAATACGAAAGACAGCGCAGAATAGCTGAAAGCACAAAGAAATTGTATCCGCCGGGTACAAGAATTGAGCTTATCAGTATGAAGGATCCTTACGCACCTGTTCCGGCAGGAACAAGAGGAACAGTAAAATTTGTTGATTCAATGGGAACGATATTCCCTGAGTGGGACAACGGTCGTTCACTTGGAGTGGTTCCCAGCGAGGACTCATTCAGAAAGCTCACACAGGAAGAAATCGAAACGGAAAACCAATCTGAATCACAAGTTGATGATGAAGTTCCTGATGAGAATAGTGGAATTACTATGGGAATGTGAGGTGATTTTAAGAATATAAATCTTCGTTTGGAATGAAGATTTATGTCAATTAAATTTTTGGATATGTTTGCAGGCATCGGCGGTTTCCGTTCCGGCCTTGAAGCCATTGGCGGTTTTGAGTGCGTCGGATACTGCGAAATCGACAAGTATGCAAAGCAGGCATATGAAGCAATGTACGATACAGGAGGTGAACTTTACTTTGATGACGCAAGAAAAATTGTACCCGAACAGTTACCCGATTTCGACCTTATTACCGGCGGATTTCCCTGTCAGTCCTTCTCAATCGCAGGAGCGAGAAAAGGATTTGATGATATAAGAGGAACGCTGTTTTTTGAAATTGCAAGAATTGTTGCCGTTAAAAAACCTAAGTATATCTTCCTCGAAAATGTTCCCGGTCTGCTTAACCATGACTCAGGCAAAACATTTGAAACCATCCTCCGTACATTGGATGAGTTGGGGTATGATGTGTGCTGGCAGGTACTTAACAGCAAAAATTTCGGAGTTCCCCAATCACGAAATCGAGTGTTCATTATCGGATATCTTAGAGGACAATGTGCCGGAGAAGTATTATCTTTCACGCAAACAAGCGGAAAAGCTCTTATACAAAGAAAAGCCAACGCAAGGTGAGAGAATCTACTCATCAAAAGGACTAAGCTGTACGCTTACAAGCGGTTCAGGCGGATTCGGCGGTCATTCGGGACTTTATCTAATTGAAGATACCGAAAATTTTGGTTTGCCGATAAAATCTAAAACCAAAGACGGTTATCAGATAGCATATCCCGGCGACAGCATTGATACAGCCTTTTCGGGACAAAATTCAAGGCGTGGCAGAGTCGGAAATCAGATAGCGCATACTCTGACAACTTCCGCAACGCAGGCGTACTATTTCATCGACCTGAACCCCGAACCTAAGCTGACAGAAATTGGAAGGTGCATAACTGCAAGACACGATTCGGGAATCAGTAACCACAAGGCTGAACATTCGGGTGTTTTCGTAGAAAGCACGAATATTGCAGATGATGAAAAATTCGCAGTTGCTTTTGTTGAGCCAAATGGAGAAGTCCATATAGGCAGAATCAGAAAGCTTACTCCGAGAGAGTGCTGGAGATTGCAGAGCTTTACGGACGAGCAGTTCGACAAGGCAAAAGCTACAGGACTATCCGACAGCAGGCTCTACAAAATGGCTGGCAACGCTGTGACAGTGAATGTAATCTCTGAAATCGGTAAGATTATCAAAAAAGTAAACGATAAAAATTAAATAACAACAACTGATATCAATCGTTCCGAACGACTGATATCGTTCCGAACGACTGATATTGGTTTTTATATATATAAGCCGTTGATTAGATTTTTTTAATTTAATCAACGGCATTTTGTCGTTTCAGGGGCGATTGGTATTCCGAGAGGAGTGAAAAGTAATCAAAACCCCTGTGAGTTGGATGGGTAACAAAACATCCATCCTTCATATTTTGTACGCCCTGTTCCCTCTGAATTACGAAAGATATATTGAACCGTTCGGAGGTTCGGGAGCTGTACTTTTAGGCAAGAAAAAGCCTGATAAGTTTGAGGTTTTCAACGATTACAACCATAATCTTGTAAACCTCTTTCGCTGTATGCGTGACAGACCTATGGCATTCATAAAAGAACTCGGATTTTATCCCCTAAATTCAAGAGATGATTTTAACGCAATCAGGGATTTCTTTAGACAGGAAAAGTTTGACGATAAGTACCTTGATGAAGAATTAGAATTGACGAAGATTATTCTTCCCGACTTGAAAGCAGAAGAAATCATTGAATTGTATATAAAAATGAAACAGGACTACGACTTGCGCAGAGCAGTAATGTTTCTTAAACTTCTACGATACAGCTATTCAAGTGGCGGAAAATCATTTGCCTGTCAGCCCTTTTCAGTAGTGAGCCTTTTTCAACTTATAGAGCAAGTTGGTAAAAGGCTTGAAAATACTGTGATTGAAAATCAGGATTTCAAAGTCCTGATAAAGCATTATGACAGAGAAAATGCTTTTTTCTACTGCGATCCGCCTTACTATTCAAGCGAGTATGTTTATCAGTGCGGATTCACTTGGGATGACCATCTGAGACTGAAAAACACGCTCGCAAATTCAAAAGGCAAATGGCTTGTTTCATACAACGATTGTGAGGAAATCCGTAATTTATATGACGGTTACTCATTCTTTGATTTCACAAGGCTACACAATATGAAACAGCGAATCAATGCAGGCGAGCAATTCCCCGAACTGCTTATCAGCAACTACGATATGTATGAAAGGCAGAGAAACAAGCCGTTGCAGTTAAGTCTGCTTGACTTGACAACCGAACAACAAATTGATTTAGAACAAATTTTGAAGGAGTGTATTATTAATCATGGAAAATAGAATTTATGTAAGCATACCGCTTGACGCACTTATTGTATCAGGAATCACATCCGACTGTGCTGTGCAGATTTCAGCTGTGGACGGAGCAATTCTGATTGAGAGATGCGATGATGATTGCGAAGAATGTTGCTGTGACTGTATCTGCGATGAGTGCAGAGCAGAGCTTGCGGAAAGCGAGGACGAGTAGTGCTTAAAATTTACAGAGTTCTCGGTAAAAAAGGAAGAATTACAATCCCCTATGAAATCCGCCAACGAATCGGATTCAGATACAACGATGTTTTATCTTTCACACAGCAGGATGACGGTTCGGTACTTGTCAGGAAAGAAAAAATCTGCGACAACTGCAAATACCTTGAAGAAGATTTTGAGGAAAATTTCACACTTGAAGATTTCCTCGACAGCCTGTCCGAGAAAGAACAGAGAGATGCACTTTTACATCTTTCTCTGCTGTGGGCAGAAAAGCAGAAACACTAAATCGGAGGTAAATTTATAATGACACAGAATACAACTTTTAAAGGAAACAAAAACAACAATCAGAAAAGAAAACTGCCATATATCAAGGCGAGAATTGATAAGCTCGTTGATGTAGATGATTGCAACACAAAGGCGTTTGCAAGCGTTACTGTCGGCGGTGCTGTGGCAATTCACGGAATCAGAGTGATGAACTCAAGAAAAGGACTGTTTGTTGCAATGCCTGCAAGTAACTATGTTGACGAAAACGGCGAAACGAAGTTCAGCGAGATTGCTCACCCGATTTCAAAGGAGTCAAGAGATATGCTAAACAGCAAGGTTATGGAAGCGTATCATCAGGCACTTGATGAACAGCAGAGTGAAGATGAATCCGAAGATATGTCGGAAAATGAATCGGAATGCTTTACGCAGAGTATGTGATTTTGCCTTGACTTTTAATCTAGACTTATGTATAATATCTTTCAATTTGAATGGTAATTTCGGGAGATAAATAAAATGAAAGTTTTAGTAATGAATTGTAGTCCAGTAAGAAATGGCGCAACTGCTGAAATAGTAAATATTGTTTCAGATTGTTTGAAAGAAAAATATGATGTCAGAAGTATTTGTATTGATGATTTTGATATAAGTTTTTGTAAAGGGTGTAGAAATTGTCATAATACAGCTAAATGTATTCAAGATGATGATGTAGTCAAAATAATTCAACAGTATGAATGGGCAGATATTATTATATCAGTGTCTCCTTCATATTGGGCTGACATTCCGGGACAATTTAAGGCTTTTATTGATAGGTGCACACCTTGGTGTAACACTCATGACCCTCATGCTACCATAAGTAGCGGAAAGAAAGGATATTCAATAGCTTTAAGAACTGGTCCAAGTATGAGAGAATGTAGCCGAGTTATTGAAAGCATCGAACACTTCTATGGACATTTGGAGATTGAGTGTTGCGATAGTTTAGGCTTGTGTTCAGTAGAGTATAAGGAGGCAGTGGAACAAAGAAAGAATGAAATTATAAAGTTTTGCGATATAATTTAAGAATATGCTCTGGACATTTGAAATTCTTTGGATATACTTGTTGCTTGAAAGGAGCGATGAGAATATGAAAAAGAAAATCGCAATAATGCTGACATTGATTTTAGCAACAGGAACATTCACAACTTGTACGGCAGAAGAAAAAATGTATAACAGTTCTTTATCACCCACGGTTTCAACTTCCGTGGGTGTTTCTGCATCTGGGAAAAGTTCTGAAATGGCAACAACCGAAACAATGCAATCTAGCGAAAATGCCACAGTTTCAAAAGAAACAGAGCCTTCGGGACAGAATGCCAAAACCGAAGAAAAAGCCGACAGTGGACAAAATTCGGCGGTTGTTTCGGCAACGGCTCCGATTCAAAAAACACAATCCGAGGTTCAAAACAACAGCAAGAATACAGTGAAAGGTAATCAGCAAAAATCGGAATCGACTGCTAAAAAAGAAACTGAAACTCCTATTCAAAAGCCAACACAACCGCCAACGCAGAAACCGACGCAACCGCCTACCAAAGCAAAAACGGTTGATGTTCAGTATGCGGTGAGTGCCTGCATAGCCTACGGTCAGCAGATGGGAATGAAATACGATTCATCACTGAACACAGGCAACGCAAGCTGGTTCTCGCCCACAAACGCTTCATATTATGATGATACGCAAAGACTGACAGCAGATTGCTGTGGAGATGTTGAGTATGTAGCCTACTACTACCAAAGCAGTGGCATAGCTCCGAGTGACTTATCATTCAATGTAATTGCAGACAATAACAAAATATATGTAGTCTATTGCTAAATAAGGCTATGAAATCTAAACACCCGAATGTCAAAGTTCGGGTGTTTTTTATGAAAGGAAAATGACAATGAAAATCAATAATATTACACTCTCGAATCTCCGCCGTATGAACGGCAAGGAAGGTCTTATCTTGCAGGGCTGTGGAGGTGAAATTAAAGAATGGATGGACGGCATCAATAAAATGCTTACGGACAAAGGAATACTTCTTGACAATACAAAGTTTGAGAATGTTTCTGTGTTTCAAAATGACGGCGTTACCTGTATTCTTTATCCATTTGCCGATGTCCACCTTGACATCGGCAAGCTTGCAATGTGGAGATTACAGTCCTACACAGCCTTTGCAGGAACTTGGCTTTCCGATTATGTAGATAACAAGCTCGGTGGTTTTATTATCGATGAACAGAGCAAAGCAGAAAAGGTCAAACCCGACTGTGCATTGATAGGTCAGGATGGCAATATATTCAATCTGTTAGGAATTGCAGGCCGTACATTAAAGCAAAACGGTATGGCTTACGAAGCAAAAGAAATGTGCAGTCGTGTTACGAGTTCGGGCAGTTATTGCGAAGCACTGAACATCATCGGCGAGTATGTAAATATCACAGACGGCAGTGAACAGTCTGATGATATAGATGAAGATTATGTTGAAGGGCAGGCGATGAAATTATGATTGTATTTAAAACAGAATAAGACATCAATCGGGGCAAGGGTAAAATCTTGCCCCATATTTTTTATGAAAGGATTTTAAAAATGACGAACTTAATCAAAAACAAAAAACTTACAAGAATAACGGCACTTTTACTTGCGGTGTCAGTAATATTCGGAACAATGTTTGCACTCCCCGTAAGTGCGGCAAGCGGTGATAAGGTTACAATCACCTTTGATTATTGTTATGACAGCGCAGGAAACATAATCAAATTTCAGCAGACAACGGTCAGCGACGGCTACACAGTCGGTACTCCCGGTGAGGAGCTGTGTAAGATTTTTGCAGACGGAAAAGAAGCCTACTGCATTGAACCCGGTCACACGCTCTACTCAGGCAATACGCTGACCGAGGACGGTTCAACAGTGTGGAAGAATTTAGGCTCTGCAAAGCAGAAAGCAATCAACCTTGTTTTGCTCTACGGCAAACCCGGTTCGGAAAAAAGCTTAAGCGGAACAGAGGATCAGAAATGGATAGCAACACAGCTGATTGTATGGGAATTTGTTTCTGGTTGCAGAAGTACTGCTGACGGCTATAAATGCACAAATACAAAGTTTATTGACGGTATCTGTGTAGGCGGAGCAAATCCCGGAGTTAAGTCAGTTTACAATGCTATCTCAAAAAGCCTTGCCAATTACTCAATTGTTCCAAGCTTTGCAAGTGCAATCGCCTCAAAGGCTGAAACCTATGAGATGAAATACTCTGACGGAAAGTACACTTTAACTCTTACTGACAGCAATAGTATTCTTTCGGATTTCAGTTTCAAGACAACAGGCGGTGTGAGTGCAACGGTATCAGGCAACAAGCTGACCTTGACTTCAACTTCGCCAGTCAACGATGCAGTAACATTCAACTCTGCAAAGTCAATGCCAAGCGTAGGAAATACAACTCTTGTTCCATATGGTGACGCAAGCCTTCAGGATGTAATCACAGGAGTTGAAAATGACGCTGACCCGATAAGAGCATATTTCAAGGTCAAGACAAGCTCGGGCAATCTTAAGCTTGTCAAAACCTCCGAGGACGGCAATGTTACAAATATTGAGTTTACTGTCAACGGCGATGGTTACAGCAAAACTGCAAAAACCAATTCAAAAGGCGAATTTGAATTAACCGACCTTGTTCCCGGAAAATACACGGTTACCGAGCATACTCCGACAGAGTATGCCGAACAAAAATCAAAGACCGTAAATGTTGAAAGTGGGAAAACGGCAACTGTATCTTTCAGTAATGTTCTTAAAAAGTGGAATCTTACTGTTACTAAAACGGACGCTGAAACAAAATCTGCACAGGGTGACGCAACACTTGCAGGAGCAGTTTACGGCATCTACAATAACGGCAAGTTGGTTGACAAGTACACCACCGATAAAAACGGCAGTTTTACCACATCTTATTATATTTGCGGTGACAACTGGACTTTAAAAGAAATTGAGCCAAGCGAGGGTTATCTGCTTGACGAAACCGAGTATCATATCGGCGCAGAAGCAAAGAAATACACCATTGAAAACAACAGCATTTCAATGGGCGTTACAGAGGATATTTTAAAGGGCAAAATCTCCATTATCAAGCACACTGATGACGGCAGTACGAAAATTGAAACACCCGAAAAATGTGCAGAATTTCAGGTGTATCTGAAATCATCGGGAAGCTATGCAAAAGCAACAGAATCCGAAAGAGATACTCTTGTTTGTGATGAATACGGCTTTGCAGAAACAAAGGAATTGCCCTACGGAACATACACGGTTCATCAGACCAAAGGTTGGAACGGTACGGAGTTTATAGCCGATTTTGATGTCTTTGTAAACGAGGATGGCAAAACCTATAAATATCTCATAAACAACTCTTCACTTGAAAGCTATGTAAAGATTGTAAAGGTTGATTCTGAAACAGGCAAACAGATTCCGTATGCTGGCGCAGGCTTTCAGATTTATAATCCTGACGGTAAGCTCGTAACAATGAAGTACACCTATCCGACTGTTACAGAGATTGATACTTTCTACACGAACAGTGATGGTTATCTAATCACACCCGAAACTCTGCCCTACGGCAAAGGTTATTCAGTCGTTGAAGTGCAGGCTCCCTACGGATATATCCTCGACAGTACACCTGTATATTTTGACATTACAGCAGAAAAGATAAGCGAAGAAAACGGCGTTACAATCGTAAAAGCCGAGAAGAAAAACACACCGCAGAAAGGTACAATTACCGTAGAAAAAACAGGCGAGATTTTTTCAAATGTAACTTCATCAGGAGAAGAAGTTTTGCTCTATCAGCCTGAATATTCTGTAAACGGTTTATCGGGTTCAGTGTTTGAAATTTATGCAGATGCGAACATTAAAACCCCTGACGGAACAGTAAGAGCAAAGAAAGACGAGCTTGTCGCAACTCTGAAAACAAACAATAAAGGCACAGCAACAAGCAAACTGCTTTACCTCGGTAAATATCGTGTTGTTGAAACCGTTGCTCCGTATGGAACAGTTATCAATCCCGAACCTCATACGGTTGAACTTACCTACTCAGGACAGAACGAAAAGGTGACCAACACCTCAACATCATTTACTAACGACAGGCAAAACGTTGTAATTGACCTTACAAAAATTCTTGAACAGGACGAAAAATTCAACATCGGCAGTAATGACGAAATCCTCAATGCTTCATTCGGACTTTACGCTGGTGAAGATTTGAAAGCCTCAAACGGAACAGCCATTCCGAAGGACGGACTTCTTGAAATCATCACCTGTGATGAAAAAGGTAAGGCAACCTTCACAACCGACCTTCCGATTGGCAGTTACTATGTTAAGGAAATCAGCACTGACAGCCACTATATTCTCTCTGATAAAAAATACCCTGTTGTATTTGAGTATGTAGGTCAAGATACAGCGACTGTTCATATTTCTGTAAATGACGGTGAGCCTATTAAAAATGAAATCATCTACGGCACAATCAAAGGCTTGAAAATTGACCGTGAAACAGGTGAAAATATCGCAGGTGCATTGTTCGGCTTATTCAGCACGGATGAAACAGAGTTTACCGAAAAAACTGCAATTCTGACATCCGAATCAAATGAGGAAGGAATCTTCACTTTTGAAAATGTTCCCTACGGTAAATATATTGTCCGTGAGTTAAAGCCTGCAGAGGGTTATCTGCCAAATGAAGAAAACTATCAGGCGACAGTTTCAGAAGATGAAGAAGTTATTGAAATCACAGTTGAAAACGATAAAATTCCTGAGTTGAAAACCACAGCTGCTATTGACGGCAAAAAGGAAGTCGGCGCAACGGAAGTATTTACTCTTGAAGATGTTATCACATACAAGCACCTTGTACCCGGCAAGGAGTACACGGTTAAGGGTGTGTTAATGGATAAATCGACTGAAAAAGAGTTATTGATTGACGGCAAGAAAATTACCTCGGAAGTTAAGCTCATACCCGAAGAACCAACAGGCGAGGTTATTGTTTCCTTTGAACTTGACGCAAGATATATCAAGGAAAATACTGACATTGTCGTTTTTGAAAGCCTTTACAGCAAGGATAAAGAGCTTGCAGTTCACGCAGATATTGAGGACGAAGGTCAGGCCGTAACCGTTAAAATCCCGGAAATCGGCACAAAGGCAAGCGTTGACGGCAAAAAGGAATTTACAGCTAACGGCGATGTTACTATTGATGATGTTGTTTCTTACAAAAACCTGACTGTCGGAAAAGAATACACAGTAAGCGGTGTACTTATGGATAAGTCAACCGGAAAAGCATTCCTTGTTGACGGAAAAGAAGTTAGCTCCGAAGTAACATTCACACCCGAAACAGCAGACGGCGAAGTAACAGTATCCTTTACCTTTGACGGCTCTGCAATTACCAAAGATACAGAAATCGTTGTGTTTGAAACTCTCTATCGTGATGAAACGGAAATCGCCGTTCACGCTGACATTGAAGACAAGGATCAGACAGTAACAATTCATCCGCAGCCCGAACCCGAAAAGCCGCAGACAGGCGATAATTCAAATCTCGGTTTTTGGATTGGTTTAGGTTCTGTTGCTGTCGGAGGTTTAATTGCATTTCTCATCATCAAATTCAAAAAGAAAGATGAGGACGATGAATAATGCACAGGGTGTATATCTGTTCGCCTTTGGGCGGTAATGTATCTGTAAACATTGAAAACGCAAAACGATATGCCCGTTATGCGTTAGAGTGCGGTATGGCTCCGTTCATACCGCATTTTTATGTGCTGATTTTAGATGACAGAAATGATAAAGAAAGGAACATCGGTATGAACGCAGGACTTTCTATGCTTTGGGTTTGCAATGCGGTCTGGGTTTTCGGAGATGAAATAACTGAGAGTATGAAAACAGAAATTCGCTTTGCAGAAAAACTGAACATCGAAGTCAGATATATATCGGAGAATGATTTAAGAAAATCGGAGGTAAAAAATGATAAAATCAAGAAAAATTAAGTTATTGAAGTGGTTGGCAGGAATATCAGTAATACTGTTAATGCTCGGAATATCGGCAGTAACAGTCTTTGCCGCAGGAGATGTATCATCAGCAATCGAAAGCACATGGACATCGGCTCAAACACAGATTAAAAATGTTGTAAACAATGTTGTCTTTCCTGCGGTAGATATGATTCTTGCCATACTTTTCTTTGTTAAACTTGCTACTGCTTATCTCGATTACCGCAAACACGGTCAGTTTGAATTCACCGCTCCTGCAATACTTTTTGGCTGTCTTGTGTTCTCTTTGACTGCACCGCTATACATTTGGACGGTACTCTGATAACAATAAAATCAAGGCTGTTGTGTTGAATCATAACAGCCTTTTGCGAGGTGATTTATATTTTTGATTGGTTAGGAGATTTCATCGGCGGAATCGGCAGTGCCATAGGTGGTGTGTTTGATTACCTCGGTGAGCAAATCTCAAATGCTATATGGAACACAATGATTCAGTGGCTTTATGAAACGATTTACAACGCTGTTGCCGACTTCTTCACGATGATGGGAAATATGGGAGCAGATGTGTTCGACCTTGAATGGGTGCAGGCGACAATAAATCTGTTTACGCTGTTTGGATGGGCATTGTTTGTAGCAGGCACGGTCGTTGCCGTGTTTGATGTGGCTATTGAATATCAGAACGGAAGAGCGAATATCAAAACAACTGCAATTAATGTATTAAAAGGTTTCTTTGCCTGTTCGCTGTTCGGCATTGTACCTGTGGAGCTGTACAAATTCTGCATAAGTCTGCAAAACACATTCTCAAAGGATTTGTCGTCCTTAATGGCAGGACAGCAAAGCGTTGATTTAGCCGGACAAAGCACAAGCGTTTTAGAGGGCAGTTTTGCAGTCGCAACACAGACAACATTCGGCTTGCTGAATCTTTTATGTATGATAGCCTTTGCCTACTGCGTAATAAAAATATTTTTTGCGAACATCAAGCGTGGAGGAATTCTGCTCATACAAATGGCGGTAGGTGCGTTGTATATGTTCAGCGTTCCGAGAGGATATCAGGACGGCTTTAATCAGTGGATGAAACAGATAGCGGCGTTGTGCCTGACGGCATTTATACAGACAACTCTTCTGTTCCTCGGTTTGCTGACATTCCCCGGCAATATGCTTTTAGGACTTGGAATTATGCTTGCATCAAACGAAGTGCCGAGAATTGCACAGCAATTCGGACTGGATTCATCAGTTAAGGTAAATATGACGAGCATTGTTCACGCAACTACAACTGCCGTGAACCTGACAAGAAGTGTTGCAAGGGCGGCAAAGTAAGGAGAATTTATATTATGACAACTTATCTATATCCGCAGAACCTCAAAGCTACCGCCAATCTATGGCTGTGGAGCTTACGGGATTTTGCAATTATGAGCATAGCGCTTTTATTATCAATACTGATACTTGCACAGATGAGAATAATAGTACCTCTTGCGGTAACTCTCTGCTTCGGCTTTTTGTCAATACGACTTGAAGATACAACCATTCTGGACTTTATCCGCTATGCTGTTAAGTATTTTATATCAACTCAACAGATTTATTTTTGGGCAGAAAGGGGCAAATAAATGAAGAACAAGCAGAAGAAAACAAAGCACAAAGGCAAGTCCGTTCAGGACTTGCTGGGCATAAAAACCTTTACGAAAAACGGTTTAAAGGTTGGCAAGGAAGAACTTATTTTCTATATGGTTCAGCCGACAAATATTTCCGTACTTTCTCATACGAATATTGAAATCAAGGTGCGCCACCTGATGATGGTGCTTTCTGCTGTGCCGGATATTGAGATTACCTGTACCGATTCCTGCGAATGCTTCGATACGAACAAAAACTATATCAAAGGCAGGATTGAAGTTGAACAGAATGAAAAGGTCAGAAAAATTCTGAATAAGGATTTGAATTTTCTCGACAGCATTCAGACCGAAACCTCAACCGAAAGGCAGTTCCTGTTCATTGCAAGGTGTAAATCTTCAAAATCAGAAAATGTTTTGCAGAAAGCAAACAGAGTTGAGAAGATTATTTCAGACCAAGGCTTTGAAGTAACCAGAATGAAGAAAGCCGACATCAAGCGTTTTCTTGCAATATATTTTGACGCAAGTATGAACGGCGATTTGATGCCCGACTATGACGGCGAACAGTATATTTCGGAGGCAGAAAATGAAGAAGCATAAAGAAAAAATCAAAATAGGAATTGTGATAGGCGTATTTTCTGTTGTTATAATTGCCTGCATGGTTTCAATATTTTCGCAGGTGTTTACAGAGTACAAAGAGAATGAAAGTTTTAAAAACCTTGCAGAAATTGTTACTGAGGAATCGACAGGTAATGATACTGAAAAAGAACAATTCATAAATCCAAATTTATTAAAAGTCAGTGATTGTGATAATGATGTTCAAGGCGAATCGTCTATGTATTTCACGACATATTACGAACCTCATTCAATATCGGAACTCATTTTGATGAATTCCGAATGCTTCGGCTGGATAAGCATAGCAGGCACAAATATTAATTACCCTGTTATGCATACACCGAGTAATCCGCAGAAGTATCTGAACAAAAACTTTTACGGTGAGTACAGCTATAGCGGTACACCGTTTCTTGATGCAAGGTGTTCAGCCGACAGCACCAATCTCATAATTTACGGACACCATATGAACAACGGCACAATGTTTGCAGACCTCTGCAACTATACCGATTATTCATACTTTACGGAGCATCCGACAGTTGTGCTTGAAACGAAAGACGGGGCATTTACTTACTCAGTCTTTTCTGTTATGAAAGTAAAATCCGATGATGATTGGTACAGATTCACAACAGTAGGAACGGAAAAAAGCTATAACTCAAGAATTGAATATGCAAAAGAGAAATCCATATACAACACAGATATCACACCTGTTTACGGTCAGCAGATTTTAACGCTTTCAACCTGTTACGGCTACAATCAGGATGAACGAATACTTGTGTTGGCAGTCTGAAATTAAAGTGAGGTTTAAGATATGGGACTATTCAATAGAAAACCAAAGGTGTTCACACCAGAACAGGCAGAGGAAATTTACACAAAAGATTTCTTTGATATGATTCTGCCGTCAACAATAAAATTCTTGACAGATTACTACATTGTCGGCGACTCATACCGCAGTGTATGGGCGGTTCGTGAATATCCGCCGTCAACTGAAGAACAGGCGATTCTTTCACAGCTTGCAGACAGAAACGGAGTAACGCTACGCATTTACCACAGGCTTGTTGAGAGTATGGAACAGCGTAAAATTATACAGAATGCAACACGCAAAAACAAGCTCAAATCAAGCGGTAACGATTTAAATGAAACCATTGAAGCACAGGGCAACTTGCAGGATGTTGTCACGCTGATGGCGAACTTACGAAAAAACAAAGAACCGTTATTGCATTGTTCTGTGTTCATAGAGCTTAAAGCCAAGAGTAAGCAGAAATTGAAGGAGTTGCAAACCGATATTGCAATGGAGCTGACACGCTCCAAGATTGAAGTGGATAGATTAACGCTAAGGCAGAAAGAAGGCTTCTTGTCGGTGAACCCCATAGGTTCAAATCAATACGGACTTTTGTATGAAAGAGTGTTGCCTGCTTCTTCAGTTGCAAATCTGTTTCCGTTTAACTTTTCAGGTAAGACAGATCCCAACGGCTTGTATATCGGTCGAGATAAGTACGGCACTAATATTCTCGTTGATTTTGACAGACGAACAGAGGATAAGACAACGAGTAACATTCTTATTCTCGGAAACTCAGGTCAGGGTAAATCGTATTTATTGAAACTTATCCTTACAAATATTCGTGAAAGCGGAAAGAAAATCGTATGCCTTGATCCTGAAGCGGAGTATGAAGATTTGACAAATGCCCTTGGCGGTTGTTACATTGATTTTATGTCAGGCAAATACAAAATCAATCCGTTAGAACCTAAAGCATGGAATGATGGTCAGGATGGAGTTGATAAGGATGCACCGCCGGCATTTAACAAAGTAACTCGATTATCACAGCACATTGCATTTCTAAAGGACTTTTTCAGAACCTACAAGGATTTCACGGACGCACAGCTTGATACAATAGAAATTCTGATTATGAAGCTGTACGCACGATTCGGCATAACCGACACAACTGATTACAGCACAAAGAAACCGTCCGACTTTCCTGTGATGAGTGATTTTTACGACTTGTGTGAGGAAGAATATATGACCTACGACCACAAACGAAAATATCTCTATACCGAAGAAATCTTGCAGGAGGTTTGTCTGGGGATTCACAGTATGTGTGTCGGTTCAGAATCAAAGTATTTTAACGGTCACACGAATATCACCGATGACAAATTTCTGTGCTTCGGCGTAAAAGGTTTACTTGACACTAACAAAAGACTCAAAGATGCAATGCTGTTCAACATTCTTTCCTATATGTCCAACAAGTTATTAGGCGAAGGAAACACCGTTGCATCAATAGACGAACTCTATTTGTTTCTTTCAAATTTAACAGCTATTGAGTATATCAGAAACGCAATGAAGCGTGTCCGCAAGAAAGATTCAGCAGTAATTCTTGCCTCACAAAATATCGACGATTTTCTGATTCCAAGCGTTAAGGAATATACCAAGCCGCTGTTTTCAATCCCGACTCATCACTTCTTATTCTTTCCCGGCAACATCAATCCGAAGGATTTTGAAGATGCACTAATGGTAGAACCAAACGAGTACGCCTTAATCAAATTCGGTGAGCGTGGCACTTGTCTTTATAGGTGCGGTAATGAACGCTATCTTTTACTTGTTCAGGCTCCCGAATACAAAGCTGAAATTTTTGGTAGTGCTGGGGGAAGATAAAACATTTTTCAAAAAATAAAAATTAATTTAAAGTTGGGTGTTGACTCTCACACTGTGTAAGGTGTTAAAATGATAATGAGCTCAAGATAATCAATAACTCCATGGAGGATCAGAATGTTAAAAATAGGTGACTTTTCAAGACTATCAAGAGTCAGTGTCAGAATGCTGAGATATTACGATGAAATGAATCTTATTAAGCCGGTTCGGGTAGATAAGTTTACAGGTTATCGTTATTACAGCGAGGATCAACTCCTCACGATGGGTAAAATTAATGCCCTAAAGGATATGGGATTTGGCGTGACAACCATAGGTGAGATGATTAAAATTGACAATAGTCCGCAGGAAATGAAACGGATGTTTGAAATACAAAAAGCTCAACTTATGGAAGAATCAGAAATCCTGAGCAATCGGATACGACTCTTGGATACAGCCATAGAAAGGCTGAGAAAGGATAAAACAATGAATTACGATTGTATTGTAAAACAGATTCCTGAGAGGTATGTTGCAAGTGTGCGACAGATTATCCCGAGGTATGATGAAGAAGGAAAACTTTGGCATATTCTTTTTAGTGAAACAGCAAAGCTGGGAATGACACCTTGCGGCCCTGCAATGGCTGTTCTTCATGACAAGGAATATAAGGAGGGAGATGTTGATGTAGAGGTACAAATTGAAGTAAAAGGAAAATTCTGCGATACTGAGAATGTTAAATTCAAAAACGAGCCTGCACAATTGGTGGCAAGCACTACATTCAAGGGTTCGTACAGTCAATTCTCCGATGTATATGCATCACTTGCAAAATGGGTATCTGATAATGGATATGAATTTACAGGTGCAATGATGGATATTTACCATGTCAGCCCAAATGAAACACGCAACCCGGATGAATTTGTCACAGAAATATGCTGTCCTGTGCAGAAAAAATAACATTATATTTATTGATTTTATAAATATTGAATTAACAAAAATCCGATTGATTTTCTAAATGAATTTCAATCGGATTTTTGCGTTACGGAGGTGAGTTTTAATGAGTGCAACCATAGGTGCGGCACTGAAGAAAATAGCAGTTGCTCTGCTAACAGATAAAAAAGTAATAAAAACAATAGGCGGTATAATAATCGGCATAATCATAATTGTGGTTATGC
>OHBM01001514.1_pt1 | contig 16942 bp, 19 predicted proteins | sample 1577251 | NCBI WGS metagenome assembly OHBM01 (sample SAMEA3541557, study PRJEB24748) | human gut metagenome | biome: human gut; feature: human-associated habitat; material: faeces | place: China | collected 2012 | reverse complement strand
TTCAGGATTGTCATATGGTTACCGAAGGCAAAACATCTGTTGATTCAAAGATCGTGCTTAAGTGCTGGCTTGACGATAATTTGCATGCGGAGGATTTGGAATCGAGAGTTCCAATATCGGCGGTATCGAACAGCGCACGTAAATATGAGTTCTCTTTTATGTCGCGAAATGCTGGAATTGCCTTAAATTATTGTCATGACAGGGTAAAGCTTTCAGATGAGAAACTTTCTATCCTGGAGGAAAATTCGAACGGAATTCATATTATACATGTAGTCGATTTTCTGAATGGCGGATCAGATGGCCAATATCCGGAAGGATTGATGAAAATTCAAACCAAGCAAGGATATCTCCTACTACGAGAATGATAAGAAGGAGATGAGAGCCAGCGGTCTGGCAGAGATAGCCAAAGTACTTCAGACTACGCCGAATTATCTGCTGGGTTTTGCAGATAATAATGATGGATTTGCGGACGAAGCGCTTGGTTTGTTGCGAGATGTGAAGGATCAGTCTGTAAGAGAGATTCTTTTGAAGCAGATCATGGCACTGATTTGAAAAATGTATTGCTTTTGTCCGTACATTGACTTATAATATGGGTAAAAGAAAGGGGCGTGATGATATGGCAGCTAAATCAGCAAATCTTTATGCAAGAATAGAGCCGGATGTTAAAGAACAGGCTGAGGGAATTCTGGCTACTTTGGGGATCCCGGCATCTAATGCTATCAATATGTTTTATAAGCAGATCATTCTAAATAGGGGGCTTCCGTTTGAGGTAAAGATTCCAACTGCGAGACCTGTTGATATTTCGAGAATGAACGCAGAGACTTTGGACATGGAACTTGAGAAAGGATATGCGGATATGCAGGCAGGGCGTACCAAATCTGCAGCTCAGGTTTTTGCGGATATCCGAAGGGATTATAATGTATGAAATATGATGTTACCTTTACGGAGCAGGCTGAGAACGATCTTCGCGGTATCTTTGAGTATATAGCATTTGATCTTCTTTCGCCTGAGAATGCAGCCGGACAGCTTGACCGGATCGAAGAAAAAATCCTTTCCTTGGGAGAGTATCCGGAGAAGTTCCGGCAATATGAAAGAGAGCCCTGGAAGAGTCGAAATACACGAGTTGTGCCTGTTGATAATTATGCTATTTTCTATATCCCCGATAAGACAAAGAAATTGGTTACAGTGATTCGGGTTATGTATTCCGGAAGAGATGTAGATAAGCAGCTTGATGAATTTACAAAGTTATAATCATAAATCCTATGAGGCGTATGAGACATTTGGTTTCATACGTCTTTTCTTTTTTACTTTTTTGAGTTGACTACCGGTCAACAGAAGTTGACCGTTTGACGAACGATTTATTCCGTGGCGTTCCGTAGAATGACATATGTAAGCAAGAGGTGACGCAAGCCGGCAAGACATTCTGATATAACGTCGGAGAAAATACTAGAAATAAAAGCATTAAAAAATGAATTAGTAAAACTCCAAAACCACAGATGCAGATCCACTCGGACTATGATATAATAAAAACAATTTTTTCGCTTAGGAGTGATACTTTGAAGAAAATACCAATAAATTTAATTCTGTATACAGTTATGTTCCTCATAGCAGGACTTCTTGTAATATCAGCCAGCCGCCAAAGTCATCAGGCTGTCATGTCAATCCCCATACCTATTCATTTTACAGGCGAGTACAGTCAAGGCGGCGGAGAATGGCAGATGCTTGATACAAAAACAGACCTGTCTTCTTATAACGGGGCTGTAACGCTCCGTGGCAGATTTGATACAGAATTGTTTGAGGGGGCAGAAATAAGGTTTTATCTAAAACACATCAGCTTGAACATATACAGGGATGGGGAAATCCTGTATGAATCAAGCCATGAAAAGTTCCCGGATATGTGCGGCAGCACCTAGGTATCGTGGGTGCTTCCGTCAGCATCGCCGGAGGACGTACTTGAAATAAAATTGTATAATCCCCACGGTTTTGGAAACAGGGATGCATATAATCAGTTTCTGGATTCCATCTACATTGGTGGTGATGTGGTAATGAAAAACTATTTTGAGCGGCAGAGCCTGCCGTATAGGGCAACTAGTATTTTCATTCTTGTGGTTTCCATTGCACTCATCGGAACAGCGGCTGGCTACAGGCTTTTACATCTCCCTGGCAACAGTTTGCTGCTAAAGTCCGGACTCATGTCACTCATGATGGGGGTGTATATGTATCTTGACGCAAAGGATCTTTCCCTCTGGAGTGGGCAGATTGCATTCAATACATATGCCAGACGGCTTGCTATGATGGGTGCGGCATGGCTGATGGGGGCGTGTGTGGCTGAACTGCTGCATGGGAAACGCAGGAAAGTATCGGAAATTGCAGTATATGTGCTGATGCTCACTGACTTTGTTCTTATGGTGGTGTCCCTTGCCGGGGCAAAGGGGATTTATGACACGGGTATTTATTGGGTAGCGGTGCAGGGAGCTGTCAGCCTGCTACTGCTCGTTTTGACCGTTATGGAGGCAAAGGACAGCGGAAAGCGTAAGGGACTGATGCAGCCTTCCGCAATCGTGCTGCTGACCGTGCTGCTGCTTGAGCTTGTTAATTCCTGCACGGGCTGGTGGCGGGGCGGTATCTGCATTAAAATCATATTTACGGTGCTGTTTGTGTTCCATCTTGTCAGAGCAGCATGGCTGGTGGCGAAGAACCAGCAGGATTCCATCAGGGCGGAAAAAAACAGGAGCTGCTCGCCTTGCTGGTGGACAGGGGGGAAACAGGGCTGACGACCGGGGAAGCTATAGCCTGTCTGTGGCAGGACAGGTGTGCGGATGAAAAGACGCAGACCTTGTACCGGGTCACTTTCTATCAGCTTATGGATGAGCTGAAGAAAAACGGGATTGAGGATATTATAGGTTCTGGTGAAAAGAGCAAGTATATCGTGAAGGACATGGTGGAATGCGACCTGTACCGCATACTGGACGGGGAGACGGAGGGACTGAAAAGTTATGGGGGATATTACCTGAAAGAGTATTCGTGGTCGGAAACCAGAAATGGACAGTTAAACAGCATGAAAGAAGCCGCAGTTTTTCAAAAACCGGACAGTGGGGTTTAGGAAAGATTAACACTTTTTTAACACTGGACTTTTATGATCATATTATTCAGAAAAAATAAAAAGGAAGGGCAGGAACTATTATGAAAAAGAATGTATTCGTTACTATGTTAGTGGGAGTAGTGTTGACCGTAGTTGCAGCAACCGGATGCGGAGCTTCTGCACCGGATGCAGAAACCATGGTAAACACGGAAACCGGGACAAATACGGAAGAATCGGAAGCTGTGGTAAAACCGTTATATCCTCTGGAAACGGCGCAGGATGCTCTGACTGATGGCGGATATTCTGTTTCATTTACAGCAGATGATCTTATGAAAACAGATGCTGGATATGAATTGACAGTAGAAGTATATGAATATGACCGTTATGAGATGGAAGCCATAGACAATTTAGAGAGCGGTTCCAAAATTCAATTTTGCAACAAAGAAATAACAGTGGACGAGGTGGAAAAAAATTCCGGAACAGGGTTTGTTCAGATTAATGGTGGCATTGAAAATGATGGAATTGAATTGATGGAAGAGGACGGCATGTATCGTACCGTGACCTTTGATGATTATCCGGTTTATTATTCTGTTGGCAAAGTAACGATACCTTTGGCGGATGATATAACATTTGAAGATCAGGCAGCTTCTGAACAGGAGTCAGACCAGCCGATAATAGGGTTAAAAGACCTGCCGGATGCCATTGAAAATAGTGATATATCGTTTGGCTGTAACAATACAGTGATCACGGTCAGACAGGAACAGATCGTACAGATTATCCGACACTGGGTTCCGTAAAACAATTCCATTTGTTATGAAAATCCCGTCTTACCCTTAAAGCAGGGCAGGGCGGGATTTTTTTGACCTTTTTATAAATTATGAACAAAAATAGCAAATACTTTGTGCAATATTTTTGCCGAAACAGGGGGGAAATTAACGGTTTTTTAACGCTGGATTTTTATGATTACTCTGTATGGGTAAATTTAAGAAGGAATGTGACAGGACAAATGAGCTACTTCTGGAAAAATTGAATGCAGTGGTTGAACTTCGGTCAGAGGTGATGGTTGATGAAGACGCGCAGATGATAAGGAAGAAACTGCCGGACAGCAGGAATCCCTTACACAGACTGAGTCAGCATCACAGGCAGAAAGAATCTGAAATACCGAAACTCCGTGTAGCAGCCTACTGCCGAGTTTCCACCGATAGTGATGAGCAGGCAACCAGTTATGAGGCACAGGTGGAGCATTACACGGATTATAATGTATTTCCGAGTATTTGGACGCCCTTCAATATTTAACTGGAGTTTTATTTGGTCACTGCAGATAGATATACACATAAAGGAGCATTCCTGTTAGTAGAAAATCTGAAAGAAAAGTCCTCGTCAATACCACTACAACTATTAGCCAAAAATGAAAAAAATAAGAAATTGGCTAATAGAACGAAGCGAACCAAATAAAGGATAACGTATAAGGCATTGGTCATAATCGGCTGATGCCTTTTTTGTGCACCATTTTAAGCAGATATAAAGTGGTTTATAAGGAAATAATTGAAAACGGCAGAATTATATAGTATGGGAATGAATCGAATTCAGGGAACCTCTTGATGGGGCTTTAATAATGTAATTTCGGCAAATAGTAGAATCACATTGACAAAATGGAAAGAATGCCACATAATTAACTTTAAAGTAAATTACTTTTGAGTAACAATGGAGGAGCTCGATGCAGGAAGTATTCATAGGTAGAGAAAAAGAGCTTGCAGACTTAGAGGAATTATATCTGCAAGAGAGATTTCAACTATTCGTACTGTATGGTCGAAGGCGTGTAGGAAAGACGACTCTTCTGAATGAATTTTGTAAGGATAAGGATGCAATTTTCTATTCGGCGGAGCAGAGCAATAATAAGTTAAATCTTGAAAAATTCTCATCGCTTGTATTTCAGTTTTATGAGGAAAACAACTTGGAACCATTTTCGTCGTGGAGTAATGCGCTGTCTTACATTGATGAAAGGCAGGGTAACAAAAAACTGGTACTGGTTATCGATGAGTTTCCTTACCTTGTGAAGAAAAACAGGGCATTATTGTCAGAATTTCAACATCTGATTGACCATAAACTGACAAGCGGAAAGATGTTTTTAATACTAAGCGGAAGCTATATGGGATTTATGGAAAAAGAAGTACTTGGTTCTAAAAGTCCTCTTTTTGGAAGAAGAACTGCGCAGCTTCATATGAAGCCATTTACTTATCAGACAAGCTCTAAGTTTATGACTGGTTTTTCTGATGAAGAAAAGCTTATGCTGTATGGTGCATATGGTGGAACACCATTATATTTGCAGCAAATAAATGAGAAGGAAAGTTTTGAGGAAAATATTAAGAGAACCTATCTGAAAGTAACTTCTTATCTTTATGAAGAGGCATTGTTACTATTGCGTCAGGAAGTGCAGGAACCGGGGGTATACAGTGCGATAATAGAAGCGATTGCAAGCGGATATACCAAAGCAAACGAGATTTCCACAAAAATCGGCGAGGACTCAGCCAAGTGCCTGAAATATATTAAAACATTGTGCGAACTTGGAATCCTTCATAAAGAAACGCCATTTGGAGAAAAGGAATCATCCCGAAAAACGATTTATGACATCTCAGACTTTATGTTCCGATTCTGGTACCGATATGTGTTTGCCAACAGAACATTGATTGAAACCGGAGCACAGCAGGTAGTATGGGAAAAACGAATTAAGCCGGATTATTACAGTTATATGGGTCTGGTTTTTGAAAAAGTCTGCATGGATTATCTGAATTCGAAGAATGCGAGAGGAGAACTGCCGATATTATATACCTCTATTGGAAGATGGTGGGGAACCAATGCTGCAACGCACGGTCAGGAGGAAATTGATTTAATTGCAAATGACGGAAAGGATTATCTTTTCGGAGAGTGTAAGTGGCGCAATGAGAAGTTGGATATTTCTGTATTAAAGGATTTGAAAGCAAAAGCGGATGCGTTCCGTATAAACAGAAAGAATTCTTACTATGTACTTTTCTCAAAATCCGGATTCACAGAGGCTGTCTTGAATGAAGTGAAATCTGATGACAGTATTTTGTTAGTGGATTTGGCAGAGCTTATGACTTCCTGTTAAGCTCTGAATATTAAACGACAGAATCGCGAAATGGAAGAGTATCGTAGTCCTTTGGAGACGAAAAAGGTGCGATGCACAGTAGAAAGGAAGGGAAAATAACGGTATGGGAATGACTTTATCTATGGAGGAAAAGGTGCAGACAGCAGCTGAGACGGTGATCCATGCGCCGGCAGCTGACGAAACGGTAACGGGCAGGATCGTGCATACAGAGGATTTTGATCCGCTGTTTGCCATGTCCGAGGAGGATTGTGTCGAAGGGTTTATCAAGCGTGAAATGCAGCGCGCCGGGATCACGGAAGAGCAGAATCTGATCCCGGAGGATATGCTGCGCAGAAAAAACATACTGAATGCCGTTTTGGCGGTTCTGTTATTCGTATACATATCTCTGTTTTTCTTTCATTTTCCGATGAAAACCTATGTGATCGGACTTATCATCCTGGTGGTATATGCATTTTTGACCAGCCGTTATCAGCTGATAAAATATTTGAAAAAGGAGATCAGATCCAGATCCCAGGAGAAAATCTCGAATATTGTCATGAATGTGAAGGCATCCATGGTGCCGGATTACAGCAAAAAACTGAAATGGGTTCTCATGGCGGTGGCCGTGGCAGGCTCGCTGCTGCTGTTTAGTAAGCCCAGGATCTTCTATGAGCAGGCAGATGATGGATATTATGTGCGATTTTATGTCTATGGTCTGACGAATATGACGACGGCGACCATTCCCGATACCTATCAGGGGGAGAAAGTAGTGGGCTTGCGCGGCAACACCTTTTCCAATATGCCCTTTTTATCAGAGGTAACGCTGCCGGACAGCATTACGGAGATCCGTGGACAGGCATTTAAAAACTGCAGAAGTCTGGAAAGTGTAACATTGCCGAAGAATCTGACGTATCTGGGCGGGGAGGCTTTTTATCGTTGCAGCAGCCTTAAGGAGGTAAATCTTCCGGCGGGACTGACGGAGATCCGCGGCAACACCTTTGAAGAATGCAGCAGCCTGCTGCGCATAGAGATCCCGGATAACGTGACCCGGATCGGCGGACATGCGTTTTACGGGAATACCAGTCTGGAAGAAGTGATGATCTCCCCGGACAGCAAGCTGCAGCAGATCGGGTCTTCCGCCTTCCGGTGCTGTGATTCTCTGCGGGAGATCACACTGCCCCGGGGCGTATCTGTCAATGAACGTGCTTTCAAGGAGACACCGGTAAGGATCGATTACTATGAATACTAAATTTATTCATTTGTTATATGTGCCGACCATGGCATGTAACATGCAGTGCCGGTACTGTTATCTGGAGGATCACACCGTAGATACCCTGCGGGGCGGAGATTGCCTGGAGACCCTGCAATATGCCATCGCGAAATTCCGTGAAGCGGATGTGGTGCCTTTTAATATTTCCCTGCATGGCGGCGAGGTGACCACTTTGCAGGAGCGGGAATTCCATGACTTGATCCAGTATATCAGCAGTTACTATCAGGACATGCGTGAACTCATCACGGATGCCGGCTTTAGGGTGGGGCATCCCCACATCAAGACGAATCTGTACGGACTGGACAGACATATCGAGACCATCCGGGAGTTCAACGTGTCCATATCGGGCAGCCTGGATCTGCCGCTTTCCCTGCATGAAAAATACAGGGTGACCAAGGGCGGAGAGGGCACACTGGAACGGATACTGGATAATATCAGACTCCTGGAGGAAATCCCTGACAAGAAAAAAGTATCTGCCACGATCTTCAAAGAGCATTTCGAACAGCTGGATCAGATTATTGAAGATATCAAATTCCTGGACCGGAACACATGCCTGGACATGAATGATTTTAATTTCATGATAGGGTTTGACTACAATTCCTGTGGCCTGCTGCATCACATGAGTGAAGAGGAACAGCTGATCTTTTACCGGCGGATGCACGAGGCTTTTGACGGGACCAATCTGGATGCCGGGGTCAATGGTGCATGGTTTGATGAGTTCGGACCGGAATACTGCACCAACTGCGATAATTGCGGAGAGAAATTTTTTCTGTTGGAGCGTAACGGAGACATCTATTCCTGTGTCAGAGGTCAGAAGAACGAAGGCTTTTACTATGGCAATATCTACCGTGACACAGTGGATGCCATTTTGAAAAACGCTGCACGCAAGATCTTCCAAAGCCATAACAGACAACCGTTTCCCGAGGAATGTGCGAGGTGCGGTTACTTGTATCTGTGCAAAACGGGCTGCCCTTTTGTGAAAAATGTATATGGATCCGGCAAAAGCTACACCTGCCTGCTGCAACAGCAGATGTACCGGGATCGCGGCTATGCCCCGGATGCTTTTGCTGACGAGACGACATATGCATATGTGACGAAGATGCGCCTGGAGGAGCCGGAAAAGTATCTGCCTGTCAAGACATCCGTAGAATATCCTGCACTGGAACAGATCATTGCACAAGATGCGAAGCTACAATATATCTATGACAGTGGTGTGTTTGAACTGGACGTGGATGGAGACAGATATCCGCTGATCTCCCAGATCCTTAGGAAGTCCAGACAGATCCTATATCTGACGCCCATTAGTACGGTAAAGCTGCGTATGAAAAAGCATATGCTGGAGGAAGAATGCGATTATCCGGAGAACAACGCATTGTACCTGATGCTGTTGTCCGGAGATCTCGTGACTTACGGGGATGAAGGGAGAACAAAGCAGCGGCACATTGCCACGCATCAGATCTATAAAGGGGTGCTGGACCATTCCGTGGACAACGAAGAAGAATGGTATGTATACGATATTTCCGGGCTCCTGCGCGAATATGCAAAGGAATATGCCACGGACAGCCCGAACAATCTGCTTGTTACCACCACGGAGCTTAGAGACTGCCATTACCGGAAGCAGGAAAATAATGCCTATTACCATATACAGGCAATCAATCTTCCCTTTCAAAACATTGAATTTTATTATCTGACACTGGATCAAAAAAATGACAAGGAGGCTTCCCATGAATTTTGAACCGCAGACCTATGAAGAACTGATCCGCATGAAGCGTTGCGTGGAACTGACAAAATATTATGAGGTGACAGAGGAGGAGCTTTGGGAGATCTATCATTTCCTGGAGCAGGAGCCGGAGGCTTTCATCAAGGGAGGCAGACAGAATCTGTCCCTCCTCATTGGGCAGAATACCGCAAAAACCCAGAAGGTGATCATGGCGAACTGCACCGACAGAAGCATTGACGGGATCCTGCTGTCGCGGACGGAATTCAAAGTGTTCCCTCATTACACACCATCCTCAGGCTCTGGCAGCAGCGGCGGTTCCTCTTCCAACAACAATAATAACAATAACAACAATAATAACAACAATAACAGATAGGACACGAAAGCAATGGCATTCATATCCGAAACACTTCAAATGCGCAGGCTTACAGAAAGCGGCGTCAATATCAAGACTACTTACATCGTCGATGGCACCCTGAGATACCGGTCCACAGACGGAACCTGTCAAGAGGATGTGCACAGTGGTATCCGCTGCCGCAAAGAGTATTTCCGGCAGGGGAAATTGCTCCATACAGAGAAAATCTTCGATTCCCGCATGGAATATACCTATGTATCCGGAATGGATGAAGAGGCACAGCATACCTGTGAGAACTGCGGATTTACCGGTAAAGTAAAGGAATTTGTGAACGGCTGTCCCTGCTGTGATGCGGCCTCCAACATTGACTACGCAGACAAGGAGCTGGGCAGCAAGCACCATTATGACCTGGTATTGCAAAGCCCGGTCTACCGGATCATCACAGGAGTGGTAGATTACATCGTATCATTCCTGCTATGCAGCCTGTGGATCATAAATACCTCCAGGACCTTCAATGGCTATGATGTGGGCAAGATTTTCATCTATGCCACAATCCTGGCTATGATCCTCTATTACTTTTTCTACCTGTGCGATGCTTATGCGGTACTGGGGCCTGTCAGACGATACAAAGAAAAACAGAACCGTCGGCAGCAGGAATTCTGGACCGCCACCGGCATCGACAAAAAGCGGTTCTATAATAACCTGAACTACGAAGCCGGCAGACGCTACTATTCCCGGCCGGATGTCATTGATTACGACATTATGGACTATACCGGGCTGCAGGAGCATGTGGAGAACGGTATACTGTGCGTGGATGTGGAACTGAAGGTCAGACTGGTGTATCTGCGAGGTGGGCGGATCACATCCGCATATCAGAAGGATATCTTCTCCCTCAGTCACAATGACAGAGTCATGACCCTGGACGGTGGGATCCACGTGATCAAATGCCCCAAATGCGATGCTAATATTGATGTGACCAAAGGCGTGTGTGAATATTGCGGGACCGCGATCGACAGCCTGCAGGAATGGAAGTGAAAAATTACAAAATGTTGATGGAGATATACCGAGGAGGAAGAAACAATGAAAATCTGGTTAGATGATCTCCGCCCGGCACCGTGGGGATATGAGAGCGCCAGATCCGTGAATGAAGCCAAGACACTGATCCGCGAGGCGGAGCGAAACGGCATCGAGATCGAGGTGCTGGATCTCGACCATGACCTGGGAGATTTTGCAAATCAGGGCGGCGATGCCATCAAACTGCTGGACTGGCTGGTGGAGCGGGAGACCTTTTACCCCGTGGAGATCCATACCGCGAACCCCGTGGGCAGAGCGAATATGGAGAGCGTGCTGGCGAGGTACTGGGGAGAGGAGTACTGGTAGAAAACTTGATGACCACTGGTGGCAACTTCTCGTTGAATGCCATGCCGGGAGTGTATCAGCTGTAATAAGCTGTGTCCTGACTTTGTGGATGCACCATGCCCAATAGAACACAAGGCGCCTTATGTGTGCAATAACTGCCCCAAGTCCATCAGCTGTCTGTTTGATAAGTACCTGTATAACGCTGATTATGCCCATAAGGAGTACTGTGAAACGCTTAGGAAATCCAGACAGGGAATAGACATGACCAGAGATGAACTGGCAGCATTGGACAGTCTTGTGAGCCCGCTGATCAGGAAAGGACAGCCCCTGGCACATATCCTGGCGCATCATGCAGAAGAGATTCCCTGTGGGGAACGAACGCTTTATAAGTATATCAGTGCCGGCTATCTGACCGCAAGAAATCTGGATATGCGGAGAACGGTAAGATATCGAAAAAGAGTGAGAATCGTTCCAACTCCAAAAACCAGCTATCGTAAAAAAGAAGGACATCATTATTCAGACTAAAATGAAGAATACCGTAGCTACTTTTGACTGGTTGGAAGAGACGTTGGGAAGTGAAATGTTTCGGGAACTGTTTCCTGTAATACTGACAGATAATGGATGTGAGTTTGCAGATCCGGAGTTGTTTGAAAAAGGACATGACGGAAAGAAGCGTACCAGACTGTTTTATTGTGAATCGAGACATTCTGAGCAAAAGGGAGAACTGGAAAAGAATCATGAGTACATAAGATATGTACTGCCAAAGGGAAGTTCGTTTGATGGATTGAACCAGGAGCAGGTGTTACGTATGGTAAATCACATCAATAATACAACAAGGCCTAAACTTCATGGTTCGACACCCATGAAGAAGGCCCTGAAGTCATTTGACAAAAATGCAATGGAAAAGCTTGGACTGGAGATCATCCCACCCGATGAAATCTGTCTGAAGCCTGAACTATTGAAATAAATAAAACAGGCAGGAGGATACAGAAAAGAATAAACAGTTGATGGCAACCAGAAGTTACTCGTGCAAAAGACTTTTGGAGGCTTCTTTTTGTGTACCCTAAAATCCATTCATTTTTAATTATTATAGGACTGAACAGGACGAAAAACAAGCTGAAAAAGGGTAAAAGTAGGGAAAAGCAGAAGTTAATCGTGCAAAAAAGAAAGTTGGTGCTTGAACCAGAAGTTAGTTTTGCAATCAACTCAATAGAGTCTCCCTAAAGTTTTTTGTAAGATTTTGTCATTTATTGTCATGTATTAAGTAGAGGCATATTGATAAAATTATACAAAGGCAGGGAAAAGTTATGATAAGTTCTAAAACATATTGTTTGAAACTAACAATACTTATTGCAAATGTGGTTAGTGTAGTTATTGCAATAATTCCTAATATAAACGAGTTGGATGCGGTGAATCAAACAATTCTTAGCATAATCGTAATCATGATAGAAATTGCTTTAATTATAATAGGTAAGGTGCATGAAAATAATGTGGATAAGGATTTTTTAGGAAGATCAAAACAAGAAGTTATAGAGGAAATTAAGCCGGCTAAGTATAGCCAGTTAGAAGAAGCGCGGGCTGAACTACGATCTGGAATAAAAATAATGCTGGCATGTGCAATCATTTATGGGATAATTATTTTTTTCATAAAAATTATTAATTTGCAGTGGGCATTAGTTGGAGGCCTGGTAATGATAATAGCATATATTTATGCTGACTATGTTCCACATTCTCAAAAATATGCTGAAAATTATGACAAATTATTTATTGTGGAGAATGAAAAGCCCAGTGCCTTACGGGGACTGGGAAGAATCTATTTGGAGGAGTACCAGAAAACACGGTTTCGCAAAAAGGATAAATACTATAAGGAGATGGCTCAGTTACTGCCGTATGATGGCTCTGTCGCAGATCCTAAAGAAACTAAAATTTTTCTGAAATGCATATTTGGTAATAAGGTAGCTTCCACGAATAACACATTGGCTATTATTGGTTATGTGATGCTTGCAATCAATATTCTAACCGTTGTTCCTGATCTATATGATTTTATAGCTGAATTTTTTATTTATTTGACAATAACTAATGCTAAAACGACAATTAGTATGTGCGCTACCATTATTTTCATGATAGTCTCTGTTTGTCAATTATATGAATATTATAGTGAATGCTATGGCGTAAAAAGGATAGTTCAGGCCATTGACAGCAATAGTCTTGCGGAGATGCTATCCGTGTATAGCGATATAGAAAAGGGTCACAATGGTAGTTTATACAGAATTAGGGGATCTTTTGACTATTCTCAGAATTATATAGAACAGCACAATACTATTAAGGGATGCCCAATGAAATATAGAATGAAATTTCCTGATAAATATTATGCAAATATTAGTAGATATAATGCTACATATTTATTAAGTGTTGCAATACTTTTTCTTGTTTTATCAAACTATACAAGTTTTAGTTCCCGATTGATAGCTGCCATGAGTATAGTGGTTTGTATTGGTTATGTCGTGGGAAAATATATTTTTCTTCCACAAATAGGGCGGCGAAGAATTCAACGTATTTGTGAGGAATTAGGTAAGTTGAACAGTGATTTATGAAAGATAAATTCTACATATCAAAAGTTATTACATAGTATGACATGGGAGGATGAATTAGTGGAAAACGAAAGATATTTATTTGTTACTTCGGACGATAATGTTAGTAGAATAATAGATTTCATATGGCCTGTATATAAAGAAATATTTGGTATAGAAAAAATGTACGGGAAGCAATGCATAATCTATAACGATGCAGAATTGAAACATGTGGATACGGAATTAGGAACAGACTCCGCAAAAATAAAATTAGCTTTGAAAGAACCATGTATGTGGAATGAAATGATATTTCAATTAGCATATGAAATGTGCTATTGCATATTACAGGAGTATAAAAGACAGTGGAAGAAAGAACGGTTTTTATCTTGGTATGAGGAGACCGTATGCAACGCTTTTTCATGTTATATATTAAAATATTCTATGGAAAATTGGAATAAATGTGATCTGAGTAATATTAATCCGGAGTATTCCAAATATATTGATGAATATCTTCAAATGAAAATGAAGGAAGAAGGAACGGAACAACAAGAAAATATAAATAAATTATATGATATTTTTTGTGACAATCCTAAGGCGGTCAATAGTTTAGAAAAATATTATGATTATATAAACGAGGATAATAGTTCTCTCGATGTACAGCGCTTGAATAAAGACATTGGTATTTCTATACCAGAAACGTTAAGTAAAAATGAATCGTTAGAAGAGTCTCTGCCGCATTATATGTATGAGATATGCAAGAAATATTGGAATGAAAAATTTTCGCAATTTAGTGCCTGCGTGGCGATTGTTTTTTCTATGGCTTTATGGATCATCAAAGGCATTTGGTATACCTATATGGCAGGAAGATTTTCTGTTTATAAAATAGATAAATGCTATATTGATATGAATAATGACAGTGTATTTTTGCAAACGATACAATTGATAGCTTATTTAACAATAGGTATATTCAGTAACTATGTTTTTTATAAGATTTTGAAAACAAAAAAGAAAAAAGTTCGAAATATTGTTATATTTGTAGCGATAGAAGTAGCAATACTCTTTTTTATTGCTTTTGTGAGCAATGACTTTACAGTTGAGCAACTTTATTCTCAACTTACACCTGGGTTAGTAGTAACTGTTTTAATACTGTATATTATCGTGGTAGTATTAATAAATTCATTTGCAATAAATCTTGTACATTCAGAACGTAAAAAGGAAAAGATTACAAGAACGCAAAAACAAAATATTAGTAGGAAGAATCAGATTAAGGATCTTATAGTTGCTTTTACAATTACTTTAGCTATTGGCTTTGGTTATACATATTGGATTGCTGAAACAGCGGAACAACATAGAGAGGATTACAAAATATTAGAACTTACTAATACAGATGAAGAGGATATGATGTTGTATGCGGTTGTATATGAAACGCAAGATAGTTATATAGTTGTAGAAACACAAATAAAGAATGGAAAATTAGATTTGAATCGGAAGGCACAGAAAATTATAGAGAAAGAAGGACAAACTGTGTATTACATAAATAATATATATGATGTAAATGTAAGTGAACAATAGCTCTTACTGAGTGAAAAGTATTTAAGCTTGGATACTTGCAGTTGATGAAAGTTGAATTTTGTTTGCGTCTGGCAACGGTTTTGGCAAATGAACTAAACATGATTTTAGGAGAAAACAGGATGACGTTGTATCAACAATTACGAAGTGAAATGGAAAATCATAGAGGATTTTGGAATTATTATGACATGAAGTTTGAAGATGTTTTTCAAAATGAAGGAGCCGCGAGTGATTTTATATATAATTATTTTCAAAGAGGCTCTAAATTATATACACTAGATACTTGGATAAATTCCCAGAATGAACATTTGGAAATCAGAAATGTACATACAGTCAATGTTTTTTTCATAGGAGCTTTTTTACAGAGAACAATAGATGAGGATATTGCGATTGGGTCGGAAGTATCTTTATGCTATCCTTTTTCGTATATATGGTATCTATTATGTTTAGCACATGATTTGGGATATGTGTATGAAAATTATTCCGAAGTGTATTTAGAATTGCCTTCTCAAAAGGATTATTATAATTACAATTGTAATGCAATGCATTTCTGGAAATTTCTTACAAGGAAAATATGGTATCAAGACCATGGCATTGATATTGCATACATACATCCATCGTTTGGAGTTAGGAGCAAAGTGGCATATTACAATCGGAATGCAACAGGTAAATTGGAAGATACTATAAAATACAATAATGGCACAATAATAAAACGACCAAGATATTCTAAAGAAACGAAAAATAATTATTTTTATTATCGTTTGTGGAAGATGGGTAAATTAGATCATGGAATTGTAGGAGCAGATGAATTTTTCTCTAGAATGATTGTTAATTATGTTAAAGAGTATAGGAAAATGGCAACAGATAATTTTTTTAGGGGAGATATTTATGAGTTTTATAATCAGCAAGGACTCCATTTCTGCATTGAACAAATTAAACTATTTGCTTATATAGCAGATTGCATTGCGGCGCATAATATGTACAAAGCGGAGGATGATGATTGTTGTAAGGAAAGGTATAAATATTATTCCCTGAATTGCTTATTACCAGATAAATTCCAGCTCATATCATACAGAGATAATCCGCTGTTATTTATTCTCTGCGTAGCAGATACTATTGAACCGAGCAAAAGATTTCCAAATTATTGCAGCAAGGATATCTTAAATTTAATATCAATAAACTATAATGTAAATACGAATTTATTACATGTAGGGATTGATGAAGAAATATATGATAGTGATGCAGGTCATAAGTACGTAGCTGATATAGAGGGATTGGCAGAATGGTGCGATATAAGGACAAATGTGACGTCTCAAAGAGTTATAAACTACTAAATTCATGTTTAGAGAGATTGCAAATTGAGCGGCAATCTTGCATCCAGTGTCCTGTGCGTGGTCGCGGGTCGCGTTGCTTCGTTGAAAAGTTTGTAAGATTCTGTCGCATATTGTCATACATATAATAGAGGGAGCAATTTTATCATAGATTGCAGTATTCCTAAAAATATGCTATGATACCTTTAAATGAGCGAAAAAAGTAAAAAGAATCAGACAATTCAATATTATGATCAAAATGCCGCCGATTTTGTGGAGAACACGCGGAATGTAGATTTTCATGTAATGCAGGATGAATTTATAGAAGGGCTTCCTGCAGGGGCGAAGATCCTGGATCTGGGCTGCGGCTCCGGAAGGGATACGAAATATTTCCTGGAGCATGGCTATCGGGTAGACGCGATAGACGGCTCCGCAGAACTGTGCGCGTTGGCATCAGAGTACACGGGGATTTTGGTGAAATGCCAGTTGTTCCAAGAGCTGGATGCATCGGAAGTGTATGACGGTATCTGGGCGTGCTCATCGTTGCTACATTTATCCTATGGGGAACTGGATGAAGTGTTATATCGCATCGAGAAGGCACTGA
>OHBM01001511.1_pt1 | contig 16988 bp, 15 predicted proteins | sample 1577251 | NCBI WGS metagenome assembly OHBM01 (sample SAMEA3541557, study PRJEB24748) | human gut metagenome | biome: human gut; feature: human-associated habitat; material: faeces | place: China | collected 2012 | reverse complement strand
ATAATGAGGAATGGCTCAAGCACCACTCTGAAGTCGAGGAGGAAATCTTTATTCCTGCCGTAAGAAATGCAGAGCGGAAGTTGAAGCAGAATGATGTAAGTGTGAAGATTTCTAATATGATATCCCAGACTCCACAGAATGACGAACAGCTGAGTGATCGCGAGAAGGATGTCATTGTAGCTTTGGTTCAAGGTATGACCAATAAGGAGATAGCTGATCATCTCTATATCTCTATTAATACAGTGATTACGCATCGAAGAAATATAGCACGAAAGCTTCAGATTCACTCTCCTGCAGGTCTTACAATCTATGCGATAGTGAATAATCTCGTGGATATTTCAACGGTCAAACTATAATTCTTTCAATAGAAAGCTCTTGGATAGATTCTTACTATCCCTATTTTTAGGTATTGAAGATACACAATAAAGCCTCCTATCAAAAAAATGATGGGAGGTTTTATTGTCTCTTTTACAGTTGATACCTACTTATAATGATGGCTTATATATGATTGATATCCACAAAACCGTGCATGACAGCATAAATGGTAAGAGCAGATACCGATTTGATACCTAATTTTTCTTGAATATTCTTTCGATGTGTTATCACAGTTGTCAATCCGATACATAGGAGGTCGGCAATTTCTTTGTTAATCTTTCCTTTTGCCACCAATGAAAGTACCTCAATTTCCCGGTCGGTGAGTGTTTTTTCCTGTGTATGCTCCAATGTTTCTGGCAAATACTCTCCATGAGGATGTCCTTTTTTTTGTAAATTGATGAGTTCTTTGATGAGTATTCCTTCTGATACATTGACGCAAAGACAATGGAAATCATTCAGTTGTGACATAGGATCATTGCTGGGAGTGAGGACGATGGTCTTATGTTTGAAATTCAAGAAGAAATTTCGATTAGCGAGTACAATATGCATAGATACAAAAAAGTGGATGAAATGCTCTGGATTGGAAGCTTGCAATTCACCAAATGTGCCAAATGCCTGAATTTGTGCAGAGGGGATGGCAGACTCGAGCAATTGCCTGAGTCCCATTACTGCCAACGTGTTGCTTTCTACTATAGCAAACGCTGGTGCTTGTCTGCCTATTTGTTGTTTCTTCATTTCTTCTTTCATTCTATATCTCTGTTTTTTCTCCTTGTTAGGAATTTATAAAAAAGGTGTCAGCAGTTTGGCTGCAAACCATCCTTTGAATCTTTGCCAGCCTGTTCTCCATTCCCGCCAATTTTTCTCATTGAGCAGGAAACTATCTTTCTTCTCGCCATCGAATAGATCTACAAGCTGGCGGGTTGTATGTGGGTCGATGATAACTGCATTTTCCTCATAATCCCAACGAAGACTTCTCGCATTGAGGTTGGCGCTGCCCACTGTACAGAATCTGCCATCTACCATGATAATCTTGGTATGATGGAAGCCAGGGGTGTACATCCAGATATTGCAACCTTCTTTCATCAACTTATGGGCATTATAAAATCCACAGTCGGGTGTCAGCGGTATATCACTCCTTGTACTGAGCATAATCTCAACCTTCACTCCTCGTTTTACCGCATTCTTTAATGCTTTCTTCAATTTGCGGCTTAAAGTGAAGTAGGGACTGATGATTTTGATACTGTCTTGGGCATCATTGATGGCATTCACGTAGAAGTATCGGATGATGTCCTTGGAAATGTGTGGTTCACGGTTGATGATGCCCACCATCTTATGATAGGCTGTTGCGGTAGTGTCTGGTTTCAGATTCTCTACCAGATATTCCTTTTTGGCTGCCCGATAGTATTCTGCACCATGTATGTTTTGTCCACTTACTTTATTCCACATCTTGAGGAAGATTTTCTGCAGGGTATTCACTTCACTACCATCAATGCGGCAATGCATGTCGTGCCATTCACCCACTACCTTTGTACCTTTTATATAATAGTCGGCAACGTTCATGCCACCTGTATAGGCGATTTGTCCGTCGATGACTACAATCTTTCGGTGATCACGGTTGAACACTCCATGTACCCATGGGAATTTCATCGGTTTATATTCATAAATCTCGATGCCCATATTGCGTATTTTTTTGAGGTGCTTCTTTCTGAGCGGTTGATTGTTGGAAGCATTTCCGAAACCATCATAGAGTGCCCTTACCTTGACACCTTCCTTGACTTTCTCGCCAAGCAGATCAAAAAGAAGTCCGGCAATACTATCATTCCTGAAGTTGAAGTATTCCAAGTGTACGCTATGTTTGGCCTGTCGAATAGCCTGGAACATATCATCAAATTTCTCCTGACCGCTCATCAGAAGTGTAACAGAATTATCGTGAGAAAAGCGGATGCCTTTCCCGCGAAGCTGATTTACGATCAATGAATCGCTTGTCTGTGCGCTGCACAGCGAACAAGACAGCCACAATGTCGCAATGAATAATAAATATCTCATCTTATTAATCAATAACCTCTAAAATCAATAACCCATGAAAGAATCCCTCACAAAAGGAATCCCCGCATAAAAAATCCGTGTAATCTGTGCATAAATCCCTTATACCATACAAGCATAATGATCGACGATTCCCATGAGATGGTTTTCCTGATCTACTACGAGTACAGTATGAACCTTGTACTTGTGCATGATGCGTTGTATCTCGGAGATTTTGGTGTTTGGATTTACCATCTTCGGAGTAGTTGTCATGATGTCGCTCACAGTCTTGTTGAAGAATTCTGCCTGCCATTTCTCCATAGCACGACGGATGTCACCATCGGTAATCAATCCGATGACCTTCTTGTCCTCATCGAGCGATATTCCTAATCCTAACTTGCCCTTACTTACATGGATGATAGCTTCACCGAGATGCATTTCCTTAGGAATAATAGGCAAATCGTCGCTTCGCATGACATCCTCTGCAGTTGTCAGCAATCGTTTTCCTAACTCACCGCCTGGATGGAATTGCGCAAAATCACGAGGTTGGAAATGGCGCACCTGCATCAGCGCAATAGCCAAGGCATCACCCATGGCAAGTGCTGCTGTTGTGCTACTTGTTGGGGCGAGGTTTAATGGGCAGGCTTCCTTCTTTACCTTTACTGTGATATGAAAGTTGGAATATTTTGCCAGCAGTGACTTCGGATTACCTGTCATGGAAATGATTGGGATGTTCATGTGAAGTACCATTGGAATGAATCGGAGCAATTCGTCTGTCTGACCGCTATTACTCAAAGCCAAGACCACGTCCTTATCTGTCATTACACCCAAATCGCCGTGATACACATCGAGTGGGTTGATATAGAAAGCTGGTGTTCCGGTTGATGCAAGTGTAGCTGCTATTTTGGCTCCTACATGTCCACTTTTACCTACACCGGTTACAATGATTTTTCCCTGGCAGTTGTACATCATGTCAACTGCTTTTTCGAAGTTCTCGTCCAGGAAAGGGATTTGATCAAGAATAGCCTGTGCCTCTTCTCGAAGTGCCTGTTCACCATAGGCACGGACGGTTTTGTCCTCTATATGGTTGTTCTTTTCTGTCATGATTGATGATTCTTAAACTGAAATGTTATGTACTAAGCCAATAGATCGGCGATTAATGCTTCAAGCTTGTCCAATTCCAACATGTTAGCAGCATCGCTTTTTCCATGGTCTGGGTCTGGGTGTACTTCAAAGAAATAGCCTGTAGCACCGAAAGCTTTAGCTGCTTTAGCCATGGCTGGTACGAATTTACGGTCTCCAACGGTTTTTCCGTCACCAGCACTTGGACGTTGTACGCTATGGGTACAATCCATGATGACATTAGGTACAATCTCCTTCATATCTGGAATGTTACGGAAATCAACAACCAGATTGTTGTAGCCGAAACAGTTGCCGCGTTCTGTAAGCCATACTTCCTTGGCACCGCTATCCAGTGCTTTCTCCACAGGATAGCGCATATCTCTACCGCTCAAGAACTGAGCTTTCTTGATGTTTACAATTTTACCGGTCTTTGCTGCAGCCACTAATAGATCGGTCTGGCGGCAGAGGAAAGCTGGAATCTGAAGTACATCACATACTTCACCTGCAGCTTCTGCTTGATAGCTCTCGTGAATATCAGTGAGTACACGTAAGCCGTACTTCTCCTTGATATCGCTGAGCATCTGCAAGCCTTTTTCTATGCCTGGTCCACGGAAAGAGTGGATAGATGTGCGGTTAGCCTTGTCAAATGATGACTTAAATATGATGTCTGTTCCCAACTCCTGGTTGATGCGTACCAACTCCTGAGCTACTGTTTCCAGTAACTCCATGGATTCAATGACGCATGGACCTGCTATAAATGTTGTTGCCATATCTTATTATTTTAAAGTATCTAATTTTAATCTCCTAACTCTTGTTTCTTGACTCCTAAATCCTCTGTCGTTACGTTCTTGATTGTTATTTCACGTTGTGGGAAAGGAATCTCAATATTGTGCTCGTTGAGCGTATCGTAAATGCATTCCATGATGATACCATCGTCTGCATACTGTGTGAGTACGTTGACCCATACCAATATCTTAAGCGTGATACAGTTGTCATCAAAACTCTTCAAAACGATGCGTACACCTTTTTCATGATAGATACAATCGAGTTTGTTGAGTGCCTCAATGAGTATTTTCTTAACTTCTTTTACGTTGGTACCGTATGCCACACCTACTTCTAATATGTCCAACTCATAACCATGATTTCGGGTCATATTTTTGTAGTTCTTGGCAAAGAGTTGAGAGTTCTGGAATGCTATGACGGAGCCGTCTGTAGCCTCCAGCATCGTGGAAGTATAGCTGATACTGCTTACGCGTCCACGGGTTCCTTCACAAATGATGTAGTCGCCAACTTTCACGCGACCCATCATGAGGGAAACGCCATAGTAGATGTTCTCCAAGATGTCTTTCGATGCAAAACCCAGACCCGTTGATAAACCTGCGAAGATGGCCAATAACCAGGATTTGCCTACATGGAATATCGTGAGAGCTATCATCAGCCAGATGCCCCAGACCACTACCTGCAGCACATTCTTGAACATCATAATCTTGGAAGCTGCAGACGTCGGATCTGACTTCTCGAAATGATGGCGCATGATATCGGTGGTTGTGATATTCAGATAGTTGAACAGGAAGTAGAGGCATGCTACAAGACTTAAACTGTATAGAGATGCCGAGAAATTCTCACTGTCGATATAATGCTTGTTGAAAATCATCCAGGTTGTGTCGCTCATGTTGAATACCGCTGCCGCCCAGTAGATGGCAATAATAAATGAGAATACACCGGCTACAGGTAAAGCCACCTTATTGATAAAGCGGAAGAACCACTTGTTTGTAATAGGTTTGTGCTTTAAATTCTTGCGCTCTGCATATACCTCCAGCCAGTCTTTGATACAGGTGATACTCAGAATACAGGTAAGCTGCATCATCCACCAGATGATGATCTGTACGGCAAGCAGGGTAAAACCAATCCACGAACAGAATGTACTGACGGTGAATACTGCCAGTGATATCCATGTGTAAATCATGTCCAGACGTGGTACTTTCTTGTTGTGTCTTTGGATGACATTCCACTGCCATAAAGTGCAAAGCAACAGAATAGGTGGAAATATGAAGTTGACCAAATCGTTTGGAATCAGGATAATACGGAACGTAATGACGAAGAAGCCTATCAGCATCAATGGAGAATAGATGCGGAAAGCACTCTTGATCTGGTCATTGCCTACACGGAGAAGGAGAGAGATGAGAATAACACCCACCAACCAGGAAAATTCCACCAGCAAATCGCTTGCCATGATGATGAAATTCTGCTTGGTAATCATTCTAATAATCCCTAAAATAGCAGCAAAGGTAACAACGGTCATTGCCATGATGATACATGGACGCTTGGCCATGAAACTTTCCTTGATGCTTTCAAACCATCCTTTCTTGATGAGGAAAGTCATCAGACAACGAATGGTCAGCAAGTTGAGGAAGACGGAAATGAGTCCATAGAAAATGATGATGCCGAAAAGAATGAAGATGATGCGTACATCCCATTGTGACATCATACCTGGTGCAGGCTTGTATTTCTCGGTGACTGAACTTTTTGCTTCTCTATAGTTGTTGCCTAAGTTGCCTAATATCTTGAAATAGTTTTCTCCTCCATTATTGAAGATGCTGGTTTGTATTTCGGAATATCTGATATTGGCATAGTCGTTGAGAGCTTTCAGCTTTTTGTCGGTTACATCGTATGCCTTGATGTATTCGTTGAGTTGCTGTTGTTTTTCTATCAGTTGCCTCCTGATATTAACAGCAAGGGTCAGATCCACATTGCGATTCACTTGGGCTTCCTTGGTCATGAATATGGTGTTCATGCCGTAGAGATAGTTGATGAGCGAGTCAAACCGTGCCACCTCAATATTATTTTGGTTGATCATATTGCGGAATGGGGCTGCTTTAGACTTAAATTTTCTGAACTGTTCGGTAGCTTCGTTGCAGGCATAGGTCAAGTCAAATATATAACCATTTCTTTGTGAATAGAGCATAATGGAGTTCTGGTCTGCTTGCATCATGATATGAATAAGCTCTTTGATGACAGCTTGCTGCTGAGCCTTCGCCATTCTGTTCTGTTTTTCCAGGTCTATGTGGTATTGTGTCAATTCAGTACGAAGCATGAAGAGTGTCGTGTCGAGGTTAGCTTCCTTCAGCACGGCATGAGTTGGCAATAAACACACAACTAACAATAAAAGGATAAACAGAATTTTCTTTTTCATAACAAATTTCATATTTGAGTGCAAAGTTACTCAAAATCAGAGATAATGCAAAATAATCGATAAACTTTTTCGTTTTTTGTTTGGTAATATTTGTTTCTTTTCTTAATTTTGCATTGAGAAAGTGCCTGATGAATTTAGAATATGGGTGCTTCTCGTATTATTGTAGTAAGTGGAATATTCAAATTAATCATATAAGTATGTTGTATTTGATAGCTGATAGTGGCAGTACAAAAACTGATTGGAACTTGGTGGAAACTGATGGTCGTGTTCTGATAACCTGCCAGTCGCAGGGATTGAATCCTTATCATCTTCGTGAGGATGAGATTCTCCGAATTTTGGATGAGGATGTGAAAGTTCCTCTTTTAAATAAAATAGGTGATGCATTGGCAGGTCCGCTGATGGTCTTTTTCTATGGTAGCGGAATTACTGATGCCATGAAACCGAAGGTGGAGGCTTTGCTTCATACTTCTTTTCCTGGAGCAACTTGTATAGCAGAGAGTGATATGCTGGGTGCAGCCCGTGCTTTATTGGGAAGAGAACAAGGTGTGGCTGTCATCTTGGGAACGGGTTCCAACAGCTGTTTCTATGATGGAGTAAATATTGTTCGGGGAGTTCCTCCGCTGGGTTACATCCTCGGTGATGAGGGTAGTGGTACTGCAATAGGAAAGGCTTTTCTCAGATTGATATTGCGTGAACCTGTCATGTCTGCGGTGAAGGAAAGATTCTTTGCATGGGCTGGTATGGACTATGCTGGTATTATTGATAGGGTTTATCGACAACCTTTAGCTAATCGTTTCCTGGCTTCCATCTCTACGTTTGTCGGTGAATTACTTCAAGGTAAGGCTGATGCTAAGGTTGGATTAACGGATGAGGAGTATAAACTCTTGAAAGAGATGTTGGTTCAGGTGTTTCGTGATTTTGTTTCTCATATTTTATGTTCTTATTCCTTGGCAGAAAATGCTGTAGGATTTGTAGGCAGTATTGCTTTCTATTTTCAGAAGTTTATCTTGGCTGCAATGGAAGAAACAGGAATGAAAATGGGAGTAATCATGAGGTCTCCTATGGAAGGTTTGATTCGCTATCATTCGTCTAATTCCCCAAAAAGTTGATTACTCAATAGTCGCTTGATTTTCTTGATGGCTTAGGGCTTTTGTTTTTGCGTGGGCAAGCAAGAATTTCTGCGTTTGAGTCCCTATTTTTGTGGTGAAGTGTTTTTGCTTGGATTCCTGCATCTTATAGCATAGATTCCTGCATTTTTACTCGGCCTCCTATATCTTATGATGATACTTAACACTTTATAAATAACTTAATAACATATAAAAATTAATGGCAAGTATAAAAGAAAAAATAGCATACGCATTGGGTGATGCTGCTGCTGGTGGTATAGTTTGGAAGGTAATGTCTATTGCTTTCCCTTTGTTTTTTACTAATGTTTTTGGACTTTCATTTGCTGATGCTGCAGTATTGATGCTTGTTGCTCGAATGTTTGACGTAGTGACTGATCCATTGATGGGTAGTCTTGCAGATCGTACTCAATCTCGTTTTGGTACCTATCGTCCTTGGCTTATCTTTGGTGCGATTCCTTTTGGATTGATTTTTGCATTGTTACTCTATACTCCAGATTTTGGACCTGTGGGTAAAAGAATATATGCATATACTTTATATCTCTTGATGATGGCAGTATATACCATGGTAAATGTTCCTTATGGCTCCTTGTTGGGTGTAATGACCGATGATGACAATGAGACCAACCAGTTTTCTTCTTTCCGTATGGTAGGAGCCTATGCAATGGGATTCATTACATTGCTTTCTTTTCCATATCTGCAGAAGATGGTGGGTGGTACTGATGCGCATCAATATGCTGTGATAGGTGCTGTTCTTGGTGTAGTTGCAGCCGTGCTGACTTTGGCTTGTGGTCTTATGACAAAAGAACGTCTGAAACCTAAGCGTGCAGAAAAGTTCTCTTTCCATCAATTTGTAGATTTGGTGCACAATAAAGCCTGGTTGTATATGACGGCCATTGCTGTATGTACCAATTTCTTTAATGGTTTCCGCTATGCTGTAGCCGGCTATATGTTTGATTATTGCTTGCATGGTAATGTGACTGTAGAAGGGCTGATTATCAATTATACCGTTTTTATGGCATTTGGTGAGGTTACCTGTATGATTTTTGGTGGAGTGTCTCCTTGGTTTACTCGCTTGGTTGGTTCTAAGCGTATGGCATTTTTCTGGGCTGCAGCACTTTGTTTAGTACTTTCCATTGTTTTCTTCTTTATCCCAATGGATCCATCTTATATTTGGGTTATGATAGCTTTGGTTGTGCTTACTTCTATTGGAATTGGAATTTATTCACCATTGATGTGGTCTATGTATGCTGATGTGGCTGATTATCATACAGAACACTTCGGGACATCTGCAACCGGACTTATCTTCTCATCTGGTACCATGTCTCAAAAGTTTGGTACAGCCATCTCTGGTTCATTGATAGCATTATTGTTGGGTATGGCTGGAGCTAATATGATAACTGACGCGATGGGTAATACGATGATAGACCCTAAGTCTGTGACAGATTCTGTGCTTACCATGGTATGGTCTCTGTTCTCTCTGTTCCCTGCTGTCATCGCCTTCTTACTGATGGTATTAAGTTGGTTGTTCCCAATCAAGAAGTAAAATGATATTTCCAATAAATATGCTATTATTATAGTTAAATACACTTAATTGTGTATGAAATATCAAGATATATTTGGACTTTTTGAATATTTATACTAACTTTGCATATTATATTAAGAACATATATTGTTACACACTATTTTGTTTTAACTTTTTTAATAAAGAACATCTTTTAAGTATGGATAAGGAATTTGAGGACTATTGGAATTTGCATCAGCGGCATTTGATATTAAGTGCACCTGAGAAGCTGCGCTCAGAATATATGGAAGCCGGCCGTTTGGACTCTCCTGCAGATTGGGTTTGTTTTATCCTTCCTGTTGGAGTGGGTATATTGCTGCAGCCATTACTGAGATTTACAAGTGAAATTCTATCATGGGCAATAGTTTTAGTCGTCGTTGTTGTATTGTTTGTTCTCATGCAAATGATAAAGCCATATATATCCAAGAAAAAGACCGAGGCTGAAGCTTTGGAAGAGATTAAGAATTATTATTATGAGCGTTATAAGAAAACAGGAAAGTTAGATACATTGGAACCTTGGAATGATTGATTTCTTGTGGTTCATATGTTTAAATATAGATTTCATGATTGTTTAACACTGTCGCTAAACAATCATGAAATCTCCCATAATATCGTCTGAAATGTAAATTCCTTCTCTTGTTAAAGACAATCGATAGTTCTTGTTGTCTATTTTCATAAGCCCTCTTTGTATTTTGTCGTTTGCTTCGTCGAGCAATTTCTCCTGATAGCATTTTCCAAATTCCTTTTCTGTCTTTTCCAGATCAATGCCATCACTTGTTCTTAAGGCAGTCGTTATCAAATCATTATAACGTGTGGCAAGATCAAGGTTTTCTTTTTCCGAAGGCAAGATTCCTTGATGGATGCTATTGATATATTGTTGGATGTTATTGACATTCCAACTTCTGGTTACTTCCATGTTTCCAGATTGATTCTGCGCTCTACGATAGGAATGTGCTGCTGCGCCCAGTCCTATGTATGGAGTTTCGTTCCAATAGCTGCTGTTGTGTCGTGAGCGGTAGCCTGGTTTTGCAAAATTACTGATTTCGTAATTCTCATATCCTGAAAGAGTAAGCATGTCAACCAAGGTGTCGTACATGTTTCTGCTTAATTCTTCATCAATTTCTTCAATCTTCCCTTGTTCCAGCATTTTGTATAATGGAGTTCCTTCTTCATACATGAGACTATAGGCAGATATGTGTTCTACACCTAATTGTAAAGCTTGTAGGATATCATATTTCCAATCTTCTATGTTCTCTTTTGGAAAACCAAACATGAGATCGATACTGATGTTTTCTATTCCTGTATTTCTTAGAAGAGATACTGCTTCTTTAACTTCAGCAGTATTGTGACGCCTACGAAGAAATTGAAGTCTTTGGTCGGAGAACGTCTGTGCTCCCATGCTGACTCTGTTGACTGGTAGTTTCCCCAGAGTCTTGCAATAGTCGGGTGTAACATCATCTGGATTACATTCCATGGTGATTTCCATGTTCTTGGTAAAAAAATCTCCATACGTCTCTTTTAGCTTCGTGAAAATCTGCTGCAGATGTCCATCTGAGAGTTGGCTTGGTGTGCCACCGCCCAGATAGATGGTTTCAATAGGGTAGTTGTCGCCCAATGCCTGGATTGCTGGTCGCAGTTCCATTTCTTTGCATAGAGCATCTACATAATCATCTTTCCATTTGAGAGATGTAGTACTGTAAAAGTCGCAGTAAATGCATCGACTTTCGCAAAAAGGGATATGTATGTAAATTCCTGCCATGATTTTTATATTTTAAATTTATGATATCATCGTCTTTATGTTCAGACGCGGTGCCTCTTATTTGCATTCTGTGTTTCCTTATATAATAAGGTGTAAGCACGAAAAGAGTATTTAATAAGGTGCAAAATTACTAATATGTTTTAAAAATAGAGCATTTTTAGGTCGAAAATTTTGCAAGGGTCAGAAAAAAGTGGTAACTTAGAAAACGAATTCAGGAGAAGATGCCTTGGTGTCCTCTCCTCACTAACAATTATGTATAACCCTTAAAATCTATAAGCGTCATGAGAGTTTATAAGACTAATGAGATTAAAAACATTGCGCTGTTGGGCAGTGCGGGTAGCGGCAAGACTACACTTGCCGAGAGTATGTTGTTTGAAGCAGGCGTTATCAAGCGTAGAGGCTCTGTAGAAGCGAAGAATACGGTGAGCGACTACTTCCCAGTTGAGTTGGAATACGGCTATTCGGTATTCCCAACTGTTTTTCATGTAGAATGGAACAACAAGAAGCTTAATATCATAGACTGTCCAGGAAGTGATGACTTCGTGGGAGGTGCTATTACTTCGCTCAATGTTACCGATCAGGCTGTGATTCTTATCAATGGTCAGTATGGTCCTGAGGTAGGTACACAGAATAACTTCCGCTATACAGAGAAGTTGGGCAAGCCAGTCATCTTCCTTGTCAATCAGCTTGATTCTGACAAATGTGACTTTGATAATATCGTGGCTACCATGCACGAAATCTATGGTTCTAAGTGTGTACAGATACAGTATCCTATCGAGACCGGTTCTGGCTTCAATGCTCTCATTGACGTGCTATTGATGAAGAAATATTCCTGGAAGCCAGAAGGTGGTGCTCCTATCATTGAGGAGATTCCTGAAGAGGAGATGGACAAGGCCATGGCCGGTTCCGAAGACGCGGGCCTGCGCGACAAACTGGCCGACTTGAGCCGGCAGCCCGTGGGCGGCGCCCCTGCCGCTCCCGACGGGGATGCCGCTGCGGCCCCCGCTGCCGCTGCCAACGCATCCGCCGCACCGGCCGCGGCCCCTGCCGCCAAGAGCCCGTATCCTTTCAACAAGCCTTCGGACAACGGACTGGCGGCCTGGGGCAATGCCCCCAAAGGCGCGGCCCAGCCCGCTTCCGAAAAAACGGCGCTCGTACATATTCATTGAAGCCGAGTCAGATGAAGAGATTTTAAAGCAGGCGGCGACGAACGGCGCGCCCCTGTATGATTTCGTGTTCCAGGTGGCGGCCTTCCGCAATGTGGACGACGCCGACCGCCTGCGCCAGCGCCTGGAAGGCCAGGGCCTGCGCACACGCGGCCAGAAAAGCGGCAAGCTGACCCTGGTCATGGTCCATATGCGCGGCACGGATCTGGATGCCGCCAACCTCAAAGAAGAGCTGCAACGCATGCGGCTCGGCTCTCCCCTGCAAAAATCCAAAAAACGGGTAGGCGGCAAACCCCGCCCCCGCTAGTGAGGCGTGTTACCCTTTATGAGCAGCATCCTGACGTTCTGCAACCGGCTGGGCGCCGCTGTGCTGCGCATGCTGGGCAGTCTGGGCGCCGTGACCCTTTTCATGCTCGACGGCCTGCGCCATATCTTCACCAGTCCCCGCATCGTTCCCCGCACCATCCAGCAGCTGTACGTCATCGGTTACAAATCCCTGTTCGTCATCCTGCTCATCGGCATCTTCTGCGGCATGGTGCTGGGCCTGCAGGGCTACTATACCCTCGTCCAGTTCGGTTCCGTGGGCATGCTGGGCTCGGCCGTCTCGCTGAGCCTCATCCGCGAACTGGGCCCCGTGCTCACGGCCATCATGCTGGCCGGACGCGCCGGTTCCTCCATGGCGGCCGAGATCGGCGTCATGCGCATCTCCGACCAGATCGACGCCCTGGACGTCATGGACATCAACTCCATGGCCTATCTGGTCAGCCCCCGGCTGGTGGCCTCGCTGCTGGCCTTCCCCCTGCTCACGGCCATCTTCGACGTCATCGGCATCATCGGCGGTTACCTCACCGGCGTGCTCATGCTGCACATCAACGAAGGCGCCTATCTGTACCGCATCGCCAGCTCCGTGACCATGAACGACGTGGCCGGGGGCTTCATCAAATCCCTGGTCTTCGGCCTGCTGGTGGCCACGGTCTGCTGCCATCAGGGCTACACCACCCACATGCGGCGTGACAGTGTGGGCCCCGAAGCCGTGGGCAACGCCACCACCTCGGCCGTGGTCATCTCCTGCGTGCTCATCCTGGTGGCCGACTATGTGCTGACCTCCTTCCTGCTGTAGGTGACCATGAACGCCTGGGACATCTCTTTTTCTTCCCTTTCCGTAGGCTACGGCGACCACGCCGTGCTGCATGACATCAACGCCACCCTGCCCGGCGGCAAGGTCTCCGTCATCCTGGGGGGCTCCGGCTGCGGCAAGTCCACCCTGCTGCGCCACATCATCGGCCTTTCGCGGCCCATCAGCGGCAACCTGCGCATCGGCGGCCAGGACCTGTTCAGCCTGCCCCATGCCGAGGCCCGGCGCATCCGCCGCCGCATGGGCGTGCTTTTCCAGGACGGCGCCCTGCTGGGCGCCCTGACCCTGGTGCAGAACGTCTGCCTGCCCCTCAGCGAGCATCTGCGCCTGCCCAAGGACGTCCTGCGCGAAGCCGGGCTGCGCGTCCTGCGCATGGTGGGGCTGGAAGACTTTGCCGACTATTTCCCCAACCAGCTTTCGGGCGGCATGCGCAAACGGGCGGGCCTTGCCCGGGCCCTCATCGCCGAGCCGCGCATCCTGCTGTGTGACGAGCCGACCTCCGGCCTGGACCCCATCACGGCCGCGCGCATGGATGCCCTGTTGCAGGCCATGCACCGCCAGTACCCGGAAATGACCATCGTGGTGGTCAGCCATGACCTGGCCAGCCTGCGCTGCATCGCCGACCATGTGCTGGTGCTGCGCGAGGGCCGGGCCATCTTTTCCGGTACGTTGCCGGAACTGGAGGCCAGCCGGGACCCGTACCTGCTCCAGTTCCTGCGCCGTGAAGGCGGCGACGAGGAAAGCCTGGCCGACGCCCCTGCCGACCCGCGCGTGAGCGCCGCCCTGGACAAATGGTTCAGGACCTAGGCGGGGCCGGCGGCCCTCTGCCCTGTGCTGCAGGGCCGTGCCGCCGCACCCATCGTCTGATACCCGGCGAGCCGCCAACGAATGTTGCCGCATATCGTTGCGGACGCACCTTGAAGATTGCCCCTGCCGGGCGTATAACCATAGCGCGGCATTGCCGCACAAGGAAATTGCCATGAATTCTTTCCGCCAGACCGCTGTCGGCATCTTCGTCCTGCTGGGCCTTGTCTGTGTGGCCTACCTGACCATCAAGCTCGGCAAGATGGAGGTCTTCGACAGCAAGGGCTTTGAGCTTGTGGCCAACTTCAACTCCGTTTCCGGTCTGCGCGTGGGCGCCGACGTGGAGATGGCCGGTGTGCCCGTGGGCCGTGTGGCCTCCATCAAGCTGGATGACGACCTTTCCCGGCGTCAGGCCCGCGTGGTCCTGATCCTGGACAAGGACCTGCAGCTGCCCGCCGATACCATCGCCTCGGTCAAGACCAGCGGTCTTATCGGTGACAAGTACGTCAACCTGACTGCCGGCGGCTCCGAAGACATCCTGGCTTCCGGGGACCCCCTGGAAGAAACGGAATCCGCCGTGGACATCGAATCCCTTATCAGCAAATACGCCCTGGGAGGTGTGTAATATGAACAACCGTCGCACGGTGCTCGGCCTGCTGGCCGCTGCCGCCCTCACCCTCTGTCTGTCCCTGCCCGGCTTTGCCCCCGCCGCCGACGCGGCCGAAGCTTCTCCGGCCCGCAAAGCCCTGGAGGTCTCCATCAGCCGCGTACTGGACTGCATCAAGAACCCCGACTACGTGAACCCCGCCACCCGGCCGCCCCTGCGCCGCCAGATCGAGGACGAGGTCTACCATATCTTCGATTTCGGCGAGTTCTCGTCCCGTACGGTGGGCCCCCGCTGGAAGGAATTTTCCGCCGCCCAGAAAAAGAGTTTCAGCAACGCCTTTGCCGACCTGCTGCTGACCACCTACCTGAACAAGGTGGACGGCTATAACGGCGAGCAGGTGGCCTATACCGGCGAGATCGCCAATGCCGCCAAGACCCGTGTGGAAGTCCGCACCGAGATCACCATGAAGGACGGCACCCGCGTGCCCGTGGCCTACCGCATGATGGCCAAGGACAACAGCTGGCGCGTCTATGACATCATCGTGGAGAACCTGAGCCTGGTCAAAAACTACCGCACCCAGTTCCAGGACATCCTGACCAGCGGCACCCCTGACGAGCTCATCGCCCGCGTCAAGGCCAAGGCCGAAGAAGTGCGCAAGCAGCCGGTCGGCAAATAGCCGCCAGACGGAGACAGCATGCGTCCCCATATCCTTGTCCCGCTCCTGCTGCTGACGCTCCTGTGCGCCGCGCCCGCCGGTGCCGCTCCGGCCGCCCCGGCCACGGAACACGCGCCGTCGAGCCTGTACGACAGCAGCAGCCCCACCATGCCGGCCGGGGCCATCTCCGTGCATCCCTATGCCCATGAGCAGCTGGCTGACGGGGATTCCCTGGATGATTACGACAGCGAGCCCCTGACCAGCATCGCCGACCCGCTGGAGCCCTGGAACCGCTTCTGGTTCGCCTTCAACGACATCTTCTTCCTGCATGTCGCCAAGCCGGTCTACAACTTCTACGAGACCGTCGTCCCCCAGCCCATCCGGGGCGGCGTCAAAAACTTCTATGCCAACATCCTCATGCCCAAGCGCATGATCAACAGCCTGCTGCAGTTCCGCGTCAAGGAAGCCTTTGTGGAATTCGGGCGCTTCTGCATGAACACCACCGTGGGCCTGGGCGGCTTTGCCGATGTGGCCAGCACCAAGAAGATCCTGGTGGACATCGATCCCGGCGGCGAGGATTTCGGACAGACCCTGGGCCGCTGGGGCATCGGGCACGGTTTCTACATCGTCTGGCCCTTCCTGGGCCCCAGCTCCGTGCGTGAAAGCATCGGCTTTGTGGGCGACTGCGCCACCGATGTCTTCTTCTTCGTCCATCCCTGGGAGCTGGCCACGGCTTCCGAGCTCTACCTGCGCTTCAATGCCCTGGACGACCTGCTGCCCACCTACGAGAGCCTGAGCGGCATCGCCGTGGACCCGTACATCGCCGTGCGCGAGGCCTACATCCAGTACCGCGAGGCGCGCGTCAAACGCTGATCCGCCGTCACCTCGACGACATCCGGGGGAAGGAGCCGTTTCCGCAAGGAAAGACTCCTTCCCTTTTTCAAACCCGCCGTGCCGGAGCCCTGCCGGGGACCGGCCGCCCAACCCAACAGCCGGGGAACACTCCGCCCATGAACCTGGACGATACCCTCACTCTGGAACAGCTTTCCGTCAGTTTCAGCACGGACGACGGCATCCTGCCCGCCGTCCACGCCGTCAGCCTCAGCCTGCCCCCGGCGGGCATCACCTGCCTGGTGGGCGAATCCGGTTGCGGCAAAAGCCTCACGGCCCGCGCCATCCTGCATCTGCTGCCCGAAAATGCCCATATCAGCGGCCGTATCCTGTTCCGCGGCCGCGACCTGCGCACCATGCCCCCGGAAGAGATGCGCGCCCTGCGGGGCCGCCATATCGCCATGATCTTCCAGGAACCCATGACCTCGCTCAATCCGGTGCTGAAGGTAGGCATGCAGACCGCGGAGCCCCTGCGCCTGCATCTGGGCCTGTCCCGCAGCGAGGCGCGGCAGGAGGGCATGAAAAAAATCAGAGTGACAATGATCGTCATTTTTGTTGCGTTTCTTGCGCT
>OHBM01001510.1_pt1 | contig 16988 bp, 17 predicted proteins | sample 1577251 | NCBI WGS metagenome assembly OHBM01 (sample SAMEA3541557, study PRJEB24748) | human gut metagenome | biome: human gut; feature: human-associated habitat; material: faeces | place: China | collected 2012 | reverse complement strand
ACGGAAGAAATAAGTTGTAAATAATGCGCAGGAGGCATGGAAATGAAAATTGCATTTACAGATATGGAAGAAGAAATACTGCCGGCATTTAAAGGCGGCGAAAAGGAATACAGGGCGAAGCGCTACGGCGATGAAGCCTGCAAGATCATGAGTGGCAGACTGATCCCGGGTGCATCCATCGGTTATCATAAGCATACCGAAGATTATGAAGTGATCTTTATCACAGCAGGAGAAGGCAAGGTATTATATGACGAAGAAGAGATCCGCTTAAAAGCCGGTGACTGCCATTACTGCCCGCAGGGACATGCACATTCCCTGATCAATGACAGTGATGCAGACCTGACTTTTTATGCAGTCGTACCTGTCGCATGACCTGCCCGTTTTTTACAAAATAAATATGGCAGGATGTAGAGCAGAAGTATGCGGTAAATGATATAAAAAGAAGAAAAGAAGGAATAACGATGAAGGTTTTAATGGTAAACGGAAGTTCAAAGCCAAACGGCTGTACGGCAACAGCTTTGCAGGAGATCGCAAAGGTGTTGAGAGAAGAAGGAATCGACAGTGAGATCGTATGCTTAGGCGGCGGACCGCTGCGTGACTGTATCGGTTGTCTGGGCTGTACAAAGCTGGACGGACAGTGTGCATTTAACGATGATTGCATCAATGAAATTCTGGAAAAGGCAAAGACCTGTGACGGTTTTATTTTTGGTACGCCGGTTTATTATGCGCATCCGAGCGGCAGAGTGTTGTCTGCACTGGATCGGATGTTCTACGCAGGAAAAAAATATTTTATGCATAAGCCGGGTGCAGCAATCGCCTCTGCAAGAAGAGCCGGTACAACGGCTTCCATCGATGCACTGAATAAATATTTCACGATCGCGGAAATGCCGGTCGTATCTTCCTCTTACTGGAATATGGTACACGGCAATAAGCCGGAGGAAGTGCTGCAGGATGCGGAAGGTCTGCAGGTAATGCGTAATCTGAGCAGAAATATGGCATGGCTTTTGAAGTGCCTTGAGGCAGGCAGAAATACCGGTGTTGCTGTTCCGGTAAATGAATATGACAACAAAACGAACTTCATCAGATAGGGATAAAGAGACATGGCTATAGCAGAAAACGAACGGAATGCAGAATTGCTGCTTGAAAAAATATTTTACTATATGAATCGTCTTGTGGATGAAAGAGAATTTTCCACCACTATTCAGACGCTGACGGAAATGGGAAAAACGCTCGTCAATGCAGATCGTGCCTCCTTCTGGTTCTGGGATAAGAGAAAGGGAGAGCATTGGACGATCGTGGCACTGGATCACGCAAGGATCACAGTTCCTGAAGGGCGGGGCATCGTAGGTGCCAGCATTACCACGGGTGAGACGATACTGATCGCAGATGCAGGCGCAGATCCCCGTTTTGACAGTTCTGTTGACAGAAGCGGCGGTTACGATACAAGATCAGTGCTCTGTATGCCGGTGACGGATTCCCGCGGGCGGGTGATCGGAGCCTATCAGGCGATCAATAAGTTAAACGGAGACGGAACTGTCGGTGTGTTTACGGAAGAGGATAAAAAGAGACTGGCACTGGCAGCCGTTTACTGCGGCAAGACGTTGGAATCGTATCTGCTCCTTTCCGAAAACCAGACTGATCTGACAACAAAGCTGCGGAACAGGAAGGGTTTTTATGAGTATTACAATAAAAGAGTATTGCCGTATCTGATCGCACATCCGGTATCGGTTGCGATGGGAGATATTGACTTCTTTGATATCACCAATCAGATTTACGGATCTGCAGGTGGTGATGAGGTCCTTCGGAGCATTGCGGATCTGATGCTGTATCATGTGGAAATTGATGATGAAGTGATCCGGTGGGAAAACGACCGGTTTGTGCTGTTATTATCAGGTAAGACCGCACAGCAGGCAAAACAGGAGATAGACGACTTAAGAAAGACAATTGAGGAAACTGTATTTATACACAGAGGGCATGAGATCCATGTGACGATGTCATTTGGTATCTGTGAACTGGATTATGAAAAATCATCCGATGAGAATCTGGCATTTGTGGAGACTGCATTGCAGCGGGCAAAAGAAGCCGGACGCAACACAGTCTGTATTGCCGAAAAATAAAAAAGATAAGCTGTAGCCTGTTTACTGGGACAGAAGACCGGAATAATAGAGCGAGTCCTTTGCTTCGATCGCGATATGTTCGGTATTCTGTGCCAGTATTTTTTTATAAGCGGAAGGCGTATAGCCGATATATTTTTTGAAAAGCTTGTTAAAATAGCTGCTGGAATTAAAACCGACCTTCAGTGCAATATCTGAGATGGAAAGAGTGCTGCTATCCTGCGCAAGCAGATCAACCGCAGAATAAATCCTGTATTTCAGCAGGTAGTCAAACGGAGTCAGCTGCAGGCAGCGTTTAAAGCAACGACAGCATTCACTCTTACTGATATGGATACTGTCTGCAATATCCTGCAAGGTAATCGGTTCTTCGTAATGCTCCATAATATAGGTAATTGCGGCTTTGGTTCTGGATTCGTCCAGTACAACCTGCGGATCATAAGCCGGAATATGATCATGCGGCAGATCCTGGATATGGTTCAGGAGCAGAAGCCAGATCTGGATCAGATAGCTTTTGGTCAAAAGCTCATAGCCAAAAGATTTCTGCAGGTTGATCTTAATGATCTCACTTGTCAGCATAGAAATAGAGTGGTCATCCTCTTTTTTATCATTCATGACATAAGAACGCAGACCGGGCGTATTGGTGACCGGCAGAAGATATGCGGATGAAAAAACAGAATGTCCGTAACCAAATATATAATTGGGGCTGAATACGATCGAATGGAAGATACAATTCTGCTCATTATGCGGATGCACGGAATGCATCACATTGCGGTTGATAAAAAGTGTATCGCCAGGCGATAAGACATACATATTATCACCGACTGAAAATTCAGCGGATCCTTCCTTTATTACGATCAGTTCGATCTCACTGTGCCAGTGCCAGTGGATCAGATTCAGATACATCATGTTCAGATCAATACGGTATACCGCAACAGGGTAGTCAAGGCTGCCATGCTGTTTCATTTCATACAGATCTTCACGGACCTGTATTGTTCCTTTGTTATTTTTTTCCATTTGTTTGCTCCCTAATACACTTTCATTCCTCTTCCTACTATGGTATCATAAAAAAATGTCAGGGTCAAAATGATGTTAAATTTCTTTACCATGGAAGGAGCTTTTTGATGAACAAAAGAATTGTTTCCATAATCAGCTTTATGTTAACCATAATGATGACAGTGAATGCTATAGCAGCAGTTCCGGTTTCGGGAGAAAACGGTCAAAATACGTTATACAGTGCTGTGAGTAACTCATATGGAGCGGATGCAGAAGCTGTTTCAGTGAGTGATGATTCATTAAGTGATAACACGATCAGCGGTGACTCGTTAAGTGATAATACGGTCAGTGGTGATTCCATCAGTGACAATACAATTAGTGATAATACAGTCAGCGGAGACTTGGTCAGTGATAATACAATCAGCCGGAACATGGTGGATGCAGGCGATGATCTGGCGGCAGAACAGGCGGCTGTTTTTTTCCTGCAGACTGCAACAACTGTGATGAAAGATATCGGACACACGGTAGCGGCGGTTTTTACAAAAAGTGTGAAAAAGCCTGCACAGGTTAAAAAGCTGACACTGAAAAATCCTGCAAAGGGAAAACTGTGGATCCGTTATCAGAAGGTAACGGGGGCAAAAGGTTATGAGATCGTTTATGCGACAAATCGTTCATTTACGGCATCAAAGATCGTACTGGATGTGAAAAAGACGAAGACGGATATTACAGAGCTGCCACAGGGTAAAACGTATTATGTGAAAGTCCGTGCTTATAAAACGGATGAAAACGGGAAAAAAATCTACGGTAAATACAGTAGTAAAAAGAAGCTTACGATCAAAAAAGGCGTGGCGGAGATCGAGGCGAAAAAGGGAACTGCAAAGCTTGGCAGTGTAAAGCTGACAGATGCGTCTACGGTAAAAGCGGCTGCAAAGATAAAGAAAAGGGTAAAGAGCAGTGATGAATATTATTACTTGTTTGCGCTGGACTCTTACCAGAATAAAGTGAGCGGACTGAAACCGGTTGCAAAAGCCGCAAAGAAGAAAAGTGTGACCTTTACCTTACCGCTGCAGAAGGAGACAAAGAATTCCGTTTTACAGAAGAAGTTTGTGGTAGCGGTTAAAAAAGGCAGAAAATACATAATACTCAGTGATGCCATGTATATTACCAATCCGGAAAGGACTGCTTATTTTTCCTATCCTTTTCCAACGGCACCTTCTAAGAAGGGACTGCAGATCAATGCGGATATGATGCCGGACGTTGAGGAGCTGGGCGTCAAAAATACAGCTTATAATATTATTCTGTCAGATATTATTGCAACTGCCGGACAGCACAATACACAGGAAGGAATTCCTTATGAATATAATGGAAAAACTTACTGGTTTTCCAGATCCGCAGTGCAGGGATATGACTCACTTTTCCTGAAAACAAGAGCGGAAAATATGGTTGTGACGGGTATTCTGCTTCTGGGCTACAGAAGTGATCTGACATATCTGATCGCACCAAAGGGCAGAAGTCAGGGCCATCAGTACTATATGTTTAACACAAAGTCAAAGAAAGCAAGGCTGCAGCTGGAAGCAACTTGTAGTTTCCTGGCAGAACGCTACAGCGGAAATGCTTATGTGACCAACTGGGTGGTCGGTAATGAAGTAAATGCTTATCAGGACTGGAATTATGCTGGACTGAAGAATATACAGGAGTATGCCAGGGCTTACGCTGAAGAATACAGGCTGGTTGCAACTTGTATGAAGAGCATGTACCAGAATGCAAGGGTATACATTTCTCTGGATAATAACTGGACAAGAACGACAACAGGAGTATATGCGGGTAAAAAGTTCTTAAACCTGTTTGCACAGGAACTGGAAAAGGAAGGAAAAATAGGATTTCATATTGCTTACCATCCTTATTCCTATCCGCTGACTACGGCGGACTTCTGGAACGATACAAGCGGGCTGGCCGGAAAAGGATCAAAAGCTAAGGTTATAACGATGGCTAATCTTTCCGTTATGACAAATTATGTGAAGAAAACATATGGAGAAAACACGAGGATCCTGCTGTCGGAAACCGGATTTTCTTCCGGACAGTCGGAACAGATCCAGGCCGCGGCGATTGCTTATGCTTATTATATTGCAGAAAGCAATGATATGGTAGATGCACTGATCATTTCCCGCCATGTGGATAATGAGGTGGAGATCAGGCAGAATATCCGAACCGGTCTGTGGACAACCTATGGAGACAGTATTCACCCGAATGAATGGGCAGACCGAAAGAAGTATGCGTGGTATGTGTTTAAATATATGGACACGACAAAAAGCAGTGAATGGACGGATTTTGCATTGAATTATATCCGGGCAGAAAGCTGGGAAAGCCTGATAAAGGGATTTTCACAGAGTCGTTTTCTGGCAATGCGGAATATGGCTTCGACAGAAGTTTTATGGCCGGAGAAGATCACGCCGAAATATGTGCAGCCGATCAGTCTGCAGGGATCTGAGAGTCAGACGATTTCATACAGAGGATCCGGACTGAATAAAAATGTTTCCTGGGGCTTTTCAAAAAATTACGATGTACCGGTCAGTTTTACAGTGCAGCCTTACTTTGTAACAAGGCTGCAGGTAACAGGCAGTACAAACAGACAGGTAACTGTCAAACTGCGGTTCTGCAGCGGTGAAAATGTACTGGAAGCAGAGAAGGTAATACAGGCAGAGGAATATGTCAATCTGGCGGTGAAGGTATCTGACTGGCAGTATGCGGGCAGGATCGATAAGATCGAAATTTATTTTCAGCCTGCAGGAGGTGCATTTGTGAGTGGCGCAAAGGCAAAACTGGATAGTAAAAGAACCGGAACCTATACAGGAGTCATTGAGTAGAATTTCGCAGAAAAATGCATATAGTAATGATAAAAAGCAGAGGGAAATATGGCGAATCAGAAGCTGGAGGATCAGCTTTCCCTTGCACTGGATACACCGGCGCAGATGCGGGAAAAGTCAGATAATCTGGATACCGGATATGCACCGTCGGAAAATACATGGGAACTGATCGTGAAATATAACGGCAATCTTGACAGGCTGACAGGCGGTATCCGGGTCGAACCGTTGATCGCAGGGTATGCGATCGTGACGATCCCCGAAAATCTGATCGGCGCTTTTTCCCGGATGGAAGAAATAGAATTTATTGAAAAACCAAAGAAGCTCTATCCGCAGGTAACTGCAGGACTTGGAGCTTCTTGTTTTTATCCCCTTTTGCAGCCTGTTTCCGGAAAGGCGTTATCCGGGCAGGGCGTGTATATGGCAATTTTGGATTCGGGTATTGACTATACAGATCCGATGTTCCGTTATGCGGATGGAACAACAAAGATTGCGTGGCTGTGGGATCAGGGAAAGCGGGCGGATGCGGAAAAAGGAGAAAAGCCGCCGCAGGGCTTTTTTACAGGCGTGGAATACAGCAGAAAGATGCTCAATGCAAATCTGCAAAAGAACAGTGAGCGGCTGACCACAGACGTGACAGGACATGGGACAAATGTGGCAAAAATCGCGGTGCAGGGAGCGCCGGAAAGTGAACTGATCGTTGTGAAGCTGGATACGGCGCGCGGCACATATCCGTCTACGGTGTCACTGCTCCGTGCCTTTACGTATGTTGCAAAGAAGGCGCAGGCGGAAAATATGCCTGTGGCGATCAATTTAAGTTACGGTAACACCTATGGCGCACATGACGGATCATCCCTGCTGGAACGGTTTATCGACAATATCACAGAGGTCGGCAGAAATGTGATCTGTATCGGCGCCGGTAATGAAGGGGCTTCTGCCGGGCATTTTGCAGGAAAACTTTCCGAAAATGAAATACAGAGGATCTCATTTGCCATGGGGACATATGAACGAAGCTTTTCTCTGCAGCTCTGGAAATGGTATGCGGACCGGATGGATATTTCCATCCTGTCTCCGGCGGGAGAACAATATCTGATCCGGAATCAGGATGCAGGAGGGGAGGCACAGCAGGCTGTTATGGAACAGACCAATCTTCTGATCTTCAGCGGCAGACCACAGCCTTATCGGAAGCGGGAAGAAGTTTATATAGATTTTATTCCGGTGGAAACGTATCTGAATACCGGGATCTGGACGATTGAGATCACACCGCGGCGTATTGCGAATGGAGAACTGCGTCTATATATGCCGTCTGCAGTGGTACGCTCTGAAAACACGCGGTTTCTTCTGCCGTCTCCCGCACAGACGTTGACAATCCCATCAACAGCGCAGAAGGTAATCACAGTAGGTGCTTATAATGCTTATGTCAGATCCTATGCGGCATTTTCCGGGAGAGGAGATGCAGGCAGCGATCGGGCGGAAAACAATAAGCCGGATCTGGTCGCCCCCGGTGTCAATATCCGGATCGGAGAGGGCGAAGGTGGGGCGGTTGTGAGCGGGACTTCCTATGCAACGCCTTTTGTGACCGCTGCCGCTGCTCTTTTGATGGAATATGGGATTGTGCAGGGTAATGATCCTTTTTTGTATGGAGAAAAAGTCAAAGCTTATCTGCATGCGGGAGCCAGACAACTGCCCGGTTATGACATATGGCCCAATGACCAGGTGGGATGGGGGGCGTTATGTGTATCGGAAAGCCTGCCTGAGAAATAAGTAAATTAAAATGAACGTAAAATCGTAACTAACATTGATTGAGTATGGCAACAGCAGGTTGCTTTACAAGGTTTGGAGCAGAGCAGAATACGGTTCTCATCTTTTGAAAAAACCGGAAAAAAATTGATCAAAAAGGAATGAATTATACGCTTTTTAAGGCTTGTAGACAGTTTTATAGAGTATATCCTCAAATTGGTTCGACAGTGTCGAGCGAATTTAGGTGTCAAATATCGACGAAACGCCCCATTGTCATAACCTGCAAAATACAGTAAAATATTAGCAAATCCGTAAGATACAAGGAGTAACAGTTATCATGCAGTTTAAGAGAACACTGGAAATCAAGGCAGATCATAAGCTTATGGTAATCAATGTTGCAGATATACTATATATCAAGGCATCGGTGAATGACTGTTATATCCATGTGACAAGTGGAAGCGTATATAAGACCAGAAGCACCTTAGAGGCAATGGAGGCACAGGTCGGGGAATATTTTCTGAAGGTGCACCGTACCTATCTGGTGTGTATCATGGCAATCCATGCATTGGAAGATACGCTGACACTTATCAACGGAGAAAAGCTTAACTACGCAACCCGCAGGAAAAAAGAAATCCTTGCCCGGCTGCGGGAAAAGCAGAAAAAACTGATTGAGGGCTTTGCCATGCCGAATACACCAAAGACGCCGGAAGAGTATCATGCGTTCTATCGGAGCTTTGATCAGATGCCATTTGCCTTTACGGATATCGAGATGGTATTCAATGAGGACGGGCATGCAGTGGACTGGATCTTCCGCTATGGCAATGAGAAGCTGGCAGAGGTGGAGCATGTACCATTGACCGGATTGATCGGGAATATCTTCGGCAGTATTTTCTCCAATATGGACGATAAATGGCTGTGTACTTATGAGCGGGCAACGCTGTATGGAGAACAGCTTGAGATTATGGCTTATAGTCCGGAATTTGCTTCCTTTGCCTGTTTGGAAGTATGCAGGTATATGCGGCAGAATATTATGGGAATTTTCAATACGAAGATAATGGAGAAAACGCATCAATTTATGCGTATAATGGAAGCGACAAAGAGGTTACCATTCCTGCCTATATCAACGACAAGGCAGTAACAGAAATCAAGGATTATGCGTTTTTATTATGCAATTCGGTAGAGAAGATAATTGTACCATCTACAGTTACGACAATTCATACAAATGCATTTTCCAGTGCAGGAAATCTAAAGAGTGTGGTACTTACTTCCGCAGATACCAAAATTGAGGATTCCAATGAGAATACGGATAAGAAAGATACAGATGAGAACGGAAAGTCGAATCCGTCTGATGCCACAGATAATAAGAATGGCGATAATTCAGGAAATAAAGATGCCGGAAACACTGATTCGTCCGGAAACAATAACAGTCAAAGCAACAACATAGGGGATTCGACCAGTTCAAAGGATAATAAGACCGATACAAAGAATACAGGAAGTAATAGTACCTCGACAGCTAATGTCACACCACAGTATAAAGTGACTGTAGATTCCTCTGTAGATACAGCCGCAGAGGAAAAGAAACCTGCCGAGCAGTACAGTGCAGAAAACAAGACAGATGACGGCACTACGGTAAAAAATAGTGATACAGAAAAACAGAGTAGTGGAACAGAAATTGCGGGAATTGATGAAGGCTTAGATGCAGACGAAACTGCCATCAGCTCGAATGCAGATACAGCCTCCGAAAAATCACAAAGTATGCCGGTATGGGGAATTATATTGCTAGTAGTTGTAGCAGTGATTGTAGTGGCAGGAACGGTTTTATTTATCCGGAAGAAAAAGAAACAGAATTAGAGGTCATATATGGAGAGCTTTACAATCCGACTGGCAGGACAGTATTTTACAATCTGTCCTGTCTGTGATTATATCAGAGAATATTGCAAAGATTATATAGTAGCTGATGATGCAGTGCATGGAATCGGAGATAGTTCAACGGGGCGTGAGACAGGGAATGTGACAGGATGTACCACAAATGGTACGCTAGAGACACCATCCCGTTTCCGTATTGCCACAAATCAGTCGGACATCGACTTTGAGCGTGAGAAATCCGCCAGAGAAGATATCAAAGAGGGCATTCCCATCAGGCATTTTTCAGATGCATACTTAGAGACTCTTGCGGTGTATCGCAAGATTGCAGACTGCCTTTTATCCTGCGATACCATGCTTTTTCATGGCTCGGTCATTGCCGTAGATGGCGAAGGCTATCTTTTTACAGCGAAAAGCGGTACCGGAAAGTCCATCCACACACGACTGTGGAGAGAATATTTCGGGGAGCGTGCCGTCATGGTAAATGATGACAAGCCGCTTCTTCGTATCACAGACTCCGGTGTGACAGCCTATGGCACACCCTGGGATGGCAAGCACAGATTAAGCACGAATACCGCAGTACCTTTAAAGGGCATCTGCATATTGACAAGAGACATCACAAATCATATCGAGCAGGCAGAACCACATACCGTATATCCGCTTATCGTCCAGCAGACGAACCGCAGCTTATCAGCGGACGGAATGAAGCAGACACTTTCCCTCATAGACCGTATGCTTCATGTAGTGCCGGTCTACCGGCTTGGCTGCAACATGGATATCGAGGCGGCGAGAGTGGCTTATGAAGGAATGAAATATCACATCCGGCATTGACATAGCCGAACGGCTTAGTATATGATAAATATATCAAAAAATAAGCCGTTCGACCTTTTTTAGTTTGCGCAAAATTAAAATAAGCCGTTCGACTATGCGACAAGGAGACATCATGAAAATAGCAGATGCAGAAGCTTTTGGAAACGAATTACGTACACGCAGAAAAGAATTAGGATATACACAGGCGTATATCGCTGAATTTACAGGATTTAGTGTCAGCTTTATATCTGATCTGGAAAGAGGAAAGAAAACGTGTGAGATTGGAAAGGCGATTGAGATTGTAAATCTTTTAGGTATGGATTTATGTATGGAAAAGCGAGGTAAATAAAATGAGAGATTTTCATGTATTTATTGAACAGCAGGGAGAGCAGATCTATGTTGGTAAGATAACAGGAAGTGGATCTGAAGATGCGGTATTTTCCTATGCGCAAGAGTATTTGGATAATCCGTCAAGTTGTCCTATTTCAATTCATCTTCCATTGCAGGCGCAAAACTTTTCGGCAGAAGAAACAAGCCTTTTTTTTGAAGGCCTTCTACCGGAAGGTTTTACCAGGAAGTGTGTAGCCGGATGGATTCATGCAGATGAATATGATTATCTGACAATCTTAGCTGCTTTGGGGAGGGAATGTCTGGGTGCTATTCAGATTATTGAAGATGGCATGGATGTCCCAAAAGCTGGTTATCAGAAACTTACAAGGGAAGATGTATGCAGATTGGCGAAAGAAGGTGCTTCAGAAGCGGCAGAGTTGGTTACAAAAGCGCATTTGTCTCTGACCGGAGCCTCTGGTAAAGTTGGATTATATTATAAGATAGACACAAATGAATGGTATTTACCAATTGGAGCAGCTCCGAGTACGTATATTGTGAAACAAAGTCATGTCAGATTAGACGGGATTGTTACCAATGAACAGCTATGTTTACAGACAGCCAAAAATCTGGGAATTGATGTGCCGGACAGCTTTGTGGTAAATGTAGGATCTGGTAAAGATGAAGATGTGTTATTTGCAACACATAGATATGATCGAATCATTGACGAAAAATGTAGGGTTATGGATGGGTTAACAGTTCCGTTTCGACTGCATCAGGAGGATTTTTCACAGGCTATGGGCATATCATCCGGTCATAAATATGAGCATAATGGAGAAGGTTACCTAAAAAGAATGTGTGATATTTTGAAAAAATATTCCTCGAATCCAATGGAAGATCAGCTAAAACTATGGGATATCTGTGTATTCAACTATCTCATAGGGAATACAGATAATCATATTAAGAATGTATCACTTCTTTATGCTTCTGATATGGCATCCATACGATTAGCACCGGCTTACGACATTGTATGTACGATGATCTATCCAAGCAGTACTACGGAGATGGCTGTTTCGATTGGATGTGAATATGACATTCATAAAATCAAGCGAGAGCACTTTTGTCGGGAGTTGAAAAATATCGGGATTGGTGAAAAACTTGCCATGAAGCATTATGATGATATGCTAAGCAGAATAGAAAGCGCACTTGAGGAAGCGTGTGAAACACTTATGCAACAGGGATTTATACAGGCAAAAGACATGAAAAAAAGGATTTTAAAGGTGCGAAAGCTGGCGTGGATGTAAAGAAAGACATTTGCCGAAGGAAATTTTGTATGGCAGGAGTTCAAGAACAGGAGGAAAGACACATGAAGTTAAAAGATACATTTATCACACACGACAGCGATGGAGAGCAGATACTAATTGATGTAACCAGCTCATTTGCAGGACTTGTCAGAAGCAACAAGACAGCGGCTTTTATTGTGGAGTGCCTGAAAACAGATACTACCAAAGAGCAGATTGTTGAGGCAATGTATGAAAAGTACAATGCTCCGAAAGATGTGCTGCAAAAGGATGTGGAGTCGATTGTGGAGAAGCTGCGTGGCATTGGAGCGATAGAGGAATGACCAGATTATCTTATGAGGAATATCTGCGGAAATATCATATTCTCACATACAAAAATGTAGGAGTGAGTATGCTGCCATTGTTAAAGCAGGGACGGGATTCTTTTACGGTTCGTGAGGTGAAACAGGGCGAAAGCTGTAAGTTATGGGATGTTGTGTTGTATAAAAGAGGCAAAGACCAATATGTGCTTCACAGAATTATCAAGATATATGATGATTCCTATGATATCCTTGGTGATGACTGCATCGGGATAGAGCGTGGAATCCCAAAGACAGATGTTCTTGGTGTTATGACAGACTTTACCCACAAAGGGAAGCAGTGTAAGACCGATGACATAGGATACCGATTATATGTGTGGCTGTGGTGCAGACCATATAGGCTGCGTATATTTTTAAAGAAGATCAGAATGAGATTACAATCTGTTTTGAGAAAAAAGAGAGAAAAATGAATCGAAGTTGGTGTGATTATCAATGGAGAGGACAATATAGAGATCATATGGCAACAGCAGGTTGCTTTTGCAATGGTATTTTCAATCACACATCGTTGTGTGAATTTCATCAAGGCAAGCTGTTACTCCATTTAACGATACTGATCTTATCCTTTCCTATCTGGGATGGAACAGGAATGATAAGATGTAATATAACTAATGTTGAGGCTGCGGTCTGCCTTTATTGTAGAAAGTTTTTCACTATCTCATATAAAAGTGTGATTGGTAAGCATTAAATCTTAATAATTTTGTGATTTCGGTTGTAATGTTCATAGATTTCGCATATAATAAAAGTGTGATTATAAAGCATAAAACTCCAATAAAAATGTGAGGAGTGATTCTATGGAACGATTTATCTTAAAAAAGTTGCTGGATTGGAAGAATTCTCCCTACCGCAAGCCTTTAATCTTGAAGGGCGTACGTCAGGTGGGTAAGACTTGGATTCTAAAAGAGTTCGGCAGACGCTGTTATGAAAATACAGCCTACTTTAACTTCGACGAAAACGAAGAATATAAACAATTTTTTGAAACAACCAAGGATGTGGACCGGATTCTACAAAACCTTATGCTGGCAAGCGGTCAAAAGATATTGCCAGAAAAGACCCTCATCATCTTTGACGAGGTACAGGACTGCCCGAAAGTCATTAACTCCATGAAATATTTCTGCGAGAACGCACCGCAGTACCATGTTGCCTGCGCCGGTTCTCTGTTAGGTATCGCCTTGGCGAAGCCTTCCTCTTTTCCAGTAGGCAAGGTCAACTTCATGCAGATTGACCCAATGACCTTCGCTGAGTTTCTACTTGCCAATGGTGATGAAAATCTGGCGCAGTATCTGGAACAGGTGGATACCCTTGAACCTATCCCTGACGCCTTCTTTAATCCGCTGTATGAGAAGCTGAAGATGTACTATGTCACCGGTGGTATGCCGGAGCCGGTATTGATGTGGACGGAGGCACGGGATGTTTCTGCCATGCAGGAAGCATTGTCCGGAATCATCGGAGCCTATGAGCGTGATTTTGCAAAACATCCTAACCTCAGCGAGTTCCCGAAAATCTCAATGATCTGGAAATCAATTCCTTCTCAACTGGCAAGAGAGAACAAGAAGTTTATCTATAAAGTGGTCAAGGAAGGTGCACGAGCCCGTGAGTACGAGGATGCTTTGCAATGGCTGGTGGATGCCCGTCTGGTGCATAAAATTTATCGCAGCTCAGCTCCCGGCTTGCCGATTGCAGCTTACGATGACTTGTCTGCTTTCAAGATTTATTTGGTAGATGTGGGACTGCTCCGCCGTCTGGCACAGTTGGCTCCCACTGCCTTTGGCGAAGGGAACCGCCTATTTACTGAATTCAAAGGCGCATTAACCGAAAACTTTGTGTTGCAGACTTTAATTACTCAGTTTGAAGTCATGCCCCGTTATTGGAGCCAGAACAACCCACCTTACGAGGTGGATTTCCTCGTTCAGCGGGAGAACGACATCTTCCCCGTGGAGGTCAAATCCGAAGCCAACACAACCGGCAAGAGTATGAAGAAGTTCAAGGAACTGTTCCCTGATAAGGTCAGGCTTCGCATCCGTTTCTCATTGGACAATCTGAAACTGGACGATGATGTGCTGAATATCCCGCTGTTCATGGCAGATCAGGCGGATCGATTGATTGGGTTGGCATTGGAAAAGAGGAAGCACTGATGTATATGGCTAAACTATATTAACCTAAATTGAAAAAACATTGAGGCGAATGAAATGAATCAATATAACGAAATTTCTACACTTCAATATATGGGAAGCAAGACACGGATCATTTCTCATATATGTGAACCCATAATCAAAAACAAATCTATTAAGACCGTTGTTGATCTGTTTGCAGGTACAGGATCTGTAGGCTATGCACTTAAATCACACAAGAATATCATCAGCAATGATCTTGAATACTACGCATATATTATTAATCATGCAATCCTAAATGGATGCGATTTTTCTGTTACAGATGAGATTTCCTTTTGGAACGCAGTTGAACAGCAATCAGCTTCTTTGCAAGCAAAAGTATGTACTGCGGTGACTACAGAAAATAAATTCTTTATTGATACTGTAGATTACAAGCAGTATCAGTTGTTCTGTGAAAAAACTCCTTCTGTGTTTATGCCACAGAGCGATGATCCTCGCTTGAAGGAGATTTTAGATTTAGTAGATCAAGTGACTCCAGGTAAAGCACCGACGGTAGAAACTCCGTGCTTATTTTTGACATACTATGCCAATGCGTATTTTGGCATTGCTCAATGCTGTCAAATTGATGCGATAAGAAGTATTATTGGGCAGATTGAAGACGAACGAACCAGATATGTCTTGTTGGCGATGCTAATGTCTGTTATGAGTGCGAGTGCTTCTACAACGACACATTTCGCACAATATCTCAAGGTTAAAAACAAGGCAACGTGTAATAACTTGATTGGAAAAAGAAAAATCAACATCATCGAAAGCTGCAAAGCTTTGCTGGCAGAATACCGTCAAGCGGGGTTATGTACAGCAGATAGAAAAGCACTTTCTGTTTGTTATAACTTAGATTTTTCTGATTGTTTAGACTCAATTTCTTTGAATAACGAAACTTTGGTTTATGCCGATCCCCCATATTTCAAAGAACATTATTCCAGATATTATCATGTGTTGAATACCGTGTGTTTGTACGACTACCCGGCTATGGCTATGAACCCGCAGACGCATGAACTCTCAATTGGCAGATACAGAGAAGATAGGAGTGTATCTGACTTTGGTAAAAAAGCAAAGGCTTTGGGTGCGTTTGACACGCTTATCACAAAATGCTCCAATGCTGGAGCTTGGCTAATGATTAGCTATTCAGATAATTCTATAGTAGATATTTCAGATATTCAGGCATTAGCCGAAAAAAGGTATGATGTCTTGATTGAAAAAGTTGAGCTTAGTCATTCTAAACAAGGCCGTAGCTCTATATCAAAAGTTGATGAGTAATGTTATTATAATGAATGGTCAGGATTTGTTGCAGTCCTTGGAATTGTACTATCCCGGAAGGTTTTGTCTGTAATAGCATTTTACACAGAGTGGTCTCTTAGGCGACACGCATTATCTTGTTGTGTGTCGCCAGAAAGGACAAAATATGCAATTATCAAAGATAAAAATTAAAAACTACAGATTGCTTATTGATGCCGAACTGGAGGTTGAGTCTAAAACAACATTGATTGTTGGACGTAATAACACAGCCAACAGAATATTTTTACCTTCAGCCAGTATATCGAAAGAAAAATCGATTAAGTAGTTAGAAGTAAGACATCACTCATCGTTCTTTGAACGGTGAGTGATGTTGCTATAAATTCAATTATTATTCAGTTCAAACAATGTGCGGATTATGCCAAAAAGGAATTGGGATTGGATCGACAACATACATTCGTGTTCGCCGGACATGAAGTTGTATATAAGTACAGTAAAATGGATGTGAATTCCTTAAAGAGTGAAAGTTTGTCCATTGATGGAAAAGAAGTCATTTTCTTTGACTTCCTGACAAGAGATGATATGGATGATCTGATCGATGTCTGTGTTAAAAATATGGTAAATGATCAATTTACCGAAGAACAGGCACGATCTTATATGCAGGAATTACTTCCAAAGCTGGATTACTGGAAACGATATGAGGAGTTGAGTGATAACGGACAGTTTGAAGAGTTTAAAATGCAATTGATAAATGAAATAAATGATCTGCATATAGACGGTCTTCCAAGGGTAGACAAACTAAATGCACTTGTGGGGAAATATGTCAATCTGGAATATACATTGCCGAATGGACAAAAAGTGAAATTTCTTGATGATCAGAAAACCTATCTGGGGAATCAATTGGAGTCTGAATTTGGTGGAGACAGGTGCTTCGGCATTCTGGCAAGTATGGATTTTATTCTGGTATGTACATATGAGAAGGATGGAGAAAATCCAGAACTTGTGATTTATAAAAAGAGATAAAAAATATGCTGTATCAACAGGTATGGATAAGAGCCGGAGAACGGCTCTTATTTTTTGAGAAAAATTCTCCTTGACAAATACCCTGTGGGGGTATATAAAGTGAGGAAGGAAACCAAGCATTGTCGTATATTTGCGTAGCAAATGTACGGCGAAATAACCTGCGTAGCAGGTTATAGAAGTGTTCACCCGAACGTGT
>OHBM01001507.1_pt1 | contig 17004 bp, 12 predicted proteins | sample 1577251 | NCBI WGS metagenome assembly OHBM01 (sample SAMEA3541557, study PRJEB24748) | human gut metagenome | biome: human gut; feature: human-associated habitat; material: faeces | place: China | collected 2012 | reverse complement strand
CGTAATCAGCCTGCCGCCGTCCGTCTTTTGCGGATTTTCGGTGTAGTCGATGATGTCGCTGATGGCCTGTCCCACCGTGCGGCCTTTGCCGGTGTGCAGGGGCATCAGGCGCGTGGTTGCCATGGGTGTTCACCTCCTTGAAAAGCAAAACGGCCTGCCGAAGCAGACCGTTTTATTCTTCATTTATCGGATTGATAGCGGATAATCGGAACCTGTTTTACCTTTCCTCCAATGGTTCGTCGTTCCAGAGCAAAGATCATATCAGGGGTGCGTTCGAAAAAGCCTTCGTCCTTTTTCCAGCTCATGCCGCATTTGCAATGCTGCAAGCCTATGAACTGCTGCTTCATCTTTCTGCCGCAGTTCGGGCAGACCTTATTACCGTTTCCCATATTATTCAGCCCGCGCTAATCTATATAGACTGCGGATGGATTCCACGACCGTATGCCACGACAGGTCGGCAGCATAGGAGAACTTCTTCTGATAAGCCCGCCACAGCTTTTCCATATTTGAGTCGGCCTCGACTTCATCAAAGGCCGGAGGCGCGTCGGCAAGATACTTCTCTGTACCGCGTTTCCTGGCCGTTGCAATGAGCGCCGCACGGAGATCGGCTGGGACGATGCTCTGGCCGTGGAGCTGGCTCAGAATGTGCAGATCATAGAAATCTCTCATGCGGGTGTTGGTGGTGGCGCGGGACACGACGGTTTCCAGCTTCTCGGCAAGAACGGTTTCCAGATTGTATGCCCAAATCTCGATGGAGCGATCCTCCAGCATCAGTTTGAAGCTGTAACGCACTTCGCGGGGCGTGATGGCGTCGCCGGTGGAAATGTCGATCTTGAGCGGCGTTATCACACTGTCAAACTCCGTTTCCATGCTGACACGGATGCCCGGATACTCAGCCTCGTCCATGATCTCGGAAATGCGCTTCACCCGAAACTCCACGCCATCGTCCACCGGCACGGAGATGATGGAGGCGATCATATTCTCTACTTCCTCGATGCCGACCGTCGCACCCTTTACGGTCGCGTCAATGTCCATCGTTGAGCGGGCGTCAAGGCCGACCATGGCAGCCACCAGCATCCCGCCCTTGAGAATGAACTTGTCCCGGTACTCCGAAAGAGAAATGCGCTCCAGAAAGCGCTCCATCATGTAATTGCGCATCAGAATCTGTGCATCTGCGGCTTTGTCCTTGGAGAGATTGCGGATCAGGTCTTTGAGCTGCCGTGCAGTCTTAATCATAAGAGTACCTCCAAATACTGCCGAAGCAGTTTTTCAACACGGAACATCTGCGCATAGCGCATCAGTTTCCGTAAGTTCTTGTCTTTTCGTTTTGCGTATTGCTTGAGTGCATCCTGAAAGGTCTGCGTCTCGATCCCGCTGCGGCTGCGGATCAGATCGCAGATGGTACGCTCCATATCATAGACAGGAACGGGATTCCCGAACGGCGTGTTCATCGTGACGATCCCCACGTCATGCAATTCTTTCTTGATGGTGTAGACCTTGATGCCGTCTGCTTGCAGGCTGGCAGGATTGTAGCCGGTCTTGACCATGATGGAATACGGATTCGGCTCCCGGTCGGTCAGGTCATGGAAAAACAGCGCGCTCTCATGGGAGAATACAGCCTGCGCACAGCGAAGGTGCAGCAGGTACATGGCGTCCGTCCATGCATCTGGCGAAACATAAACGCCATGCGCGGCCTGCTCCACGCCGCGTTGCTTGGCGTAGGCGTAAAACGTGGACTTGGCAATACCGACTTCCAAAACCTGCGCGGTCTTGACGATCCCATTGTTTTGCTGAAAAAGCAGGTCAAGCCGTTCATAGGCGGTCATATTATCACTTCCTTCTTGCTAATATTATATTCGAGATTAGCAAGAAAGTAAACAACGATTTTAGAAAAGCAAGCCGAGGCGTTCGCCCCGGCTTGTGCTTTAACTATGGATGAAGTTTTTCATGGCTGCGTTCACGCCTTGCAGTTTGCCAAGTCCCTGCACAGCCAGCATCGGAAGTCCCATCGGGCTGATCAGAAACGCCAGCATAAGGAGGATGATGCCGTTCTTTACGGAGTAGGTAATCAGCACAGCGATGGCCAGCAGGGAGAGCAGGCCGCTTGCCAGCTTGAACACGAAGCCGGAGCAGGACAGCAGTCCCGCGCACAGCCAGATGAACAGGGACAGGATAAGCGACAGCGGCGCAAAGAGAATTTTCAGGATAAACATTTTGCGGCCTCCTTTTCGCAGAGCGCGGTCAGCGCATCACGCTCTTTGGCGAGCTTTGCTTCTTCCTTTTCGGTCAAATCACGATCACCGCCCGTGATCTCCAGCTCGCGGAAGCTCTCATAGGCGTTTAACAAAGAATCCCGCAGCGCTTCGGGCGTAGGGCAATAGTCCACGGTGTTCCAGTCCTGACGGTGGTTGTCAAAACCCATGACCGTGTAGCCTCTGCTGGTCAGGACAACTTCAAAATCCGTATCGCGGTTGAGGTAGTCAGAAAATACCTTCAGCACAATTTCGTTTGTCAGCATACGTTCCGCAGCTCCTTTCCAAGCGGTCAAATTTCTTTTCTGATATTAGAATACTTTGCCTATTGGTGTTTTGCAAGGATGCGGCAAAGTCCCACGAATAGCTTTTGCTGTCTACCCGACATCTAACCATATCACATAATCCTTCTTTAGTACAGCTACCTGAACTAATTTTCTCCAGATGGGAAATATAATGTTGGTACAGTTACAGGGACGGGAGGTGTGGTACTTGCAGTTGAATGAAGCCGTCAGCAGGCGTTTGGTTGAGCTGATGCAGGAGCGTGGCATGACGCAGTATCAGCTTTATATGAGAAGCGGCGTACCGAAGTCCACCATCGGTAATCTTGTGAACTGCGCATACCCGTCTATGAAGCTGCGGATCATCCACGAGCTTTGTCAGGGATTGGAGATCGACCTGAGCAGCTTTTTTGCCTCGCCGTTATTCGATGAAAATAATCTGGAACCGTAGAAGCTCCGATGCTGTTTTGCGTCGGGGCTTTTGCTTTTGTACGGGCAGGGGCAGCGGTCATTCCGCCGCCCCTGCGACTTATTTCAGCGCCGCCAGCGAGGAAACGATTTTCTCTGCCGCCGTCCATATCCGTTCCTGACTTTGCTGAATGTCCTCCAGATCGGTTTCGTAGATGCGGCCTGTTTCGTGAGCGCGGCGGGTAAGCTGGTTGAGGTTGTTGCTGGAATAGCGAAGCAGGGACACCAGCTCCCGCAGCTCCGGAAGATCGAGCTTCACCACATATCCGTCAATCGCCATCTTGCGGAGATATGCCGCCATGTTGGTGGTGCCGAACTGCGCCATCTTCGTTTCAATCATTTCCCGTTCCTGCGGCGTGACGCGGAATTTGAGCTGAACGTCCCGCTTACGTTTTGCCATCGCTCAGCGCTCCGGGGCTTTGGACTTCGCCGAAATTTTCGGCGAAGTTGTTTCAGGCGGCTTTTTCAGCTTGTCCCGGACAGAGGTTTTCTGCTGCTCCTGCGCATAGGCTTTGCGGGTCTGGCTGAGAAACAGATCGACCAGACCGGGATGGCTGTTGACGGCCAGATAGCAGTTGCGGTCAGTACCCCATGCGTCAGGGTTGGCGGGGATGGACATGGCGTTTGCCAAAGCCCTGTTGTCGGGAGAATAGCGCCTGTCCCAGTCCGCTTGACAGACGGTGATGGCAAGGACATGGAACGTGCGGTCATAGCCGAACTGCTGCACCACCTGATCGACCGCCGCTGCATCCAGCCGGTTATCCCGGTAGTGGTCACGGATGGCGGCTTCAATCGCTTCCTTGCAGGCCGTGTTCGCTTGATTGGAAGCGCGGTAGACCGCAAGCTCGTCATGCTCTCTGGCGTAGGCTGCCGGGTGCTTGTAAACGGGGAGATTTTTCATTATCGTGCCTCCATTTCTTTTTTGTGGGGCTTTTCCGGTGCGCCATGAACAGGCGGCGCTTTCAGCCTATCCAGAACGGAAGGCCGCGCCGATTTTGCAATCGCCTGCTCAGGCTGCGGCTGTCCCTTGCCGTCCAGATTCAGCTCCATATCCAACTCAATGAGCCGCGCAGTTTTTGCGGCCAGCTCCTGCTCCTGCGGGAACGGCTTACCGACCTCGGCCTTTGCCGCCGCCTGCTGGTTATAGAGGTTTTCAAGCTGCTCCTGAACGCTGCGCAGACGCTCCGGCATTTTATCCAGCGCGTTCTCGATGCGGACAAGGTTGCCTCTGGCATCCGAACCGAGTTCAACGCGATGGGTCATCTGGCCTTTCAGCGTCAGCGTGTACGTTTTCCACATGGAATCAAAAGCAACGGACATGGTAAAGCCGCGATAGCTGCCGATCTGTACCGGGTCTTTGCCCTTGACCTCCTTGCAGGTGTCCAGCAGCGCGGCACCGGCGTTTTCCTTATCGGTGAGCCGGTCGCCGCGAATCTCCATGCCGACAAAGCCCTCTGCCGGGAGCGGATGCGCCGCGAGGGTCTGCATATCCGCATCCAGCCCACGAACAAAGCCCTTGTGTTCCTCTATCTTTTCCGGGAAGTATTTCAGCAGACTGTCCTCCAAGCGGAATTGCTTGCTGTTGTGGTCTGCTTTCATAATTTTGAGCTTGGACACCTCGATGTCCAAATCCATGCGCTCTTTGATGCGGGGATCACCGGCGCATAGCGCTTTGATCTCCGCAAAGGACAGCGCCGTAGCGTCCACGTCCTCACAGGAGCGAACCGGGGATTTTGAGGTCATGATCTGAGAGATGAATTTCTGCTTGTTCTCAACGGTCTGCCAGAGGTAGGCGTCAAACGTCCCTTCGGTCACATAGCGGCAGACATGAACGAGCTTGTTCTGATTGCCCTGACGCTCGATGCGGCCTTTTCGCTGCGTGAGATCACGGGGACGCCACGGGCAATCCAAATCGTGAAGTGCGACCAAACGATCCTGCACGTTGGTGCCCGCGCCCATTTTGGCCGTGCTGCCCATCAGGACGCGCACTTGACCGCTGCGTACCTTTGCGAACAGTTCCCGCTTTTTGACCTCCGTATTGGCATCGTGGATGAACGCGATCTGTTCCGGGGGCATACCGGCGTCAATGAGCTTTTGGCGCACATCCTCATAGACCGTGAACGGCGTTTCCGTGCTTTCCTCCAATGAAATCGCGCTCTCCAGCGCATGGATTTCCGGGCTGTCCAGCGTACCGGGTGAAGCCTTTGCCGCCCGCTGCGAGGGCGTGGTCTTTGGCGTAGAAATGTCGCAAAACACAAGCTGTGTCAGTTTTTCCTCCTCGCCGTCACGCCAGTATTGGAGAATGTTCGCCACGCACTGATTGACCTTGGTGGTTTCCTCGTCGGGGAGCATGGGATTGATGATGCGCTGGTCAAGCCCCAGCTTGCGTCCGTCCGAGGTGATTTTGAGCATATTGTCCACATCCGGGCTGACCGCACCGCTGTGTACCTTGGACGCTCGTTCCGAGAGGGCTTTCACCATGTCCTGCTGGATCTGTGTGGGTTTGGTGGCGATGGTGTGATACGCAACCTCCGGCGTGGGCAAGTGGAGCTGATCCGCCGTTTTGATGTCGGCGACCTCTTTGAACAGATTCATCAATTCGGGCAAGTTGAAAAACTTTGCAAAGCGCGTCCTTGCCCGGTAGCCGGTTCCCTCCGGGGCAAGCTCCAGCGCGGTGGTGGTTTCACCAAAGCGGCTTGCCCAGCAATCGAAGTGGCCCATACCCATCTCTTGCAGCCGGTCATGCTGCAAATAGCGCTGGATGGTGTAAAGCTCTGTCATGGAGTTGGAAACCGGGGTGCCGGTGGCAAACACCACGCCGCGCCCGCCGGTCAGCTCATCCATGTAGCGGCACTTTGAGAACATATCCGAGGATTTCTGCGCATCGGTGGTGGAAAGCCCTGCCACGTTGCGCATCTTTGTATAGAGGAAAAGATTTTTATAATTGTCCGACTCGTCCACAAACATCCTGTCTACGCCGAGCTGTTCAAAGTAAATCACATCATCCTTGCGGTCGCTGGCTTGCAGCTTTTTCAGCCGCGCCTCCAGCCCCTTTTTCGTGCGCTCCAAGCTCTTGATGGTAAAGCTGTTGCCGCCTGCGAGCTTGGTATCCTGAATGCCATCGGTGATTTCCTCAATCTGCTGATGAAGGAGCCGTTCCTGCCGCTCCGGGCTGATGGGGATACGCTCAAACTGGCTGTGGCCGATGATAACGGCGTCATAGTCGCCGGTGGCGATACGGGCGCAGAATTTCTTGCGGTTGTGGGTTTCAAAGTCCTTCTTGGTAGTGACAAGGATGTTGGCCGAAGGGTAGAGCCGCAAAAACTCGGACGCCCACTGTTCCGTCAGATGGTTCGGCACGACAAAAATGGATTTCTGGCACAGTCCCAACCTCTTAGATTCCATCGCAGAGGCTACCATTTCAAAGGTTTTTCCCGCGCCAACTTCGTGTGCCAGCAGCGTATTCCCGCCGTACAGCACATGGGCGATGGCGTTTTTCTGATGCTCTCGGAGGGTGATTTCCGGGTTCATACCGGAGAAAACGATGTGGCTGCCGTCATACTCGCGGGGACGAGTGCTGTTCATTTCCTCGTTGTATTGCCGTACCAGCGTTTCGCGCCGCTCCGGGTCTTTCCAAATCCAGTCCTTGAACGCATCCCGGATAAGCTGCTGCTTCTGCGCGGCAAGGGTGGTTTCCTTGGCGTTGAGGACACGGCGCTCCCGTCCGTCTGCATCCTCAATGGTATCGTAGATACGAATGTCGCGGAGGTTCAGCGCATCCTCCAGCAGCCGGTAGGCGCTGGCGCGGTCTGTGCCGTAGGTGGTGAATGCCGCCACATCGTTGTAGCGCACCATGCTCTTGCGGGAAACCTGCCATTCTGCGGTGTACGGGACATAGCTGATCTCGATCTGTCCGCGCAGATAGCGGGGCGTTTCAAAGGTTTCGTACATGAATTGCTCGATGTACTTCTTATCAAGCCATGTCACACCCAGCCGCACCTCAATCTCGCTGGCTTCAAGGTCTTTCGGCTGTGCGGCAATTAGGGCATCCACATTCCCGGCAAAGAACGGGTCGTGCGCTGCTACGCGCTGCGCGGTGCGGAGCTTCTGCCGGACGTTGCCGGAGAGATATTCGTCCGCCGTCTGCCAGCCCTTCGCCCAATGCTCGCCGCCGTCCTGCAAGTCAAACGGGCCGCTGTTTGGTTCCTTGTAAATGACGCCCTTCAAATCCTCAACAATCTGTGGAATCTTTTCACTGCCGCCCATAAGAGAGGACATGAAGTCGAGATCGACACAGGCTTTTTCTCCGATGCAGACAGCAAGGGCTTCACTGGCGGTATCCACAGAATCTACGCTGCGCTGCTGCTTGATGGTGCGCTTGTGGAACATATCCGCCTTGCGCTCCAGCTTTCCGTCGTCATCCAGCACTTCCAGTGAACACAGGAGGTAGTAAGAGGAATCGTCAGAGAACGCAAGACGGTTCGCACGGTCATTGATCAGGCCGTGTTTTGCGGAGAACGCATCATAGAGGCGGTTTAGCTCGGTCTGCGCTTCCTGAATCCGGCTTTCTGCGCTGTACTCGTCCATTTGCAGGGCAATCAGCTCATTCACGCAATCCCGCAGCGCGACCATGCCCTTGACACGCTCGGCGGCGGTGGCGTTCAGCTCCGGTTTGACCATGCGGCTGTTTTCCCGGTAGTACACCTCGTCGTCCACCACGGTGTAGGAGTAGTTTTTCACATTGGGGTCTGCGGGGATGGACGTGTCGATCTGTTCGCCCTCGCCCAGCTCTGGCAGTTCCGCCTCCTGATAGGTGCCGCGAATGTTTTTCACGGCATCATGGAGCTGATCTGCAAGTGCCAGCCCCTCAATGGGGACAACGGTAAAATCCTGCTTGCCGTATTGGGTGCTTTCGGAGGTCTGCCTGCCGAGGATCATCTCCGGGTGGTCAACAAAATAGCGGTTGATGGCAAAGCCATCCTCGTTCTGGCCGAGGTGTACCCAATCCGGTTCGATCTCAATGGGACGGTCACGCTTTTGGAGAAAGAGAATGTCCGAAACCACATCCGTACCGGCGTTGGCGCGGAACGCATTGTTGGGCAGACGAATGGCACCCAGCAGCTCCGCCCGCTGCGCGATGTACCTGCGGACTTCGGGCGATTGCTTGTCCATCGTGTAGCGGGAGGTCACAAACGCGATCACGCCGCCCGGACGCACTTGGTCGAGGGTTTTGGCGAAGAAGTAGTCGTGAATGGAAAAACCGAGCTTGTTATAAGCCCGGTCATCTACCTGATATTGTCCGAACGGGACGTTGCCCACGGCGAGGTCATAGAAGTCTTTTCTGTCCGTTGTCTCAAAGCCCGCGATGGTAATGTCCGCCTTGGGATAAAGCTGCTTGGCAATACGTCCGGTGATGCTGTCCAGCTCCACGCCGTAGAGCTTGCTGCCCTGCATCTGCTCCGGCAGCAGGCCAAAGAAGTTGCCGACGCCCATTGACGGTTCCAGAATATTGCCGGTCTGGAAGCCCATATTGCCGACCGCTTCATAGATCGCCTTGATGACGGTGGGGCTGGTGTAGTGGGCGTTCAGCGTGGACGCACGGGCGGCAGCGTATTCCTCCGGGGAAAGTGTGGCGTACAGCTCTGCAAACTCGTCCGACCAGTTTGGCTTATTCTCGTCGAAGGCATCCGCAAGACCGCCCCAGCCCACATAGCGGGAGAGGATTTCCTGCTGCTCCGGGCTGGCCTGTAAGCCCTCAAACTCCAGCTCTTGCAGGAGGCGGATCGCCGCCATATTTGCCCGAAACTTTGCTTTTGCGCCGCCGACGCCGAGGGCATCATCGGTGATGTGGAAATTCTGCGCGTCGCGGTGGCTTGCCGCCTTGAAGTCAGCGTAAGCGGCCTGCTCCGCAGCGGCAACGCTGGGAAAGCCCTGCCACTCGCCGTCAACGGGGATAGATACCGCAGGACGGTGTGCGGGAGGCTCGTCGATCTCAGCCTGTGAGATGGCATCATCAAAATCAGGCACAAACTCGCCCATTTCCGAGAGTGCCGCGCGCCCTTCCTGCTCCAGAATCAGCCTTTCTTCATCGCTCATGGCGGGCGGTTCAGGCTCGGCGGGTTCCGCAGAGGGCGGGTCATGCTCCGGTTCCGGGATGTGCAGCGTTTGGATTTCTATGTCGTAGGGCAAGTGCGTTTTCTCGGCAGGATAGAACGCGACGGGTTTGGTGACAGGCTGCGGCTGCTCCCGTTCCTGCTCTTCAACAAACGAGCGTATAAACGCAATGTGTTCAGCGCGGAAGATGGGAAAGCCCTGCCTGTTTTGAAAAGTCACATCGCGCAGAGATACTTCATCCGTGCCGAAATTTACGCTGTCAATGACAAACTTCCGTCCGTCAATCTCCAGCTCCATGCCAATGGGGATATACTCCTTGGCATCGGCCTCGTTGATAACATCATAGCCGTCGGTTTCATTTGGCTGCGCAAACACGAAGCTGTGTCCATGCTCCAGCAGCCGCTTTGCGGCGCTTGCCCATTGTCCAAAATCATAGCCGGTCACAGCGGTTTCGCCCATACCGGGAATATCGCGTTGCAGCAGGCGGCGATTCAAAGCGCTGGCGGCTCGTTCTGCATCTGCACCATAAAAAAGCAGCCGTTCTCCGACACGGACACCGATGAGCTTTTCGGGATGCTCTGCACGAAGTGCCTGATATGCCGAAATATTCGGCGCAAGCTCACGACCCTGATCTGCAATTCGTGTGAGGACAGCAGAAACCGGTTCGGTTCTGTGTTCCGGCTCGTGATTGCTCTCGCTGGAGGATGAAACGACGCTGAGATGCGCGACAGTTTCATCTGCGGAATCAACATTATAGAGCTTACCATCAATTTCCACGCGCTGCCCCATAAGGTTTTGAACCGCTTGCGGCGTCTCCGGGGTTGGCTGTTCTGTGTGCTGCGCCGCAATGACGCGCTGCGGCTCCGGTTCAGAAACCTCGAAATATCTGGTGTCGAGGTAGCGTTCAAAGGAATTGCGGTCGATGCTGACAGGTTCCTGTCCGGGTACGTTCGGTAACGTGTGCCAGACGTGATCTTCATCTACACGCGCGATAACGCCGACTGCTGCTATGTGGTCTAACTCTATGGATGAAATGCGATCTCCAATATGATAAGTATAGCCAAGCGGTGTTGTAAACGCCGGAGGGGATAGCTCAATTCCCATATCCCGTTTGATGCCATCCAAGTAAGCAATGGCGTTATTCTGTTCTGCAAAGCGGAGCGTTTGTTCCCCATCTCCGCAGAACCGTTCCAACACCTCATCCCAAATGCCGGTAATTCCGCCCTCGCCGGGATGCAGACGAATGGAGTATCGGTCAGGTGAAAATAACCGCAGTCGCTCATTCTCATCGTAAAATTTATTCTCGCGGATGAGCTGTGCCAACCGCCGCTGTACCTGCGCCCATGTGAGCGTCACCGGCTCGGCGTTTCCTACATGGATATACATGGGAGTTTTGCTATCTTCCCAGCCATATTTTGCAGCCAGCCATGCGGCGGTGCTGCGTTCTCGCCCATGCGCCTGCATATATAGTGCGACTTCCTGCTTGCCCTTTAGGTTGTTGTGCCAATCCAGAAGCGCGTTGTCAATGTCCTCCTGTGTGATCTGATAGGGAGAGGGTGCGACCGTCGCTGCCAGCGTGGGATACAGTTCCTCCAAAAGCTCCTGATGCAGCCGGTTATGGAACGCGGGCATATCAAAGTACAGGCGGACAAGCTGGAGATCATCAGATGCCGTGACAATACGACGGATAGCGTCCGCACCCTCCAGATAAGCGTTCTGGCGGTCTGAATTGCGGCAGGCATTGACAAAAGCCGTATCTTTGGAAAGCGCGTTGCCAACGGTCAGCTTGTACCCGTCAAACAGCTCCCGTACCGTGGGCTGCGTCACATCGGCGGCAGGATCGCGGAACACCCTCGTGCCGTCCGCGCCGAACTCTGCTTCATAAGCATTGATGGCGGCTTCTGCTTCATGGTCGATAGAGCGCAGCGTGTAAATGTGGCGCTCACCTCTAAAGTCTGGCGCTTCGGCAATCGTCACATCATACTTATCGCGCAATTTCTCTACATACATCTCTAAATTGTGCGACGGTACGCCGCACATCTCCACACGGCCAGCGCCGGGTATCTCTCTTGTGGTAAGGTTGAGGTCAAGCAGCTCCGCCGCCTGTTTTGCGTCCTCGCCGTAAATCTCAAAGAAATCGCCCACCTGAAACAGCACGATGTCGTCCGGGTGGGCTTCCTTGATGGCGTTATAGCTGTCGTAGGCGGTGTTTCGCACCACATCCTGTGCCTGCGCCTTATCATAAAGCGCCTGTTCGTCTGGTGTAAAATAGCGGTTCATCCGAATCAGCTCAGAGATACGCGAAGCGACCTTGTTCCAATTCATTTGAACATCTGCACAGCCCGCTTTTTTCAGCGTGATGCCCTTGCTGCCGTGATCTTCATAGCTGCCGCTTTCTCTGGATACGGCATGGGTATGCCCGCCGATGCCGTACTCCTTTTTCAGAAAATCGGCATTCTCCTTGGGAGTGTGCGAAGTCTGGAAAAACGCATAGATGCGGGTCTTTCCACCTTCAAAGCTGCTTCCGTTTGCAAGAGAAGCCGCAATTTCATCTTCGGTGATAAACCTGCCGGTTGCTGGAACAGCCTCCATATCGGAGCGGAATTCCTTTCGCGGAAGGGACAAATCTTCCAAACGTGTGAGAAGTGCCTGCGACTTGTGGTAATGGAAGCGCAGCAGCGCACGGTTTTCGCGGTAGGCGTCCATGAATACCTTGTATTCTGACAGGAGCCTATCCCGGAACGCCGGATTCAGCAGATCGTCCGTCAGACGCTCCGTTTCCTCTGGAAAGCTGGTGCTATGGATATTACCCAAGCAGGACAGATACCCCAGCGACTTTGCTTCATCCGAGAAATCGTGATAAAGGTTCCAGACATCCACAGCAATACCCAGCCGCTCATAGCGCGGGGCTTCCGTGACCTCAAGATTGGTGGCAAATGCGCCGCCGTCCAGAAGTTCCTCAATACGCTCCGCCGCATCTGCCCAGCCTATCACTTGGGCAGAACGAAGATAGCGAGAGGTATCTCCGGTTGCAATATGGATACCATCGTCCCCGTACCATGCGGAAAACCTGCCGTTATCCGTAATCAGGCCGTTGCCGCCGTGGTAAAGAGCTTTCAGAAATGCCGCGCGATCCTCTAAAGGTTTTTGCTTGGAGAATTCCGCAGCAATTTTCATCCGCGCTGCATCCGCATTACCGCCCGCGCGCAGGATGTGGTCAATATCATCCTGAGAAATGAACATAGAAAAAGCGGAGGGTGTTACACTCTCCGCTTCTGCGATGGATTGAATTTGTTCTGCCTCTGAGGGGAAGAAGGACATCTGCGCCCCAGCAGGGGCATCGAACATATTTAGCTGAACACCAGTTCCGTGAGGATCGTTTCCTCGGCCTGCGCTTTCAGCGTGTTCATCAGCCCTACCCACTTCATCGGGTCGCTGGCTTTCAGCGCTTCCGTCACGCCTGCCGACTTCATCAGCTCCGGCATCATCTGTTCCAGCCGGTTGTTCGCTGCCTCGTCGATCTCCCGCAGATGGGGGTACAGCTTCTCGGACAGCAGCAGGCTGTTCCACAGCACCGGACGATGCTCCTTCAGGTAATCCTTCCGCATCCTGCCGTACTTGCCCAGCGGGGCTTGCGGCTGCTCGGTCAGGCTCAGATCGGGAATCAGATAATCCCCGCTGCGGGTGTAGGTCAGTTCGCTCATGGCTTTCGCTCCTTTCCGCGATTTTCTCGCGCTCGTAATTCTTGATGGTGACTTCGATCTGCCGCAGCACCAGCTCGCTGGACTGGCTGATGGCCGTTCCAAGAGCGGCGACGGTCTGCGGGGTGTTGAAATCAAAGACGTTCAGAAAATCCTCATGCTCGAAGTAATCTCCCGGCTGCATCCCGCAGCGGGACAGCAACGCATAGGTGGTGCTGACAACGGCGGCGTTCCGAAAAGCGGCTCCGATGTTGAAATCATCATAACCTTCCAGAAAGGAACCGTCAACGATGCCGACAATATCGCGCCAGTTGTCGTGCCAGTATTCATCTACAAGCTGCGCCGCCACACGCTCCATCTGATCGGCAAGTCCGTTTTCACCGGAAACGTCAAAGCGCTGTTCCAGCGCCGCAGATACCACCTCACGATGCTCTTGCCGGTATTCCCAAAGATAAGGGCGGCGAGAGTTCTCGCCGCCGCTGGTGTCGGAAACATCAAATACATATCGGAGTTTGGGTTGGTCGCTGCTGGTATCCACAAGGGCGATGCCCTTGCTGCCTCGCCGCACATAGCGGCGCATCTGCTTATTCCAAAGGTCGTATTCCGCGCAGGCCGTGGCTTCCGGGCGCTGGGCGAAAATCATGAGCTGTTCATTGTAGGGGTACTTATACAGCCTTGCGGCGGTGGTCAGAAATGCCGTCCACTTCTGGTAGCTTCCCGTGATCTGCTCCGCCGTGCGGTCTGCCATCTGCGCATAGAGCTGTACTTTACTCGGCATCCATATCCTCCTTTTCAAAATCGGGGAACAGGTCGAGCGCGTCATATTCCGCGTCGCTCATCCTGCGCAGCTTTGCGATGGCGCTGTCCGTCAGCTCCCGCAGCTCCGTTTCATCCGCAGCGAGGTAGCCGCGCATTTCCTCCAGCGCCGCGATCAAGCCCGTGCGGGTGCCGGTGTTGTAGAGGCTCATAAGCTGGCGTTCTTCAAAGGTGATGTTCATATCAAAGCTCCTTTTCCGCGCTCTTTTTGGGCGCTGTTTTGTGTGGACGTTCTTGGGCCGGTTGGCTTTTGAGCTGCTCCAGCACAGATTTCTTCTTTTCCCGGTGTGCCGCCTCTGCCAAATCCATCAAGGAGATGGACATACCGGCCTTGACCTGTGCTTCAAGGTCGGCGACGGTGGGCTGTTTGGGGCCGTTGTTGATAATGCCGTCGATCATGCCGTAATCATCTTCCATCGACATCTCGGCGGCTTTCAGATAATTCTCCGGTTTCTGAAAGGCGGGCAGCTCCTGAAATCCCATGCTGTCACAGTAGTGATAGGATACCTTGCCGTCCTGTTTCAGCGCAACGATGTCACTGACGGAGAGGCTGTGTCCCACAAAATCGCCGGGGCGCTCGTCGTTAAAAATGTAGTAGAAGTTTTCAAGGATTCTGCCGGTATCATCGTCCGGGTACACCTCACGGGTATAGACAGCTTCATAGTTGGCAGGGTCAGGCGGCGCGGCCAGACTGCCGAGATTGGCAAAACGAAGCTCCACCGGCGCATCCCGGCGCAGTTGGTAGATCGCCATAGAATCGGTGGGACTGTTCAAAAAACGCTGCTCCACATCGCGGGGAGGAATATGGCCTTTGACCGCATCCCAATCCGGTCTTGTGACGCCGAACATTCCGTCGTGCTTGATGATGTCCTCGGCTTCAAAGACCATTTCCTCGGCGTTGTCGGGATAGAGCATATAAACCGTGATGTCATGCTCCAGCAGCTCCATCGCCCGATCCTTGGAAAGCGGAAGCATATCGCCGTCCAGATACCCATAGCTGCGCATATCGTCCACCGTCAGCGTGGGGTCAGGCATCGGGACGGCCTGTTCCAGCTCCGGGAGCATATTATCTGCCGCATCGGTGGGAACAGCGACTGTGCCGGTGATCTGTTCGCTGTCCAAGGGCGGCGTAATCTGCGCCTCCTGTAAATCCTCCAGAATTTTCATATCTGCAAATGTCACCTTGGTTGGTGTCATGCCCTGAATGGCAAATACCTCCGTTCGGACAGCCCCGGCAACAGATGCAACCGGCGAATCTTCAATGGCGCTGCTGTCAATAACACCGCCATCCAGCAGCTTTTTGCTTTCCTTGTCGTAGAGCGAATAGTCCCAACCGCCGTCTGTATGCTGCACATGGAGATATACCGAGCCATCCACAAGATAAAGCGCTTCGTCTGTTTGTGTGGCGCTCACTTCTTCACGATTGATGCCGCGCTCCTTGCAAATCTCCGCAAAGTGCCGGTCAATGTCCGTAATCAGCTCGGAGGCAGTCTTGTTGATGGTTTCCAGACTGGCGCGAAGCTCTTTCAACTCCTTGCCCTTTGACCATGTGGCGATATAGCCGAAGCTGTTTTCGCCCGTTTCAATGCCGTAATACTGGCAGACCGCATAGGAGATGCTTTCGGCCTCGACCTCCTCGGTGTTGCGGCTCTTTTCACCGGGGACAAGGATCGTCTCACCATCGTCCGCAAGCTCCGTCATGTGTTCGTAGTCGTGGAGCTTGGCGTGGGCAATCTCATGGACGGCGGCGCATACCGTCTGCACCTCACTCATACCGGCGCGGATGGTGATGCTCTGCGCCTTAATGCTGAAAAAGCCGTCCGTATCCCGCGCAACGGGCTTTATCTCCATCGGAACGGGAGAAGCACGGCGCAGCGCCTCCATGAAAACCTCATACTGCTGCACATTGCCGCTCAGATCGGCGGCAAGCTGGGGCAAGGGCTTTCCCGCAGTCTGCGACACATCAAAGACGGATACCACCTTGAACATAGGGATACGGATTTCCTTTTCCTCAATGATGGCCTTGCCGTCCGCATCCAGCACCGGCGCATTGGTTTCGGGGTCGGTCTTGATTTCCTCGACCTTTTTCTTATAGGGAGTAGGAGCGATGATGCGGATACCTTTTTCGCCTTTCAGGACGTTCCTGCCGAACTGATCGCGCCACTTGTTGAAGCCCGCCACATGGGTTGCGTCGGGGCGCTGCATATAGATGAGCATGGTGTTGTTGACCGAGTAGCGGTGAAAGCGGCTCATAGTGGAGAGATACTGCCGGTACTTATCGCTCTCGAACAGCTCCTTGATGCCGTTTTCGATGCTGTCAACGATCTCCCGCATCCGGTCTTTGTTGGTTTGTTTTTCAGCCATGATGATCTCCTTTCAGAAAAAATAGCGCCCCTGCGCAGAAGAAAACACATCCTGCACAGGGGCGATTCTCCGCAGATAGACGTTGTTTTTGAGCTTGCGGATAGAATGACGCAGCCCCTTGTGATTCCGCATGGAAAAAGCCTTGCGGCACGGGGCTTTTACGCCCTCTATTTGCGGAGGTTCCAGTATTGTTCACGCTTTCGTTTGGCGTCCTGCTTTCGACGCTCCTGCTTGGCGCAGGCGGGGCAATATTTGGTGCGGTTAGAGGAAGAATAGACCGGTTTACCGCAGACGGCGCAGCGCTTTCCCGGCCTTTCCCGCATCACGTCGGCCAGCAGCTCATGGTCGGCGGGAAGTACCGCGTTTCGGAACCAGTTGCACAGCAGCGAGTAGGAAATACCCTGTACGCAGACGCAAGGCTCTCCATCATCCAGCGCGAGGCAGTTGCCGTGATCGTAATTACAGCAGAGCTTCCGAATGAGCTTTTTGGAGCGGCGGAGCTGCTTGTGATCCATACGCGGCGTATCAGTCATTGTCGAACACCAGCTTATAGCCCGCGCGCTGCCCATCGTCCTCCAAAAAAACGCTGGCATCATAGGTTTTCCCGGTCTTTTCCGAGTAGCAGCCTTTCAGCGGGGCGCGGCCATTTTTCAAAAGCGCAGCGGCAAGAGATTTCGTCAGCGCCTTTTTCTTGGCGGTGAAAAAGCGGCTGTTTTTCCAGAGAACAAAGGAACAGGTGCGGTTCTCACAGAAAAAGCCTTTCGGTGATTCCGTCACCTCGGCTCCGCAGCGGGGACACCTGCCGACTACCTCACGCCCGGAGGGGAACAGGACTTCCGCACCGGGGATGGGCTTGTAGGTCTGCACCAGCTCATTCAGCATGGCGGCGATCCCGTCCATAAAACTGGCCGAGGCGATTTCGCCGCGCTCGATCTCTTTCAGGCGGTGTTCCCATTCAGCGGTGAGCTGCGGAGACTGGAGCTGTTCGGGCAGAACGGTGATAAGCGC
>OHBM01001501.1_pt1 | contig 17038 bp, 11 predicted proteins | sample 1577251 | NCBI WGS metagenome assembly OHBM01 (sample SAMEA3541557, study PRJEB24748) | human gut metagenome | biome: human gut; feature: human-associated habitat; material: faeces | place: China | collected 2012 | reverse complement strand
AGGATATATGATGAATACTTTTATGAATACTCTGTCTAACGCTTCTAACTTTGCTCGCACTGAGAATGGCGCGCTGGCTCATAAGACTACCAATTCCGCAGTCTATGATATGTTTGCACTGGGCGGTGCTTATCGTAAGCGCGATACCGCGGATAAGATTCTGCTGTTTAAGAACGCTTATGAAGAGGATGCTACTCTGGCAATGAAGTGTCTGTTTTATCTGCGTGATTGCCGTGGCGGTCAGGGTGAGCGTGAATTCTTCCGTGTTTGTTTTAATTGGCTGTGCCAGAATGATCCTGCTCGTGCAGAAGTTAATCTGGATAATGTTTCTGAGTATCTTGGATTATCATCTTTGTCATATACCAGTAAATCAGCCAGTACTTTTAAATCTTCATTGGAGCATTCTTCTAAGAATTCCAAATCTTTGTCCTTCAAAAATTTCTTTTCAAACATGGTTTAATCATTTATAGTATTAATAAATATTTGATTCATATCTTCCTCTGACAGATCTATCCGATCAAGTTCGTTTATAAGTTGCTTTTCGGTTGGAATGATAATCTGTTCTCTTTTATTGATAACATAGAGGAAGCAACCTTTTAATCGTGTATACACATAAGATTTCTGTATTTTATCTGTTTCTCTAGCTTTGATATGTGTGATAAAGTCCTCATTAATAATATCACGTTTTTGAATTTCTTCCATACAAACGTCAAATTCTCCTTCGTCAATTATCATGTAGTCATTGCATAGATCCTGTATTGCTTCTTGTATAATATTGTATTCTTTCTTTTCTTTATCAGTTTTAAGTAATCGGGAAACAATATCACTGGCAGCAAGGGAAGACAAGATTCCAGAGAGAGTGGGAATAATTATTTTCATAGGTGCAGGCAACGGAAATCTGGACGCTAAATTGAATCCTGCCATAAATGCAGCAAATCCGACAATGGATTTAGTTATAGAAGCTGTCAATTCTTTCCAAGACATTCTATTATCCATGAATTTAATAAAATCAGGAACGGTGTTGACCAATATAAGTGTAGTGTTAACTATAACATTAGTTCTAACAAATTTAATTGCTACATTTTTAGCAGCAGCTCCGGTTACATGCTTTTCACAAATTACCGCTGCAAACTTATGGATCGTATTCTTTCCTAATGTGGAGCTATATACCGAATTAATAGCTGATTTTGACACTTGGGTGGACATTGTTGCCAATCCACGTCCTATAGTTGTTTTAAAGAGTTGGCGTATTAGCACGCTACTAAAAAAAACAGAGCCGCCAGTTTTAATACTTTCCACAAAAGAAATCTTCAATGCGTCTCCTGTATCTATATTCTTGTATTTGAGAACTGCAAAATTGATAATAAAGGAAACACCCAAAGACGATGCGGTAGATACAACGGATTGTCTCGCATCAAATAGCAATGAATCTATATTGCCTGCCTTGGCTATATTTCTTGCTTGCTTAAATGTTACACATCCGGCTTTTACTAATGTTTGAGCTTCCTTGGGATCAGTGACTCCGGCAACTTTCCCTTCTTTTATTTTCTCTCTCATCAGGTTTACCGCTTGATCATACTGATCTTTGGGAACTTCTAAGAGCATCGGTTTACCGTCTGTCTTTTGATAATAGCGATACATTCCAGTCTCCACATCAAATGCCGAATTTATGGTTTTAGCGGCTGTATCATAATATTTAGTCTGGATATATACTCCATTCACGATTCTGTCCGCACCATTCTTTTCGTTATTTCGTCCTATATCTTCTACATGCTTATGCTGCCAACGGTCGTGAAGGGAATTGGCATCCTCAGCCATGAACCCTAATCCTCCTTTTGTATGTGCCTTCATTAGCTGGGTCTCAAATTCTATATTCTGCGTGATTTTAATAGCTCCGACAGGATCTATAATATGACTATCGATAGGGGTAGCTGATTCTTTGGGGTCTTTCATGGGGCTTCATTCTCCTATACGCTTATAAGTCTCCGAATTTAGCCGTTTGTTTTGATTAAACGTTACTTATACAAGAAGGATGCGAGACTTGCCTGCCATGTTCACGAATCTTAGGCATCGCCAAACGCCCTTTAGGAATGAACAAAGAAGAAACAAAATCTCACATCCATTTTCGATATGCAGGGGTACAACATTGGCTATACCGAGACATACAAAAAACAAAATGAGCATTAGTTGTTTCTGTCCTCCTAATATAAATTTGGCGAATTTAAGATTCGGACTTAACAAAAATACCTTTCTTGTATCCAACCATTTCTCCGATTGGACGTTACAAAGATAGTATTTTTATTTTTTACAACTAATGCTCTATGAGATTTTGTTTCTTCATGTATAAGAGATTTAGGCTTTCTGAGACGGAGAAGAATATATTATTGTCTATTATTTATGATTGCATAAACTGAATATATGTCTTTTTCTATTCCCTCTTTATTTTTAATATTAGTCTTGTAGCATTTTTCTTTCTTTGTCAGTAGCTTTTGTTCTGCATTGATGTTACTCATGAATGTTTGATAATCTTTTTTGTTTATATCTCCCTTCTTTTTATCGTATAATGGAGTTTTAAATACAAGAATCATAAATATATGAATATCTGCTTTGGCGTCAATTGTTCCGGCTAAGGAAAATAACAACTGATATCTTAGATTAAAATGTTTCTTGCTTATTTTTATAGAAAAACGTTTTAATAAGCCTGTAATTCTTTCCGGAAGATTAGACTCTTTTTGATTTAATTGTCCTATAATACCTTCTATATAAGCGTCTTTAATAGTTCGGCAGTCAAAGGGCTCATCCACTTTTGCTTCAATGCCAATGAATACCTTTTTTGTGACATTCTCGTCAAACACTTTTCCCCAAATACCAAGATCATGTTTGCGTCCACTTCTAAATTTATCAAAATTAACATTGCATTCAGGAGTAGCATGTTCTAATATAACTTCTTTGTCTAATAATTTATTTACGATGTCAGATATGTATTTTACGCCATGGTCTTGAATAACAAACTTTGCTAGTTCAAATGCACTTCGTCCAGCCTTCCATTTCGCCTTAGGCTGTATCTTGCGCCAATCTTCTATACTATTTATCTGATTATTTTTTGAGTCTTCAATTTTCATGTATGACGAAGTTTTTCAGTAATAGTTATTTCCTTGTATGCTAAATAACAATATAAATTTGATATACCCAAATAAAGAACACTTTTATATCATGATAATAGTTTGATTTACTACACGTTCATTATTTGGTGCTTCGTCTAACCCTTTAATCTTTTACTCCATGCCATTAATATCCCCAAAAAAACAGCGAGGCAAATAGAGTAACCTTTTTCTGACATATTACTAATATAGAATGTTGGGAATTTTGGTTCATGAAGTTATTAATTCAGAACAAGATTAATATAAAAGTATCAGTTAAATTCTACTTATCATTAGGAGTAAATCTATTTATCATAACATCTTATCTTCTTCCAAAGTAAAACTGATATAGGGGAATAGATTAGTGCTATCTACTACTTCTTTGTAGTGGCTTAACGACTATATTTTTTATTTCATTTAGAGATTAAGAGCATTCCCCCAAAGCTTTAATTTTTCTTCTAGTGTATTATGAGTATTACTGTTACTAGTTGAGCATAGTATCTTGTATGGAACTTCAGGCACATACTCTGAAGCAGCTTTTTGACCATTGAATATAACTTTTCTGATATTCTTGTATTTGGAGAGCAGTCCGTTTAACAGCGTCTGCCAGATATATCCAAGTACGATACCACCGATCAGGTTCGGCATAAAGAATACGGTACGGAATGCATTGGTTCCTCTGTATCCCTTGGTGAGTACCAGTGCGATGGAAAATGCCAGCACATTGATCAGAATACTGGAAACAAAAGCAAACACAACAGTCAGCCAGAATGAATGACTGAAGGTGTTATCCAGTAAGATCTTGGAATAGTTCGAAAATCCGACAAAGGTTACATCATTTACGGTTGTAAATTTACAAAATGAAAGATAAATGCCCCAGATAAAAGGCCAAAGGAAACCGATAACAAATGCCGCAAAAGTCGGCAGTACAAAAATCGGCCACCATTTTTTGATCGTTCTTCCTACCATTATAATTCTCCTCTTTCCCTCTCATAGAACCCACAGGAGGAGGCAAGAACCTCGCCTCCTCTTGATGATTGATCACATATTATTTTGATTACTCGGAGAGAGCTTTCTCTGTAGCCCATCCGTCAACGAATGCACTTACAACATCATCCCATGAACCTGTGCCTGCTGCATATGCGGTAAGAGCTGTTCCAAGTCCGTTTTTCCACTCTTCAGACGGCATTGTTGTGAAGTTCCATGAAACAGGTGTTTTTCCAGCTTCTGTGTATTCAGCATCCTGTTTTACAAATACGTTTGTAGACTCCTGTGCTGTTTTGAAAGGAAGTGTGAATCCCATATCGTTTGCCATGGATTTTGTTCCTGTTTCAGATGTTACACACCAGTTCATGAAGTCCAGAGTTGCCTGAACGTCTTCATCAGATGCATTCTTGTTTACACACCAGTAGTTCTCTGTACCTGTTGCAAGTCCCTCGTTCTCATCATCTACACCAAAGTAGATCGGGATCATTGCAAGTTCGTCATCTCCGTATGTCTTGGACAGTTCTGCATATTCCCAGGTACCATTCTGATAGAATACTGCTTCGCCGTTTACAAATTCGTTTCTGGAGTCATCTGCTGTTTTTGCAGAGAGTTCAGCTCCGTCACAGGTAGAATCTGTGATGTACAGGTCAAACAGGTTCTTGTAGTTGTCAAGATATGTTCCTTTGATTGCCTCTGTATCATCGATTCCGTCTTCTTTGTACTCATAGTAGATCGGAAGGTTTGCAAGATGTGTTTTGAATCTCCAGTCAGAGGATCCGTCCATACCTGCAGATGTGAAAGCACCTTTGATTCCAAGCTCGTCCTTTCTTGCCTGAATATCATCTGCTACTTTCTTCAGATCATCGTAGCTCTTGATATCATCCAGAGAATATCCTGCTTTTTCAAGTAAGGTTTTGTTTGTGATCAGGCCATAGGATTCGATTACATATGCGATACCATCTACAGCATCTCCGTCTTTGAGCTCGTAAGTATCAGAGGTAAGTCCTTTTGTGATCTCTGCATCTGTCAGATCATAGCAGTAATCTTTCCAGTTCTTAAGTCCAACCGGTCCGTTTACCTGGAACAGTGTCGGAGCATCGCTCTTTGCCATTTCAGACTGAAGTGTTGTCTCATACTGTCCGGATGCTGCTGTTACAACTGTTACTTCTGTTCCTGTTTCTTCAGTGTAAGCTTTTGCCAGGTTCTGCCAAGCTTCATCTGCTTCTGGTTTGAAGTTCAGATAGTAAACCTTTCCACCGTCTGCTGCCATAACCGGTACGGACGGGATCATGGTTGCTGCTGTTAATGCTGCCATTGCCATTGCTGTGAGTTTTTTCATTTTCATAGTACTTGTCTCTCCTTTTTTTGTAGATTTTGTTCTCTTTCAACCTGTCTTTATTATAGATTTGTTAGTATTTTTATACTATGATAAAAAATCAAGAAATATGTTGTTTTTTCAAGATATAAAAATATAAAAAAATTGATGTACATTTTACAATTCATGCACATCAACTTCATCTTTTTGTTGAATTTCATTCAACACCCATCTTCCGTCTTCACGTATAAATGTCCAGTATTCATAATGATATGTTCCACCGGAACTTCCGCCGCCGGCCCTCGCATAACATGTAATTGAAAAGCACAGACAGCAGATACATGCGAGCAGTATACAACAGATTCGTCTATGTCTCATCATCTTTTTATTCGCTCTTATTTTTCTTTCGTTTACGGGAGATCAGACCAAGAAGGTTCTCATCTTTGGTATCGGAAAGATCATCATCGGTTACGGTTGGCTTGGATACTACGTACGCTCCTCTGGCGGCCGGCGGATCATTCTCCTGCTCAGTCATCTCTTCTGTCGACTCGTTCAACGGAACCTCTTCTTCTCTCACCTGCACAACATCGAGGGATTCTTCCATCTCGGAAACTTCCCTATCATAAGCATTGCTGTCGAAAGGTTCTTTATCAGAAGTTTCTTCCTCACTGTCAGATAAATCGTCTGCTGGCTCTGCCTTCCTGCGTGAGTTCCACGGTGCGTATTCCGGTACGACCGGTTCTTCTGGCTGTGCAGAACTTTCTGCATCATCAGATATGATCTCGCTGTCTGCATCGACTGCTTCTGCTTCCTGTTTGAGTTCTTTCAGACCGCGACGGAGGAGGATCAGGTAGATGAGGTCTACCACTCCGTTACAGAGGAAGATCCATCCTGCAAAGATTACCGTGTATTTTACCATTGTGAACGGATTGAGTACAAGGGAAACACCGAGCCCGATGAAGATCAGGCTTCCGATCAGGAGGATTTTCCAGAATCCGCTTCCGTTTTTCTTAAGTTTCAGGCTTCCTTTGAGGCTCCAGATGCTGTCTACCAGGATAAAGGTTCCAAGCAGGATCGGCAGAAGCTTGACTACGATCTGGGGATTCATGAAGAGAAAAATTCCGATAACCATCAGAACACCGCCGGAAAAAAGATCCAGGATCGTGGAATTCAGTTTCTCCAGAATATAGATCAGGATATGATAAAATCCTACAAGGATCAGCAGAATTCCAAATATAAATTTACAGATTACATTGATCGTGTTCACAGGCATAAACGCCAGGCACGCTCCCAGGGCGATATATATGATCGAGGTTACAATCTGCCCTTTTAAAAAGTTGTTGATTTTTTCCCACATGAGACTTTCCATGCTCCTTTCATCCCGATAATAAGATTTCTACAGACAGTATACCGTTTTTTGAATGGCTCGTCTATAGACATCTCCGGATGAATGTCCATTTTGTAACAACGAGCTTGCAGCGGACAGTCAGACAAAAACAGACCGGAGTCTGTGGAAGGCTCCGGTCTGAATGCTGCATATATTATTTTACGGTTACTTTGATCACATAGGATTTCTTTCCTGATCTTACTGTGATCTTTGCGGTTCCTTTCTTTTTGGCTGTGATAACGCCCTTGGAGAAAACTGTCGCGATTTTTTTATTTGATGTTACGTAAGTTACTTTCTCTGTGGAGGTCAGTGGGCTGATCACTGGTTTCAGTGTTGTCTTCTGACCTTTTTTGAGAGTCATGGAGGATTTCAGACCACTGATTTTTGTGGTTGTGACTTTATTGGACTGAACTTTGACATTCAGGGTTGCTCTCTTTCCACTCTTTAAGGTTACGATGATCTTCGCACTTCCGTTACGGTTCTGTGCTCTGATCAGACCGTTTTTGTCTACGGTCACGATCTTTCGGTTGCTGGAAACCCAGGATCTGATGGAGTCTCCATTTGCCATGCTTACTCTGACTCTCTTTGTTGCCTGTTTTCTCTGCAGAGTGATGGCGGTTGTATTCAGTTTAATGGTTGCCTTGAGTTTGCTTCCATGGTATCTGGTCTGTGTGTGTTTGCAGTATACGCAGTATCCGACCTGTTTCTCCGGCTGGAATACCGTTGCTTTTGAAACAGTCTTCCATACATATTTCGGTGTATGTTTCAGTTTCGGAATTGTTTCTGTCTTTGTCGCACCGCAGACTGTACAGGTATAAGTCTTCACACCTGTTGCTGTATAAGTTGCTTTCTTTGTCACTACACCTTTGTCATAGGTATGTTTATTTGTCTTTGCGATCTCTTCTGTCTTTGTTGTTCCGCAGACTGTACAGGTGTAAGTCTTTTCTCCTGCTTCTGCGCAGGTTGGCTCTTTTGTTACTTTTCCTTCATCGAAGACATGTTCTTTTGCTTCAAACTGGGCAAGTGGAGCAACAAAATATGTGTATGGTGTTTTTGTTACTGTGAGCTGGTAGTTTCCGGCTTTGTCTGCTTTAATGGAAGCTACCCCATCTGCGTCTGTTACAAATTCTGCTGTCTCATTTGTATCAAGATTTTTCAGTTCCACAGTACAGCCTGCTTCTGCAGACGCACCTGCTGACATCATATTTCTTCCATAGAGTACTGCCTGGAATTCTTTTCCGGCACAGATTTCGGTCGGAACATCCTTAAAGTACATGAACTCGTCGCTCCAGCTTGTTGTGTCTGCAAGCAGATAAATGCTGAATTCATCACCTGAATGCAGTACGGTTGTATTTGCGACAGTTCCCATACCTGTTTCATCTACCGGATATTCGTTATTTACATAATAGCCGACATTTCCTGTTGTATCTTCAAAAACGGTATTGATCCATCCGTTTGTTCCCACGTTGAGATATCTGGACGGATCTGCATCAAATGCTTCTCCATACATTGCTTTGTGCAGTGTGTATAACGCATCTACTACAGTTACCTGATTCTTCATTGCTTCTGGTTTTTCGTATCCATAAGCAGCTGCGTCTTTTGCTGTGACAGTAAGATCCCGAAGGCTTGCTGGCTGGTTTGCCATATTGACTCTGATCTTAACCTCGGCAACGGCTGTATTCTGTGCATCTTTTGCTGTATCAACAGCTTTCTGAAGTGCCTGTGTAGCATCACTCAGTTCCTCTTCTGTTACATTTTCTTTGTTCAGAACTGCTGTTGCTGTGTCAATAGCTTCCTTAAGTGTGGCCTTTGTTCCTTCCGGATATTGACCTGCTTCTGTTCCCTCTGTCATTCCATCCAGAAGTGTCTGTGCCTCACTGATCAGTTTCTGAAGACCTTCTGCTGCGGATTTGGTACCTTTGATGGTAACGGTTACAGAAACCGGCTGTTTGTAAAGTTTCTGCAGGACTGCATTATCCGGATGTTTTGCAGCAGCTTCTCTGTAAAGTTCACTGCTGAGTACAGAAGAAATCGTAATCTGTGTGTCGGTTTCTCTTCTTGTTACAACAAGGTTCTCATGTCCTACTACTGCATTATTGGAAGATTTGAATTTGTTGTATCCTGCACCTTCCATTTCCCATGGATCTGTAAACTGATCGTCCGGAATAATACCCTTGCCGGTCTTGTCATCAAAATTATAGATCCATTTCGGATTTCCTTCTTCTCCAAGAATCATTTCCTGGAATGGATGAAGATTTCCGGTGATGGAATCTTTGTCTGCATACTGTCCGTCATTGATTCCGTCAAAATAATGAGCCTTTGCCAGTTCCATCAGATTTAACTGATCCTGAACTTCTGCCTCTGTGATTGCTTTGACTGTAACCGGAATCTTCTTGGTCGCAGTTACTCCATCACGGGTAAAGGTCACGATCAGATTTGCGTTAATATCATCATTAGAGGCAAAACGATCTACAGCAGCTCTGTAACCATAAATTGTAATGGCCGCATTATCTGAAGTTACTGTGATTTCTCTGTTATTAAATACATTTTCACCATTCGCATCTGTGATCCTCGTGTATCTCGGAAGCTGAAGATCTGAGGTACAGTTTGCCAGATCAACTGCTCCTTGTGTATTAGAGTCTGTAATCTTATCTGCTGTATAATATTGGTCAAGAATTGCCCGAAGTTCTTCTTCGGTAGGTTTGGTTATGCCGGTACCTTTGACGGTTACTTTGAACTCTTTTGTCAAAGTTGCAAAATCAGATACTTTTTCTACATATCCGTTCAACAGTCTGTCATTTGCATTAAAGTTAGCTGTCAGGGTCACTTCTTTATCTTCCTGCTGCGGAGTAACCACACCTTCTTTTGCATCAATCAGAGAACCCCAGCCGGTGTCTTTGAAGCTGATTACGCTTTCATCAGAGGATGTCCATGTAATCTTGGACCATGCAGTGTTTACACTGCTGCTCATGCACTGTGGAAGTGTCAGATTTGAAGTTACTTCTGCCGCATCTGTATTGGAACCTTTGATCTTGTCCCAGGTAAGATTCTCCTGATCTGCTGCCATCTGTGTATTAAAGTAGTCACGATCCCAGCCGATGGTTGCTCTGCTTTCAGCTGTTTCTGCCTTTGCACCATTCTTCTCGAATACAAAAACAAGGTTTATATTTTTGGAATTGACTGCTGTAAATGAATTCGGTGCCTGTGCATAGTAATGAATAGTTCCATCTGTTGCAACGGTGTCTGGGTCATCACTGGATTTGACAGAAACCGTCACACCTGTTGTATCCATGCCAAGTGCCTCGATTTTGGTCTTAACAAGATCACAGATATTCTTGCAGGATGCAAAATCCGGACGGAGTGTTCCCACTTCTTTGTCAAACTTCTCTTTGATGGCATTTACGGTTTCTACATCTGCCGGGTCAATGCTTGATACCATTTTGACATCAATGGATACATTCTCGTCATCACCGGATGGTGTATAAGTAGCTGTTACATCTTTGTAGTCCGAAGCTTTGACAGTATAGGTGTAGGTCACGCCTTTTTTCATGGTGTAGCTTCCATCTTCGTTTGCTTTCAGCTCTGTTGTTTCTGTTTCGTCCTCATCCCACGGATCTTCCTCTTCATAGGTTACCTTGATGGATGCATTCTCGATGGCTTTGCCGTCATTGTCTACCGGATTGAATTTTACATTATAATCTGTAATATTTTTTTCCAGCTGAATATCAATGGTCTGGTCCCCGGACGGTGTGAAGGAGCTGCTTGCAGTTTTGTAATTTGGCGCTTCTACGGTATAGTTGTAGGAAGTTCCATCTATGAGATTGTAGCTTCCGTCTGCTTCCGGATTTACCGTACTATAGTATCCTTTTTTGACACTCACTTTGGCACCATTGACCGGATTGCCGGATTTGTCGGTCACATTGAATCTGATGTTTCTTGTAACGATTTTCTTCAGTGTAACGGTTTTTACTGTATTTACCTCTGTTGGATTGAAGGTAAAATAGCTTTCTGTGTAGTCGTTGTATCCGTCTTTCTTGACAGTCAGGCTGTATCCTGCACCCTTTTCCATGTCATAGGAGCCGTCAGCTTTCGGAGCAACTGCATTCCAGTTTTTCTCCAGTGTTACGATTGCATCCGGAATCAGATTACCTTCCTCATCGACTACATTTATACGCATAGTATAGTTCGGTTCTGCTGCTTCTATGATAATGGTAAATTCCTGGGTTGCAAGAGCGGCTGAAGCTGCCTGTGTTTCATCGTTGATCACATCAGCGGATGTATCAGCGGAAAACAGTCGCAGCGTTGCTTGGAAGCTCTGTGCTCCCTGCTCTGCTGTTGGCCGGTTAATACGCAGACTTCCAAGATTGGCAGGTTTTTTTGTTCCGATATTCACCCATGGACAGTCACTGTTAATATACCATCCCACTCTGTAATTTGAAGAAGAGCTCTCTGTTTTAAAACGCAGGCTACTAATTTTACTACCACTAGTCGGTATTTTAAGTCCCACTGAATAAGAAAGACCATCCTGGCTTTTAACAACACCGGCGCCACCACTTGTGATAATCTTATTATTATCTACATAATTGTTTTTAAGATACTCATCTGCTGCAACTTTCGCATCATCAACGGCATCTCCCACTGCCTCTGCGCCATCGCTGAATAAAGCATCCTCCGCATCTGCTGAGAAGTCCGCATTCTCCTCATTAACAGTTACTGCTTCCTCAGAAGGTTCTTCTGCCTGGAAGTCCTCTGTCTGCGCTTCTGCACTGCCAGTATCCTCTTCAACAGAAATATCTGCACTGTCCTCCTGTGCTTCTGCTGTTTCTGCTTCTCCATCAGAGAATTCGATATCGGCAGCAAAGGTATTCGCCGGTACCGCTGTTACTGTCATCATCGCTGCCATGGAGATGGCCGACAATCTCTTTAAAAGTTCTTTTTTCTTCACTTTGCTCCTCCTTTTGTGAATTATTTTTGGCAACAAAAAACAGAGTCTCATAATATAGATGAGTCTCTGTCCTATACAACGCGCTGGTAATGCCGACTTAAAATATTTCCGCTTCAATATCTCACACAGCAAAAACAGTTCCGGAATCGCACCGGATTTCCACAAACTGACCGTCTCCGGTCAGACCACGCCTGGTTATGTCGTTGAGCCTATTATAGCATTTCTGTCTGAAAGCGTCAATTTTTTCTATATTAATTCTTGCTTTTTTCGAAAAAAGGGCGATACTTTCATGCGTTTTCGTTTTATTTATTACGTTTTTCTGTATCTGACCGGGGGAGTTTTGGCGAATCAGGTACAATATCGAAAGGTTCTGTCGGTCAGGATCCTTGCGAAGATGAGTCCCAGGGGGAGAGCCGCTATGATCAGAATCGCGGCGGCGAACCAGGAAGCGGCTGTGGCAAGTGACATTATCCCAAGATTATAAAAGCCTCTGTAGAGATACAGCCCCGGTACCATGATAACAATCGAGGGAACCGTCAGGGAGATTCGCGGATAACCCACTTTGTTTTTTATCATGGATGCCAGAAGGCCGGCTGTCAGCGCACCGATGAATGCGGCAGCGGCAGGCGGCATTCCTGCCAGATCTGCAAGTTCCAGACGGAGCGTATTGGCAGCCGCTCCGATCACTCCTGCTGATGCTGCCAGCCGGACCGGACTGTTGAACATGATCGAGAAACCGAACACTCCACAGAAACTGGTTACAAGCCTGCATAAGATCCACATCTCTGCCGGCAGGGAGAATTTAATAAAATCAACCGGCTTCAGATGCAGAAGCAGTGCCATGATCCATGCGGACATTGCTGCAACCAGAATAATGATCAGCGCATACATCAGTCTCTCGGTTCCAGAGCGCATATCCAGCTTGGCAAGGTCAATTCCGCTTGTGATAAACGGAAATCCCGGAATAATAAACAGCATGGCACAAATGTATCCCGCCTCATGCTGAATGGAAATACTGAACAATATCTCACCGATCTTCAGAAATCCGGCATAGACCAGACAGGCCATAGAGACAGAAGAAACGATGCAGAGAAACAGAGTAAAATGATGCTTTGTCAGTTTGCATCTCAGGAAATTCCCGATCCCGGCTCCTGCAAAAGCGCAGAACATCTCAATCGGACCGCCACCCAGCAGGAACGTAAATCCACAGCATGCAAGCGCCGCCGCAAATCCAAGTGTGACCGGTGAATACAGTCCGTGTATTCTTTCGATATCATCCAGAAGAGAATGCAGTTTCTCTCCAGACATGTCTTTTCCCTCGATTTCAAATTCCCGGATAAAATGCTCCAGCCGGTTCAGCTTGGAAGTGTTTACTCCGGTATTGGTAAGACACAGTGACTGTGTAAAGCCGTTTTCGCCGTCAAAACAGGTGTACTCGATCGACATCAGGCCGATATCTGCCGTACAGGTGATCCCCATGGTTTCTGCCAGCGTATTCATGGAGCTTCTGACTCTCCATGCGCCGGTTCCGCATGCCGCCACCAGGAGATGGGCAAGGACCCGCTCACGGCGGCCTATGACGGCTCGGGCGAGATCGGCTTCACCATCCTTTCCATGACCGTCTCCCTGGCGGCGGTGTTCATCCCGGTACTGTTCATGGGCGGCATCGTGGGCCGTCTGTTCTACGAGTTCGCCGTGGTCATCATCACGGCCATCCTGTTCTCGGGCGTGGTCTCCCTGACCCTGACCCCCATGCTCTGCGCCTACTTCCTGCGCCATTCGGGCAGCAAGCACCGCGTGGGCTATGAGGGCATCTACGGCAAGCTGGAGCGCGCCTTCGAATGGCTGGCCGACAAGTACGCCCGCTCCCTGGATGTGGTGCTGCGGCATCGCCGCACCACACTGATCTTCTCGCTCCTCTTGCTGCTGGCCACCGGCTGGCTGGGCGTCATCGTGCCCAAGGGCTTCCTGCCCAGCGAAGACATGGGCTTTGTGGTGGCCACCACCGAGGCGGAGCAGGGCATCTCCTTTGAAGGCATGGTCAAGGCCCAGCACAAGCTGGACGAGGTGCTGCGCAACAACCCGCACGTGGACCGTTTCAATTCCGTGGTGGGTATCGTGGGCAGCAGCCAGAGCATGAGCAACGGCACGCTCATGATCCACCTCAAGCCCCACGGCGAGCGTCCGGACATCCAGACCGTGGTGCAGCGCCTGCGCCGCGAGCTCAACACCTCGCCGGCCATGCAGGTCTTCCTGCGCGTGCCGCCGGCCATCAACATCGGCGGGCGTTCCACCAAGGCCCTGTACCAGTACACCCTCACCGGTACCAATATGCAGGAGCTCTTCGAATGTGCCCAGAAGGTGGAGGCCGCCCTGCGCCAGGTGCCGGAGATCCAGGACGTCAACAGCGACCTCCAGCTCAAGAACCCCGAGATCCGGGTGACCATCGACCGTAACCGCGCCTCGGCCCTGGGCATCAGCGCCGGGCAGATCGAGCTGGCCCTGCAGACGGCCTACGGCTCGCGCGAAGTCTCCACCATCTACGCGCCCACCAACGACTACACGGTCTTCGTGGAGGTGCGCAAAGACTTCCAGCGCAACCCCGACGCCCTGACGCGCCTGTATGTGCGCTCTTCCAGCGGCGAGCTGGTGCCTCTGTCCACCGTGGCCAAGATGAGCCCCGGCGTGGGCCCCATCGCCGTGAACCATGACGGCCAGTTCCCGGCCGTGACCATCTCGTACAACCTGCGTCCCGGCGTGGCCCTGAGCGAAGGCGTGGCCGCCGTGGAACGCGTCAGCCTGCCGCTGTTGCCCGACTCGGTGAGCGCCAAGTCCCAGGGCACGGCCCAGGCCTTCCAGGATTCGCTCAAGGGCATGGGCTGGCTGCTCCTGCTGGCCATCGTGGTCATCTATCTGGTGCTGGGCATCCTCTACGAGAGCTTCATCCACCCGCTGACCATCCTTTCCGGCCTGCCGTCGGCGGGCTTCGGGGCCCTGTTCACCCTCTGGATATTCGGCCAGCCGCTGGACCTCTACGGCTTCGTGGGCGTCATCATGCTGCTGGGCATCGTGAAGAAGAACGCCATCATGATGCTGGACTTCGCTCTGGAAGCCCAGTGCCATGACCCCTCGCGCACGCCGCTGGACGCCATCACCGAAGGCTGTCATGTGCGTTTCCGTCCCATCATGATGACCACCATGGCGGCCCTCATGGGCGCGCTGCCCATCGCCATCGGCATGGGTGCCGGCGCCGAGGCCCGCCGTCCCCTGGGCCTGGCGGTGGTGGGCGGCCTGTGCTTCTCCCAGCTGGTGACCCTGTACATCACGCCCGTGTACTACGCTTATATGGAAGACTTCTCGCGCTGGCTCACCCGCCGCTTCGGACAGCGTTTCGAGGCCAACCGTGCCGCCCGTGCCGAGCATGAGAAGGAGGAAGGCAGCCATGCCGGATAACACGCCTGTGTGCCGCCGTTGCGGCCGTTGCTGTGAACTGGGCGGGCCCGGCCTGCTGCGGGACGATGCCCCGCTGCTGTCCTCGGGCGCCCTGAAGCCGGAGATGCTCGTCTGCCTGCGTCGCGGCCAGTGGGCCCGGCAGGACGGCATGGGCGGCGGCCTGGCCCAGCTGGAGAACGAGATGATCAAACTGGCCGGTACGGGCAAGGCCCCGCATCCGTGGCAGTGCCTGGCCTATGCGCCCGGCACGGGCTGTACCATCTATGAGCGGCGTCCCGTGCAGTGCGGCGTGCTGTTCTGCGAGGATACCCGGCCGCTGGAGGCCCTGCTGCGGGACGTCCCGGCCCTGGACCGCCGGGCGGCCATCGCCCTGCTGCCCCTGCCCGACGCGCAGCGCCGTTTGTGGGAGGAGCTGGTGCAGGCCCATGAGGAAGCCTGCGACGTGCGCCAGTACTTCGTCCTGCTGGACATGGGCGACCGTGAGGCCGCCGCGGCCATGGAGCGGTACGACGCCGCCTTCCGCCGGCTCTGTGTGGAGCGCGGCGCGCTGACGGAGGCCGAACTGCCCTTTTTGCTGGGGCAGCCCCTGCGCGATCTGCCCCGCAACGAGGGCTAGCCACGGCTCCGGGCCGCCGGATGCCCCTGCCCGCCTTCGGGATCCCTGCGGAGGACATGCCCGGCCACGGCCCGGCCCAAAAGCGCGTCCCCCGTTGACAGGACGGCAGAGCGGCCCTACCTTTAGGCACAAACGAAGATAACGCCGTCCCGTACGGCACAAGCCAAGGAATTGACATGCCTCTGTGCAGCACTGAAGAAGCCATTGCCGAGATCCGGCAGGGCAAAATGATCATTCTTGTGGACGATGAGGACAGGGAAAACGAAGGCGACCTGACCATGGCCGCCGAATTCGTGACCCCTGAAGCCATCAATTTCATGGCCAAGTTCGGCCGTGGTCTCATCTGCCTGCCCATGTCCGGCGAAATGGCCGACAAGCTGCAACTGCCCCTGATGGCCAAACATAACGGCTCGCGTTTCGGCACCAACTTCACGGTGTCCATCGAGGCCCGCGAAGGCATCACCACCGGCATCTCCGCCGCCGACCGCGCCACCACCATCAAGACCGCCGTGGCCGACGGCGCCCGCCCCGACGACCTGGTGACCCCCGGCCACGTCTTCCCCCTGCGCGCCCGTCCCGACGGCGTGCTGGCCCGCGCCGGCCAGACCGAAGGCAGCGTGGACCTGGCCCGTCTGGCCGGTCTCAAGCCCGCCGCCGTCATCTGCGAGATCATGAAGGACGACGGCACCATGGCCCGCATGCCCGACCTGGAAGTCTTTGCCGCCGAGCACGGCCTGAAGATCGCCTCCGTGCGCGACCTCATCTGCTACCGCAGCGCCCGATACCGTAATGGCTTTGCCCGGTCAGAGTTTTTGCAGGAAGGCGAGATCGTCTGCCTGAAGATCCGCACTACCAAGTTGTCCAATTGCTTCCGGAAAGGCCACCGCATCCGGGTGACTGTCACCTCTAGCGCCAAGAATTTCATCTTCCCCAACAGCAACACCCGGGAAGGTTTTGCTTCCGCCCGGACCGTGGTGGCCCATAACCGGGTATACCACGGTGGGCTGCACGCCTCCCGCCTGACGGTGCGGGTGGAACCCTAAGCGGATTGCCCTCCCTGTCAGCGGAAGCGAACAGATCACATTCTGCTCCGCAACCATCAAGCCCCGGCCAGAAAAGGCCGGGGCTTTTCTGGTTCCAGGGGCAATACCGCATAATTCTAAGTGCCGCAGCCGCCGGAGCGGTGCTTAAGCCG
>OHBM01001500.1_pt1 | contig 17044 bp, 16 predicted proteins | sample 1577251 | NCBI WGS metagenome assembly OHBM01 (sample SAMEA3541557, study PRJEB24748) | human gut metagenome | biome: human gut; feature: human-associated habitat; material: faeces | place: China | collected 2012 | reverse complement strand
GACCATTTAACCGCACCACGGAATCCTGATTTTCCACAATAATACTCATAACGGCAACCCGTGTTTCCATGACATTTCCTCCTGGTGATAAGCATACGCTCTCAGAGACATACCTGCAGTTGTTTTTGCGGCTGATCTTCCGTCAGCACATCTGCATTATAACATGTTTTTGGAGCTGCAGCCAGGGAAATCCATACTGGAAAGGCACTGGAAAATCAAAAGAAGCATAAACTACATTAAGTTTAGCTTTTAGGTGGCTTTCTTTGAAAACCTTTCCGAATCCACTGACACCTGCAAAAGAGCGGGAATGCCTGGAACGCTTAAAAGAGGGCGACCAGGAAGCCCGCAGGCTTTTAATAGAACATAATATGCGTCTGGTGGCCCATGTGGTCAAAAAATACCAATATACCGATTATGATACGGAAGATCTGCTTTCGGTGGGGACCATTGGGCTGATCAAGGCGGTCAATACCTTTAAACCGGACCGTGGTTCCAGGCTGGCGACCTATGCTGCCAAATGTGTGGAAAATGAGATCCTGATGCTTTTGCGGTCGCACAAAAAGTATTCCAGGGAGGTATCCCTTTATGAACCGATCGGGATAGATAAAGAAGGAAATGAGATCCATCTGTTAGATATTCTAGGAACACAGGAAACGGATTTGATCAAAAAGATCGAGCAGAAAGAAAATATCAAAAGAATCTATGAAGAATTAGAGAAAATGGAGATGAATAAGGAGAAGAAAACACTGATCATGCGTTATGGACTTTATGGAAGAGAACCAATGACACAAAAAGAAGTAGCAAAAAAACTTCATATTTCAAGATCCTATGTAAGCAGGATTGAAAAGAAAGCACTGATGTTATTAAAAAGTAAAATAAAGACATAAAAAAGGTCTTGTTGTCATGATCATAAAAATATGTGTACAGATTAAAAATGAAGAATGATCGATATGCAAAGAAGCATCCGGTTCCTATGAGCAGTAGGAATCGGATTTTTTCTTGTATACATGGATTGAGATTCCCGAGAATGAGTTAAAAGAAATGTTTATGAACTACAGTGTGACCGCGGAGAAGATGTATGTGCATATTAATACGATAAGAAAGAAAATTGATAAAGTGAATGATTTGGTGAAGATTGACTGGGAGGATCATGTGGATCGATTGAAGATGGAGATTTTATTGCAGTTTTTGGGATTGGAGGAGTGAAAATATTAATTTTTGTTGAGAAAGTATCGCACTTGCGATATAATAAAAATAAGAGGTGATACAATGAAAAAAAGATTATATCATGGATCGCAATTTATCATACAAAAACCAGAATACGGAAAAGGTGTAAGACATAATGATTATGGAAAAGGATTTTACTGTACAGAACAGATAGAACTTGCGAAAGAATGGGCATGTGCGAAACAGGTAGATGGTTATGCTAACATTTATGATCTGAATTTTAACGGGCTAAATGTTCTAAATTTAAATGATGGACATTATAATATTTTAAATTGGCTTGCATTATTAGCGGATAATAGAACATACTGGCAAAATGGAAGCATTGCAGAAGAGGCAAAAAGTTATATGAAAGAAAATTTTCTTCCAGATATTTCATCATATGATGTAATTATAGGATATAGAGCAGATGACTCATACTTTGCATTTGCACAGGATTTTGTTGCAGGCGTAATTTCCATGCAAAAACTTGCACATGCAATGAAGTTTGGTCAATTAGGAGAACAGATTGTATTAAAAAGTAAAAAAGCTTTTGAACAGATTACGTATATAGGAAATGAGCCTGTAGATGCAGAGATTTACTATATAAAAAAAGCCGAACGAGAACGTGAAGCAAGACGAGAATATAGAAAAGGTAAAAAAGAAAAAGCAGATATTAATGAATTATTTATCTTGGATATTATGAGAGAGGGAATAAAAAATGGAGATGCACGCTTATTCTGAGGACTATTTGCTAACAGCACAAAGAATTCTAGGAGATATGTTAGACTATGCAGTAAATGAATATGAATTTGACCCAGACGAGTTTTATAAAATGTTTTTAGTATCCGATGTATCCAGACAATTTCAAGAAGGGAATCCAACATATATAGCAGGAAAAAATGGCTGTGAAATGGTAAAAGAAGTAATAAGATCAGCAGGACTTATAATGGAAGAAATTCCAGATGAAATGTATTTGGACAAATCTCCAGAATATTGGGCTGGCTGGGCATTGGCGTATTATCAATGGTATACAGCAAGACCGTTTATGAAGATATACAAAGTAGTAACGATAGAAGATCTTCTAAAAATGTATTCCGTATATCATGAAATGGATATTATGAAATTCGTAGAAGCAATCAATGAAAAATGGGATCAATATTATACAGAAACAAATTTAAAACGTTTACGTAAAATTACAGGATTGTCACAAAGAGAACTTGCAGATTTGTCCGGTGTTGCACTGAGACAGATTCAATTATTTGAGCAAAAAAAACGAAATATTAATCACACAAGAGCGATTGATGTATTGAAGATTGGGAAAGTTTTAGGATGTAAATCGGAAGACTTGTTAGAGATATAAAGTAAAAAGGGTAGATGTCATTTTGGCATCTATCTTTTTTATTGATATAATTAGCAAATCAATAAAGTTATACGAACGACTAAAAAATAAGTTGAATGGATGATTAAAATATGTTAATATAAAAATAACTAAAAAAGTTATTTAAAGAGGTGGAGAATATGGAAAAATTAACAAATTTAGAAGAAATGATCATGAAATGTATTTGGGATTACGGAGAAGAGATTCCATTTTTACAAATTGGAAAAGAGTTAAAAGAACGGTATGGCAAGGAATACAAGAGAACAAGTATACGAACTTATCTATTTCGTTTAGAAGATAAAGAATATTTGAAAGTAGATAAAAGGGGAAGAAATGCCTATGTTTATCCGATTATTTCGGAAAAAGAATATCGAAAAGAAAAAGCAGAAGATATACTGGACAATTGGTTTGATGGATCAGCAAAAGAATTATTTACTGCATTAAGTGAAAAGATTCCAAAAAGCGAAAAAGAAAGGCTAAAAGGTGTATTAGATGATATGGATTTTATATAAAAATATGCTGATGCTGTTTTCAGCAGTACTGCTTAATTTTATATTAGGAACGATCATATATATTATTTGGAAGTTACTTGGAAGACTTGCAGAAAGCAAGGGATATGTGGAGATTAATTATTGGATATGGAAGATCGTACTATTAGCATTTCTGTGTCCAGTGGGGATTATAGTACTTTTTGGAATAAAGAAGAAAGGATTGTATGGTTTTGATTTTTGGTATGCGAATAAAATTAGAATTCTGTTAACAGTATTAGGAATCGTGTGGTTTATTGGAAGTGTGATAAGGGCTTTCATATATATGAAAAAGATGCATCAGATGCATAAAATGTTACAGAAAGGAAGAAAATGTCAGCCTGAGATCATTAAGAAAAAACAGCAGATTTGTTATGAGTTAGAAATAAAAGATGATATTGATATTTTAAAGCACAAGAAAATAAAAATTCCAATGGCATATGGAATTTTTCATCGAAGAATCATTTTGCCTGAAATTGAATATAGTGAAGAAGAAATAGATATTATTTTGCACCATGAATTGATTCATCATAAACATCATGATCTGTTATGGAAAGTAATCTTTATGATGGCTCATATTATTTATTGGTTTCATTCAGGAATGAAAGATTTGATAAGACAGTTAGACCAATGGGGAGAAGCATATTGTGATAGAACAGCTAGCTATTATATAGAAAGCATGAAGACTTATTTTAACGTTATCATAGATATAGCAACGGAAGAAAAGGAATGCAATACATATTGTATGGGGCTATGCGAAAATAGTGAACTTTTGGTTCTTCGAATGAAAAGAATGCAGTCTTATTTAAATAAAAAGCCATTAAAAAGGATAACAGCAGTTAGTTTGATGTTGATCATATTTGGCATAAGTTCGATAACTGTGGCTGCATCTACGATTGGATTTGCAAAAGGATATGTTTATGTTGCAGATCAGACAATGGATGAGGAATCAGTAATAGAAACAGAGAAAGTTATAGATTATAAAATAGACAGAAAAGAGAAAATACGGAGTCAAAAAAGAGAAGGAATAGAAGTGATAAAACAAGGAGCTATAATTCCAGATGTTAATGATGCGGGAATTCTTGATTTAAAACTTAAGGCAAAAGAAAGAATTGAAACGAAAAAGAAATATATAGATAAAAAGAAAGGGAAAGAAATCGAAATTTCAGTTAGCACAGGGTTAGAAGAGGATCATGTTAGTAAGAAAATAGCAATAGGAATTATTGAACCAAATGGAAAGGAAAGATATATTGAAGAAGGAAGAAATTTATGGCATGGTTTTAAAATAAACAAAAGTGGAGATTACGTAATTTTTATTGAAAATTATGGAGAAAAGGATGTGGATATTTCAGGTTATTGTTCAGTTAATCCATATATAACGAAAGAGGAGGATAAGAAATTTGAAGAAAGTAATAATTAGCATATGTATAATGGTGAGTTTAATGGGGGTTTTTGTAAATGTAAATGCATCAGAAGATCAGGAAATGAGGAAGTAAATTATCTTGCAAGCTATCGTTTTATGATCAAAATAGGAAACGAATACGGAAAAGGAAAAACATATACATCTGTATCGAAAGCAGATATTCCCGGATTAACAGATACAAGTTATTCAAGAATCCGTTCAATGATGGCGAATCTACAAAAGAAGAGCTTTTTCAAAAATTATAGCAATGCAAATAAAAAAGCGTTTGTATTTGGAGTGGCAATGCATACTTCAACAGATACTTTTGCACATTCAACCTATCGTTATTACAATGGAACATGGTACAGTATAACGCATGCAATTAACGAAGAAAAAGGTCAGTATAAGAAAAATGAGGCAGACAATTCTAAGTTTGTACCAGAAAGATTTGATATGGCATATCGTGCAGAGAGAAATACATTATATCGTTATCAGGGAAAAAGATCTGATGTTGCAGTATGTCATGATTTCCATGCAGCAAATGATCCAGATAAATATTATCCATCAAATCCTGCGTTCAAAGTAAAACGAATTTCCAAATATGGAACACAGGTACATTTATCAGATGCTAATGTGATTGCACATTTTGCAACAATTAACTATAACTAAACCAATAAGGAGGTTGGTCATTATGAAACAAAAAAGATTTTACAGCTATGCACTTGCAACGAGTCTTTTGATTAGTTCATTCGGAGGCTTAGTGAATGTATCTGCAGCAACCTATCAGGATGCAGAAGAAGTTAAGGCACAAGAACATGTCAGCATCATGAAAATGGATGCATCAGCAAGTGATTTGTTCAAATTTTCAACAAAATCACAAAGTAAATGGATTCCAGTTTATCCACAGGCAGATGGTATTTTAGAAATTGGTGCAAATGTATCTGTATATGATAAGGATAAAAAGGCAGTAGCGACAATTCTTGATACAGAAGATCAACAAGTATTTGTACCAAATGTAAAGAAGGGAGAAGTATATTATCTAAAACTGGCAGATCAGATAAAAGATGAATTTGCAGCAACAATTTGTGTAAAAAAAGATAATGTGACACCACTTCAGACAAATATATTATATACACAGTCAGGGCAGGATAAAAATATTTATCAAGAATTCAAAACGGATAAGAGAAGCAGCCAAAGCATTTATCTCAAACCATCTAATTACAGTAATAAAAATGTTACATTCTACCTTCAAAAAAAGGAAAAAGGTGTATGGAAAACAATTACAAATAGGATGATAGCGGTTGCAAATGATCATAAAAGGGTAACCTTTGATACAGGACTAAAAAAAGGAGAATATCGTTTAGTATCCAATGCTGCAACAGGTCAGATTTATCAGATTGCACTTCAGAATCAGCCAGTCAGCAACAAATATCAGACAAAGAAAGCAAAAGCACAAACAATTAAAAAAGGAAAAACAGTACGGAATATTTATACAACATCAGAGAAAGCAGCCCGCTGGTATAAAGTAAAAGCAACAAAGAAGCAGAGCATAAAAATCAGTACAAATAATAATTCTGGTAAATTAGAAGTAAGCATTTACAAAAAAGGAAGAAAAAAAGTGCTGAAAAAACTTTCATTCAAAGGAGAGCAATCCAAGACATATCGTGTAAAGAAAGGTACATATTACGTCAAAACTGCAAAATCAGGTGCGAAGATGAATGGAGAATACACGATCAGATGTAAATAGCCAATAATAACAAAGGTACATGGAAAAAGAAAGATGTGCAATAGGAAAAAGGAGAACATGGCAAATGAAAAAAAGATTATTATGCTTTACCATGTTACTGACAGCAACGATTAGTGCAATCACACTCACGAACAATGTGAAAGCAGCAACCAAATGGAACACAAGTAAATCAGTCACGAAAGAAGAAAACGGTATCAAGTATTCTGCATATTTGACAGAAGATGGCAAAGAAAGCTGGATCTATCAGATTAAATTAAGCAAAAAGATTACAAAATTAACGTTGCCAAAAGAAATCGATCAGGCAAAACTTACCAGAGTAGGATTTGGAGAAGAATTATATGGGGAAGGACATGATTCATATATAAATATTTTTGGAGATACGATCGAACCATGGCATGGATGCTACGGAACATTGTCATATAATGACAAGAATAAAAGAACGATTCAAGAAATTGTATTTCCCAATACCGTGAATCAGATAGAAGCAGCTTCATTTACCGGAATGACAAAGCTTAGGGAACTTAAGATGCCAGAGCAGATTACAAAGGTACCATCTTATTCATTTGCAAAATGTACGGTACTTAGTAAGGTTACATTTTCAAAGAACATGCAGTCAATTGCAAGCAGTGCATTTTTACACAGTAATCAAGTGAAAACATTCAGTTGTCCAAAAGCCAATAAAACATTTGCAGTGAAAAAAGGAATGTTGATGACAAAATCAGGAAAAACATTAGTGCTTGTACCAAACAAGATGAAAAAAATCACAATCCCTACAAGTGTGAAAACAATTAAAGCAAAGACATTTAATGGTTCACAGGCAACAAGCATTGTAATTCCAAAGTCTGTAAAGAAGATTGAAGCAAAAGCATTATCTAGCAAAAAGGTTACAAAAGTAAGCTTAAGCAGCAAAAATAAGATTTACAATATGGCAAATAACTGCATCTATCGGAAGTCCGATGGGTTATTAGTTGGAGTAATTGCAAAAACAAAGAAGGTTAACATTCCATCCAAAGTAAAAGTGATTGATGATACAGTTTCTGTGATGGGAAAGATTGGCACGAAGAATCAGGTACATATTCCAAAATCCGTAAATAAGGTAGTGGAACGCTGGATGTTTTATGGAGACGCAACGGTGTACTTCCACGGAATGAAACCGCCAGTGATCGTTAGTAAATATAATGGCAATGAATTCACAGCACTGCCAATTTTCAATAAAGTCTATGTGCCAAAGAAAGCAAAGAAGACCTATATCAAATGGGCAAAAGACAGAGATGGTTTGACATGGCATGATTTGCATACATTTTAGCATGAAACAGAAAATTTATGATGAAATAAAATTATATCAAGGAAGTTAAGAAAGCAATAAATATATTTTATAAACAAGGAGGGACAATCAAATGAAAAAAAGATTACTATGTTTTATCACTCTGCTAACAGCAACGATCAGTGCAATCACACTTACAAACAATGTGAAAGCAGCAACCAAATGGAACACAAGTAAATCAGTCACGAAAGAAGAAAACGGTATCAAGTATTCTGCATATTTGACAGAAGACGGCAAAGAAAGCTGGATCTATCAGATTAAACTAAGCAAAAAGATCACAAAATTAACATTGCCAAAAGAGATTAATCAGGCAAAACTTACCAGAGTAGGATTTGGAAAAGAATTATATAATAAAGGTGAGGATGAGGATGCTTATCAAAATCTGTTTGGAGATACCATTGAACCATGGCATAACTGTTATGGAGATCTGTCAAATGATGATAAGAACAAACAGACCATTCAAACAGTAGCAATTCCAGGTACAGTAAATCAGTTGGAGATAGCAACATTTAGTGGTATGAAAAAACTAAAAAGTGTCGTGATTCCAGAACAGACAGCAAGTGTACCAGCATATACTTTTGCAAAATGCAGTGCATTATCTAAAGTAACATTTTCAAAAAATATGAACGAAATAGACAGCACAGCATTTGTAAAGAGCAATCAGGTAAAAACATTCAGTTGTCCAAAAGCAAATAAAACATTTGCGGTGAAAAAAGGAATGTTGACAACAAGATCCGGAAAAACATTGGTACTTGTACCAAACAAGATGAAAAAGCTTACAATTCCATCATCTGTAAAAGAAATCAAGGCAAATGCCCTAAATGGATCACAGGCAACAAGTATTGTAATTCCAAAGTCAGTAAAGAAGATCGGTGCCAAAGCATTAGAAAGCAAGAAGATTACAAAAGTAAGCTTAAGCAGTAAAAATAAGACTTACAAGATGGCAAATAACTGCATCTATCGTAAATCCAATGGAACATTAACAGCAGTGCTTGTTAAGACAAAGAAGATCACAATTCCATCCAAAGTAAAAGTGATTGATGATACAGTTTCTGTGATGGGCAAGATTGGCACGAAGAATCAGGTACATATTCCAAAATCTGTGAAGAAAGTCGTAGAAGATTGGATGTTCTTTGGAGACAGTGCTACTGTATATTTCCACGGAACAAAACCACCAGTGATCGTGAGCAAATTCAAAGGAAATGAATTCACAGCTCTTCCAATCTTTAATAAAGTCTATGTGCCAAAGAAAGCAAAGAAGACATACATTAAATGGGCAAAAGATAGAGATGGATTAAAGTGGAATAATCTGCATACATTTTAATAAACAACATAAGAAAACAATAATAGCAAAGAGATACATGGAAAAAGAAAGATGCCAAAATTACAATGGCATCTTTCTTTTTCCTAATCATCAATTCCAAATTTATTTTCCAAGGCATCTTCTAAAAGATCAAGCTGATCTTCCAATTTTTCTATTGTCTTTTCTCTGGATTTATAAACTTTGAAGCTTAGTTTACCGTTTTCATAAGCATGCTCAAATTCATCATCCAGATGATCCAGTTCATCATCAACCACATCAAGTTCCTTTTTCAAAGTGTAAAAACGTTTTTCGTTGACAGATGCATTGGAAGAAGAAGCAGCATTATTTACTTTTTTAGTGAGTTTTTTGATTCTTTTTTTATAAGCTGAAAAATCATAAGAATCATTCTTGGCATCTGAATCAGAGGTAGAAGAATCAGTGGTATTTTCTGTAGTGGAAGTTGTTGTTGCAATTTCCTGTGTTGTGGTAGCCTCGACAGAATCTTTCTTTGAAGGACTGCATCCTGCAAAAGCAAAAATGATAGAACATGTGAAGAATAAATATAATATTTTTTTCATTGTAAACTCCTTTCTTTGGTTGGGATAGATTTCCTTTTGTTATAAATAGCATAACCAATAAACATTAAAATAACATTAAAAATAGGTGCTGGATTCAAAAAACAGATTGTATTATAATAAAGGCATTATGAGAATATTAGTTGTTGAAGATGAAAAAGATTTAAGAAATATTATAAAGAAACGTCTGGTAAGAGAGCATTATAGTGTGGATGCCTGTGGAGATGGAGAAGAAGCGCTAGATTATATGGAGATGACATCGTATGATGGAGTTCTTCTCGACATCATGCTTCCTGGGAAGGATGGTTTTGCGGTTTTAAAGGAAGTCAGGCAGATGGGAAATGATACACCAATTCTCTTACTGACTGCAAGGGATGGTATTGAGGACCGGGTAAAGGGGCTTGACCTAGGGGCCGATGATTATCTGATCAAGCCGTTCGCGTTTGAAGAGTTACTCGCAAGAATCCGCGTGATGATGCGGAGAAAACCCCAATTTGTAACGAATCAGTTAAAGATTGCAGATCTTACTCTGGATCGGGATACAAGAATTGTGACAAGAGCTGGAAAAGAGATCAGTTTGTCGTCAAAAGAATTTATGGTGTTGGAATGTCTGATGCGGAATCAGAATATCGTGATGACGAGGCAGCAGATTGAACAAAATGCATGGAATTATGACTATGAGGGAGGATCGAATGTTATTGATGTATATATAAGATATCTCCGAAAGAAAATTGATGCAGGATATGAGAAAAAACTGATCCATACGGTACGCGGAACAGGCTATGTGATGAGGGAAGAATGATGAAGCAGATGACGATCAAGAAAAAGGTCACATTATGGTATACAGGGATCATTGCACTTATTTTAGGAATGGTTCTTGTCTTTATGTTTTACTTTGTCGACAAAGTCGGAATTTCAGCGACAGAAGAAGAAGTCAGTGCGGCAGTGACTGGATTTTCTGCGAACTTTCAATTTCAGGATGGAACCTATTATTTATCAGAAGATACTCAGTTTTATCAGGATGGAGTCATGTTTTGTGTCTATGATGACAACGGGAAATTATTATATGGCACAATGCCAGAGAAATTTCCGAAACAGACGATCTTAAAGTCTCATACACCGAGGGTCATTACATCCGGCAGCAGCAAATGGATGGTATATGACAGTGTGCATACCTATGGAAAGAATAAGGCTATATGGATCAGAGGGATTACATCCATTCATGCGATCGAAGTATTTATGACAACATCTCAGAAAATGATGATCGTCTTATATCCCGTGTTCATTTTATTGATAGCAATGACAGGATATTTTATGCTGAAACGTGCATTAAAGCAGGTGGATCTGATCTGTGATCAGGTAGAGAATATCAGTTATGGAAAGGATCTTACAAAAAGGCTTCCATTGCCGAAAGTAAGAGATGAATTGTATGAATTATCTCATAAATTTAATCAAATGTTCGAAAGACTGGAAGAATCCTTTGAAAAAGAACAGCAGTTTACAGCAGATGTATCCCATGAACTTCGAACTCCAGTGACCGTGATCATTTCTCAATGCGAATATTTGATCGAAGATCCAGTATTAGAGGAAGAGGAAAAAGAAGAGATCATGATCATTCTAAGACAGGCAAGACGCATGTCGAAATTGATCAATGAGATGTTAATGATCGCAAGAGGTGAGATGAGCGAATCTTATGATATGGAAGAAGTTGATCTCATACTATTGACAGAAGTTATCGTAGAAGAATTGCGCGAGCAGGCAGAGAAAAAGAAGATTCAGATATCTATTTTCAGTGATCGAGATGTAAAGATGATGGGAAATCATACATTATTATTGCGAATGATGATGAATCTTGTTCAGAATGCGATCAGCTATGGAAAGGAACATGGTCATATTGATATTCTATGGAAAGAACAAGGAGATATGATCATAGGAGAAGTAAAGGATGATGGGATAGGAATCGCTCAGGAAGATATTCCTAAGATCTGGGATCGTTTTTACCGGGTAGATAAAAGCCGTTCCAGAGAGAATGGAGGAACTGGACTTGGTCTTTCGATGGTTCACTTTATCGTGGCAGTTCATGGCGGGAAAGCAAAAAAGGAGAAGGAACAAGTTTTATATTTCAGTTTCCAAAAATATTAGAAAGTAGAAAAGGATAGATACCAAAGTTAATAAGGCATCTATCCTTTTTAAAATCATAATAAATTACTGAATATGTTTCAATCCTTCACAAATGCTATCAAGTACAAAATCATCTCCAAGTGAAGTGTCCAGTGTCAGATGGTAGTTTCTGGATAATCCCCATGGTTGATGTGTATAATAATGATAGTTATCAGAACGCTTGCGGTTCATCTGGATTGCTTTCGTCAGTGCCGCATCATGAGATAAGTTTTCCGTTCTCATAATTCGTTTCACACGATACTCGGCAGGTGCATGTAAGAAGATTCGCATGCAATGAGGGCGGTCTCTTAAGATATAATCCGCACAACGACCGATCACAACACAATTTCCTTTTGAAGCAAGCTCATTGATTACTTTAGATTCTGCCGCAAAGATATTATCTTTTGGAGCTGGGTTCTGTGGTGCGTGAGAATATACCTGATTCACAAGGTCATAAAGCAGGGAACTTCGCATCTGTTCATCATTATTCTTGATGAATTCAGGATCATAACCAGTAGAACCTGCAGCCATCTGAATAATCTCATTGTCATAGAAATCAAATCCAAGACGTTTTGCAAGAGCTTCTCCAAGGTCATGTCCACCGCTTCCATATTCACGAGCGATTGTAATGACAATAGGAGTGTCTGTTGAATCTGTGTCAGTGTCTAAATCTGTGTTAGTATCTGAATTTGGGAACAGCGTTGGCTCCACAAAAGATAAGAAACGTCCAAATAAACGTGCAATAAATCCAACAAGTAAAGCGGCAATAACTGTACCTTCACGTACACCGTCTAACTTACCTGCGAATACAAAGGAAAGAACTCCGGCAATCACAGTCATAGATACGTCAAAACAGATTTTTGTGACACCAAATTCTGTATGCCATGTCATTACAATGGCACGTACAAAAGATTCCCCAGGAAGCATGGCAACATTGGCAAGGACTTCTGTATACACACCAAATCCAAGGATCAGACATCCAATCAGCAGATAAATGATCTTCATCAAATAAAAGGACGGATTTACAAATCCAAGAAGGATCATAGACCAGTCAATAAAATATCCGAATAAGATAGAGATTGGAATCTGTAACACGTGTTCCAGTTTAAAATTCTTTCGTAAGATCAACAGCTGTAAAAAGATCAGTAACAGGCTGAAGAAAATGGTGAAATTTCCAAGTGTAAATGGGAAATTAAGGCTCAGTACATAAGGAATAGAAGAAATTGGTGATGTACCAAGACTTGCTTTTGTGATCAGGGCAACTCCGAGAGAGTTAATATAAAGCCCAATAAAAAAGATGATATAACGTTTTAGTTTTTCCATGATGTGATTTACTCCTCTTTTGTAGTATTTTTATATAGTTTTTCAAAGATCTTTAGAAATTGTTCTTTTTCTGCATTAGAAATCCCAGAAAAAACTTCTTGTTCAAGAGATAAGAAAGCTTTTTCAATCGATTCAGACAGTTCCATTCCATAATCTGTCAGGAAAATATGAAAGGATCGGCGATTTCCGTTCAAATTCTTACGCTCGATCATATGCTGTTTTTCCATTCGATTTAAAATAGAAGTCAAAGAAGCAGGTTCGATATGACAAGCATGGGCAATGTCTTTTTGACTGGCACCATTATGATATCGAAGATGGTCTAAGACCTTTGGCTGGCCGGTTGAGAGGCCAAGTGGCTTTAAGACAGCCATGATTTTCTTCTGAAGGCTTAAATGATTGGACATCAGAAGATAATGATAAGATGATTCATACATAGATGATACTCCTTTTATGATTAGAAAGCTGATAGTTAGAATTCTAACTATTGAAACAGCCATCATTATAAGACAAAGCAAACCAATATGTCAAGAGCATTTCTTTCAAAAATTATAAGACAAGCGGCGAAAAATCAAGTATAATAAACCACGGACAGAAAAGATAAGGAAGGGAAGAACCATGACATTAACACAATTAAGATATATTATAGCGATCGCAGATACAGGATCTATGAATGAGGCGGCAAAAAGCCTGTTTATCTCACAGCCAAGTCTATCTCTTGCAGTCAAAGAGTTAGAAAAAGAGATTGGAACAAGACTCTTTAAGAGAAGCAATCGAGGAGTATCAGTCACACAAGAAGGGATGGAATTCTTAAGTTATGCAAGACAGGTCGTTGAACAGTATCAGCTTATGGAATCTCGATATATTGAGAAGAAAAATATCAAGAAGAAATTCGGAGTTTCCATGCAGCATTATACATTTGCAGTGAATGCTTTTGTGGAGATGGTCAAACAATTTGGTATGGATGAATACGAATTTGCAGTCAGAGAGACAAAGACATACGAAGTGATCAAAGATGTCAAAGATTTTCATAGTGAGATCGGGATCCTTTATTTAAATGAATTTAATAAGAAGGTATTAAGCAAGATGCTGCAGGAATCAGGGCTTGAATTCCATCCATTATTGGAATGTGGAATTTACGTTTATATGTGGAAAGGCCATCCTCTGGCAGATAAAGAAGAGATTACGATCGAAGAGTTGGAAGAATATCCATGCCTGTCATTTGAACAGGGGGAATATAACTCCTTTTATTTTGCAGAAGAAGTGTTAAGTACCTATGAATATAAACGTCTGATCAAAGCAAATGACCGCGCGACCATGCTGAATCTGATGGTTGGGTTAAATGGATATACATTATGTTCAGGAATTATCTGTGAAAGCTTAAATGGTGATGATTACTGTGCTGTGAAACTAAAATCGGATGAGCTCATGACGATTGGCTATATCAAGCGAAAAGGAGTCGCGATCAGCCCATTAGGAGAGAAATACTTAGAGGAGATCAAAAAGTATAAAGCTATGGGTGACGACTCTGGTTATAGGGATATCCTATAACTAGATGTTGACTTTTCATATTGGACAAGTAGGAAATCTAATGGTAAGATAAGTTTGTAATCAAGAAAGACAACATACAAAATTCAAAATAAAAGTCAACAAAGGAGATAGAAATTATGAGTAAAGAAAGAAATTATAAGTTTGAAACATTACAGTTACACGTAGGACAGGAACAGCCAGATCCAGTGACAGATGCAAGAGCAGTACCTATTTATCAGACATCATCTTATGTATTCAGAAATTGCGATCATGCAGCAGCTCGTTTCGGACTTGCAGATGCAGGTAACATCTACGGAAGATTAACAAACCCAACAGAAGATGTTTTTGAACAGAGAATCGCAGCACTAGAAGGTGGAGTTGCAGCATTAGCAGTAGCATCTGGAGCAGCAGCGATCACATATGCGATTGAAAATATTACAAAAGCAGGAGATCACGTAGTTGCAGCGAAAAACATTTACGGTGGAACATACAACTTCTTAGAGCATACATTACCAGATTACGGAATCGAAACAACATTCGTAGACATTTTCAATGAAGATGAAGTAAGAGCAGCAATTCAAGATAACACAAAATTATTATTCATCGAAACATTAGGAAATCCAAACTCAGATGTTGTAGACATTGAGAAAGCAGCAGCGATCGCTCATGAACACAACATTCCACTGATCGTAGATAATACATTTGCAACACCATACCTTGTAAGACCAATCGAATACGGAGCAGACATCGTAGTACATTCAGCAACAAAATTCATCGGTGGTCACGGAACAACAATCGGTGGTGTGATCATTGACGGTGGTAAATTCGACTGGGAAGCATCAGGAAAATTCCCATCATTAGTAGAACCAAACCCAAGCTACCATGGAGTAAGCTTCACAAAAGACGTTGGAGCAGCTGCATTTGTCACAAAGATCAGAGCATTATTACTTCGTGACACAGGAGCAACATTATCTCCAGTCCACGCATTCATCTTCTTACAGGGATTAGAAACATTATCCTTAAGAGTAGAGCGTCATGTACAGAATGCATTAAAAGTTGTAGAATACCTGAAAAACCATCCAGCAGTAGAAAAAGTAAACCATCCATCAGTATCTGATGATCCTGAGCAGCAGGAATTATACAAAAAATACTTCCCTAACGGTGGTGGATCTATCTTCACATTCGAGATCAAAGGTGATGCACAGAAAGCAAAAGACTTTATCGATCACTTAGAGTTATTCTCACTGCTTGCAAACGTAGCAGACGTGAAATCCTTAGTCATCCATCCAGCATCTACAACACATTCTCAGATGACTGAAGAGGAATTATTAGGATCAGGAATCAAACCTAACACAATTCGTCTGTCAATTGGTACAGAAAATATCGATGATATCATCGAAGATTTAGAGGAAGCTTTTAAAGCAGTACAGTAGGCTAGATTTTTCTTGTGAAACATAAAAACTAAAACATAAATGTCAATTTTCCTAAAAAAATCATAATATAATGATGAGAGTATCAAAAACAACAAAAATCCCTGAAGACGATCAATTCTTCAGGGATTTTTGCAACTTTATATTTATTTTTAAGGTAGAAGATAGCAAGTTAAAATTAAAATTGCTTTATTTATTATATATTTTGCTAGGTTATATCTTACAGATATTCATGATCTGCAAGTACATTTAAGATGTTATGTCCTTCCTGAACACCATCAATGATTCTTCTAGCACGTACGCTGTCACCGATATTGATGATTTCAACGTTAGTATCAGCGAATGCTTCACGGATTTCATCAAGAACAGGAGCGTTTGCTCTCATTCCTAAGCATACGAATCCATAATCGAAAGGAAGATCTTTTTCTTCTCCATTAGCTTTTACTGTGAACGCATCAGCTTTTACTTCGCAAAGAGCTGTTTCAGTCATCTGGTTTACATTGTGTTCTCTCATTAATGTGTTTGTTCCGCATTTAGATACTGGATCTAAGTCTTTACCAATCTGAGGCATCATTTCTACGATGCTTACCTGCGCACCTTTTGGAGCAAAGTATTCAACAACGTCAAGACCTACAGCTCCACCACCAACGACAACAACTTTCTTACCTGTGCAGTCTTCTGGATAATCAGCTAAGTGGTTGATCATTCCTGTGATAGAAGCTACTTTAGATCCTTCTTTGTCGATGTGGTCATGTAATCCTTTGATTGGTGGAAGTAAAGGATTAGAACCTGTTGAGTTTACGATGATGTTTGGATGCAGTGCTTTAATTAATGGCAGAGTTGCTTCCTGTCCTTTGAAGATAAACAGGTTTGTTAATTTAGAAGCACGGTGTACAAGGTAGTCAGGGAAGTCTCTTAAACGTTTCTTATCTGGAATCTTAGAGATTTCAACAGCTAATCCACCAAGATGATCATTCTTTTCGAATAAAAATGTAGTACATCCAACTTCAGCAGCTGTACAAGCAGCTTCAAGACCAGCAGTACCACCACCGATTACAACTACGTTACAGTTCTTGTTTAGTTTACGTCCAAGATGTGTGTCTCCTTCAAGAACAGATGGGTTAACTGTACAACGGATAGGT
>OHBM01001483.1_pt1 | contig 17159 bp, 12 predicted proteins | sample 1577251 | NCBI WGS metagenome assembly OHBM01 (sample SAMEA3541557, study PRJEB24748) | human gut metagenome | biome: human gut; feature: human-associated habitat; material: faeces | place: China | collected 2012 | reverse complement strand
AGAGGGCAAATAAACGGTCTGTTTCCAGGTATTAAAAACGCGGACGTATGCATGGAATTATACATACGTCCGCGTGGGCTTATACATACGTTCGTGTAAGCCTGCACGTACGTCCGCGTGAGCTCACACGTACGTACGTGTGGAATGAGGGTTTAACGGAGGGTTTTTAACTCTCCGTTTTCCATTGCAATCTTGTAAGTTTTGCCTTTTGAGGTCTTGAAGGTGAGCGTCTTGTCGCCGTATCTCACATGGCAGGGAGCACCTGCTTTAGACAGGATAGTGGCTTCTTTCAGGCTACCGTTTTCCCATGTTATGTCGACTTCAAAATTACCTTTTGCACATAATCCTTCTACAGCACCGTTTTTCCAAGCATCGGGAAGTGCGGGCAATAACTGAATGAATCCCATGTGGCTCTGCAGCAACATTTCGGTAATGCCTGCCGTGCCTCCAAAGTTACCGTCAATTTGGAAGGGTGGGTGAGTGTCCCATAAGTTATTCATTGTTCCGTTTTTCAGTAAGTTGCCGAAGAGCTTGTATGCATGGTTCCCGTCTTGCAGACGTGCCCATTGGTTTAATTTCCATCCCATGCTCCAACCGGTCGCGCCGTCACCTCTGTGTTCCAATACTACTTTGGCGGCTTGTGCCAATTCGGGAGTCGTGACAGGAGAGACTGTATGCCCCGGATGCAGGCCGAACAGATGGTTTACATGGCGGTGTTCGTCTTTGGGGTCATCAATATCTACCGACCACTCCATGAGTTGACCGTAACGACCCACTTGATAGGGAACCAGATTGTCCAATACGTGTTGCCACTGTTTACGTTCTTTAGCGTCTACTCCCAATACTTTGCTGGCATCGATAGCATCCAGCAGAATTTCGCGAATGACGGCATGTACGAAGGTGGCTCCCTGATCTACCGGTCCGTGTTCGGGAGAGGTGGATGGGGCGGCTGTGTAAGTGCCGTCAGGGCGATGCCACAGGTAGTCTACGGCAAAGTTGGCACTGCTTTTAATCAGGTCATACCCTGTTTCTTTCAGGAATTTTTTGTCGCGTGTGTAGTCATAGTAATCCCATATGTGAGTAGCTAGCCATGGTCCTGCCATGGGATTGAAATTCCATGACATATCTTCGTCTGTCAGCGGAGAAGTAAATCCGAAGATATTGCCGGAGATGGATGCTGTCCAGCCACGTGCACCGAAGTATGCCCGGGCTGTTTTTTCTCCCGGTTTTACCAATGTGCGAATAAAATCGATTAATGGCCATGCACATTCGCCTAGATTAGTGGAACAAACAGGCCAATAGTTCATCTGGATATTGATATTGTTATGGTAATCCACGTGCCATGGACCGTCCACACCATTGGCCCACATACCCTGAAGGTTGGCGGGAAGGTTGCCGGGACGGGAACTGGCTATCAGCAGGTAACGGCCGAACTGATAATAAATTTCTTCCAGTTTATAGTCGGGATTGCCTTTACGGTAACGGGCCAGACGTTGGTAGGTGGGCAGATCGGTAACTGCCGGATACTGTAACGTCATGGGGGCATGAGGGTTTAGTGTCAGTTTTACCCGGTTAAACAGGTTGGTATAGTCAGCCTTGTGGCGTTCGCACAACTCATTATAGCTTTTGCCGGCGGCAGTATTCATCATGGTAAGAGTGGTCTGTTCCGGGTCTGCACCTACGTATGTTTTCGGGTCTTTAAAGTCCGGGTTAAAGTTCAATTTGTAGTCGGTGTCAGCTGTTAAGAGAAAAATGACTTCATCTGCTCCTTGTGCAATGAGTTTCCCGTCAGTGGCAGTCAGGTTTCCTCCTTTATGGATGGCACGGATGCGAAGGGCAAACTTCATTTGATTGTTTTTCAAACGTCCGGTATAAAGCAGGCTGTTATTTCCGTCCGCTTTTATGGTGCCTGTTGCTTCGGGGTTTGCTCCGTAACTGAATACAAGATTCTGCATACCCGGTTTGTCGGCTGTAAACTTAATAACCATAACACTGTCGGGGTAGGATGCAAAATATTTACGCTCATAGTTTACACCGTCTTTACGGAAGCTTACAACAGCGAGAGCGGAATCCAGAGAGAGGGCGCGTTTGTAGTTTGTCATGCCTATCTCGCTCAGTCCTGTTTCAATGTATGCTTCTCCCAAACTGGTGTAAGAACCGAAACGGAACGGAGTTTCGCGGCTGGGGTCGTAATCTGCCAGTCCGTTGAAATTGCGGCGGGTAAGCTCTTCTGCTTTTTTTTGATTCCCTTCAACAAATGCTTGTCGTATTTCAGGCAATAGGTGAGCTGATTCCTTGTTGACATTCCAATAATAGTCAGCTCCTTTCTCTGTGTTCGGACCACCGCGCCATAGAGTCTTTTCATTCAGTGTAATACGCTCGGCAGCTACCGAGCCCAGTATATTTCCTCCCAGACTTCCGTTCCCGATTGGCAAAGAGTTACTTTCCCATGATTTGTCGGCAGTCGGGGCATACCAAGAAGCACGTCCGTCCAGATTATTGGGCTTGTCAAACCAAATGCTCAGCCCTTTTGTGTAATCAATACTTTGTGCATGCATAGAGGCAGCCAGTAAAGTACTGATAAGGCATAAATGAAGCTTTTTCATGTCATTATGATATTAGTTAGGTTTTATTTTGCAAAGATACGATTTTCTATGAGTATACAAGTGTAGAAAGGTATTCTTCGGCAAACATTTCATTGGCTATTTCTAGTAATTGCTCTGCAGTCAGGGCTTCTATACGTTTAAAGACTTCTCCCGGACCTTCAAATTTGCCGTAATGCAGAAATGCTTTTCCCATATCGAGTGCATTGTTTTCAAAGTTGTCACTTGCCACACCGATTTGTCCGATAATCTGTTTCTTGGCGGCAGTCAGTTGGGCACCGGTCAGTTTATTGTCACGTAGCTTTTTCAGTTCTTTGTGTACCAGTCGGATGCAATGGTCCACGTCTTCTGTGTCAGTTCCGAAATAGATGCAGAATACACCCGTATCGGTATAAGAAGTCAGGTTGGCCTCTACATTATATACCAGTCCGCGGCGTTCACGGAGTGCCAGGTTCAGGCGGCTGTTCATGCCGGGTCCTCCCAATATATTATTGAGCAGATAGAGTCCGGTTCGTTTTTCATCGTATGCATGATATCCCCGGCTGCCTATCATGACATGTGCCTGGTGGGTGTCTTTGTTGATGGTCAGTGTCTGTGGAATATAGGTAAAGGGAGCGATACGCTGACGGTTTGTTTCGCTCAGCGATATATCGCTTACAGCTTTTTCTACTGTCCGGATTACCTTCTTGAAATCGATATTGCCTTGCACAAAAAAGACCATGTTGGTTGTTTTGTAGAAGCGTGCTGTAAACTCCAACGCATTTCGGCTGGTAAATTGTCTCAAGAGTTCCGGTTTTCCCAGAATATTTCTTCCTAAGGGGTGATTGGGGAATATCAGTTCTTCAAAGTCATCAAAGATAAGTTCGGAAGGACTATCTTCATAACTTTGGATTTCATCGATAATCACTTCTACTTCCTTGTCTATCTCATGTTGGGGGAAAGTACTGTGGAACACAATATCTGCCAGCAGTTCTACTGCACGCGGAAAGTGTTCTGCCAGAAAAGCGCTGTAAATTACTGTTTCTTCTTTATTGGTATAGGCATTGAGGTCTCCGCCCACATTTTCCATACGGTTCAGTATATGCCAGGCGTGTCTTTTCTCTGTACCTTTAAAGATAAGGTGTTCTACAAAATGCGCCATTCCTTGCTCTTGTTCATATTCATCACGTGTTCCGGCATCTACCGCAAAACCGCAATAGGCTACTTTAGAGAGGTTGGGTGCATGAATAATACGCAGCCCGTTTGACAAAGTGAAAGTATTATAGGACATTGTTTTTTAGTTCAATTCTGTTTCGGTGGACAAAAATACAACAAAAGTTATTGTTGTTCTTCAAAAAATGCAGATATTTGTATTCAATAACAGAATTCAAGAGAATGGATAAGATTGCTATTTTTTGTTCTGCGTCTGATAATATAGACCCTGTTTACTTCGATAAAGCGCGTGAACTGGGAACTTGGATGGGACAAAACGGAAAGACCTTGATATATGGCGGAGCCAATATCGGCTTGATGGAATGTGTTGCCCGTGCTGCCAAAGAAAACGGAAGTATGGTGATGGGCGTGGTTCCTACCAAACTGGAAGAACGCGGAAGGGTGAGCGATTTGTTGGATGTTACCTTTCGTACAGACAATCTGAGCGACCGCAAAGATGTTATGTTGCACGAAGCGGATGTAGTGGTGGCACTGCCGGGCGGAGTGGGTACTTTGGACGAAATATTTCATGTGATGGCTGCAGCCACATTGGATTATCACCATAAAAAAGTCATATTTTACAATATCAATGGATTCTGGAATGGCATTGTGGAATTTCTGAAAGGACTGGAAACACAGCATTTTGCACATCATCCGCTGAACAGTTATTATGCCGTGGCGGATAACCGGGAAGAACTAACCGAACTATTAAAATAAATATCTCTGTTACTTATGATGACATCTATACACGAATTGTTGAAGAAAGAGGCGGAAGCCGTATTAAATATTCCGGTTTCGGATGCTTATGAGAAGGCTGTAGCTCTGATTGTTGAGCAAGTACATAACAAAAGGGGTAAACTGGTGACTACCGGAATGGGAAAAGCCGGACAGATAGCCATGAATATTGCTACCACATTTTGTTCGACCGGCATTCCGGCAGTATTTCTGCATCCCAGCGAAGCACAACACGGAGACTTGGGCATATTGCAGGAGAATGATTTGTTGTTGTTGATTTCTAATTCCGGTAAGACCCGCGAAATAGTGGAACTCACACAATTGGCTCATACGTTGAACCCAACGCTGAAATATATTGTTATAACGGGAAATGCGGATAGTCCGTTGGCTCGTGAGTCTGATATTTGTTTATGCACCGGACATCCCGATGAAGTCTGTGCATTGGGTATGACTCCCACCACTTCTACTACCGTGATGACGGTGATTGGAGATATCCTGGTAGTGGAAACCATGAAACGTACCGGTTTTACCATTGAGGAATATAGCAAACGTCATCATGGAGGATATTTGGGAGAACGTTCGCGCGAGTTGAGTAAATAACCAATCTCCTTTGGGATGAAAATATTCAGGCTGTTATCTCTGCTGCTGGTTGTATTATTGGCTTCTTGTCTGAATAAGAAGAAGTCGGCAGATACCGGTATACCGGGAAATGAATCTCGGTATGTGGTGTTGGCTTATGTTACTTCATGGGGAGTAAGTACTCCCGAAACATCGTGCCTGACTCATATCAATTATGCTTTTGGGCATGTGGCGGATGATAACAAGGGAATACGGATAGATAACGAGCCTCGCCTGCAGATGATAGTGGGTTTGAAAAAGGAAAAACCTTCTTTAAAGGTCTTATTGTCTGTGGGAGGCTGGGGTAGTAGCCGTTTCAGTGAAATGGCGGCCAATGACAGTACTCGTACTGCTTTTGCTGCCGATTGCAGAAGAGTGATTGATAAATTTGGATTGGACGGTATTGATATTGACTGGGAGTATCCGGGTAGTGGAACGAGGTACTCCTCCTGGGCGGTTTTCTTCTGCCGATAAGGAGAATTTTACTCTTTTGATGCGTGATGTCCGGCAGGCTGTCGGGAAGGACAAACTTCTGACGATAGCTACTGCTGCCACCGGGCGTTATTATGATTTTAGAGCTATCGAACCGTATGTGGATTATGTAAATATTATGGCCTATGATATGGAAGAGGCGCCTTTTCATCATGCTGCCTTGCATTGTTCGGACATGACGGAGGAATGGTCATGTGAGAAGGCAGTGGCCGGGCATATTGCCGGTGGTTTTCCGGTACAGCGCCTGGTATTGGGGATTCCTTTCTATGGACATGGAACCAACGAGGCGCCTGAGTCTTTGGATTATCGCCATATCATATCTATCGACAGTCTGTATAGTCGCTGGGATAGTGTGGCACAAGTTCCTTATTTGGTTAATTCCAAAGGAACAGTCGTCGTGAATTATGAAAATGCCCAATCCATCGAGCTTAAATGTCGCTTTCTGCACCGGCAGGGTATGCTGGGAGCTATGTACTGGGATTATGATAGCGACGATGAAATGGGCACTTTACGACACGCTGTTTATCGCGGGGTTATGCAACTTCCTTGATTCTTATTTTTGTTTATTAGCTCTGTAAAGCGGATAAGCCGCTTGGAGAATCTTGTTTTTCAGCAAGACCGGATAGTCGGGGTGTGCAGCAAAGAATGCTTCCACTTCACGATACGCTTCAGGACTCCGATGTTGGGAGAGCAATGCATTTACCCAGTTTTTGGGGAAGAAAATATCTCCGGTACGTTGTACATCCAACAAAGCTTCCAATGCCGGGCGGATATATTTTATTGAATAACTTTCTCTGGCCGGATGGTTCAGATAACTTAATACGGTGGCAGTCCAAGGCTCTATTCTACGATTTTCTGCTAACATTAAAGACCGGAATAAAGCATCAAGTTCCAGTGTATCGGGGGTGACTGCACGTGAGATAAAGTCGAATTCACGTAAACGGTCGGGATTTTTGAGACGTTGACGCTGGGTGGTCAGAAGTGTTTTGCTTTGCTCCGGCATACGAAGTGAGAGAATATACGCCAAAGTTGTATAGTCTCTTTCATTCAGTTGCTTGCCGGATTGATTTGTCCAAATGCTGTAGAGCTTTTGTAAGCTTCGGTCAGATGTAGCGTTTTGAATCAAGCTTCGTAAAAGCTGGATGCGGCAAGAGGGAATGGCGTGAGTTTCGCTAAGGCGGAACATTGCTTCTTCCATTTCTTGTTTCTTTTCAAATGCTAATGTGCGGAGAGGATTTCCCAAATAACCGATAATGGTTGAGGCTATTAAAGGATTCTTTTCTTTACTAAGTCCGGTTAACAAACTGCTGCTCCATTCTTCGTCTGTGAAATGTTTGGCTTGATAATTCTCATACAGAAGCATAAGCAAGGCTTCTCGTGCGGTGTCATCGGCTGTTTCTTGCCAATGTGCCAGCAGCCATGGTAGTGTATGACTGTCGGGTATGAACAGACCATAACCACGGCCGTCTGTGTTTGGAAGAATATAGCGGACGGGGAAAGGCAGTGGTAATGTGCATAAACTGTCGGTCAGGTTGACTTCCAGAATACTATCCCGTTGCTCACCACATAAAGTGACATGGAAGCGCTGGGGCCAAGTGATTCCCCGGTGGTAAGGGTCTTCTTGACAGATTTGCAGTTTCCCGTCTTTTTGGGCAAAACGTATAGTGGGCATTCCTTTTTGATTTACCCATACATCACTGAAAGCAGCCAAATCTTCTGCCGTTTTGTTATCCAAAATGCGTATCAGATCATTCCATGTGGCATTACTGTAGGCGTATGTGTTGAGATATTCCCGGATTCCTTCTCTGAACTTGTCTTCTCCCATCAGTTCTACGAGTTTTATCATCATCACGGGAGCTTTATTATAGATGATTTGTCCATAAATCAGTCCGGCATTTCTTAAATTGTCCAACGGCTGGCGGATGGAGGTCGTACCGGGAGTACGATCTTCCGAAAGTGAAGAAGCAGTGAATGTTTTAATCCGGTTCAATTGATGATTAATGTCCGGGTATAAAGGTTCGCTGATGCAGGCGGCGAAGTAGTTGGCAAAAACTTCTTTTGTCCATACATCATCAAACCAGTTCATTGTAACTAAGTCGCCAAACCACATATGAGCTGTTTCGTGTGCAATAAGTTCGGTACGTCTCAACTCTTCATCAGGGGTAGGATGCTCACTCAGAAACATCTGATTGTCGTTATATAAAGTAGCGCCGGTATGCTCCATGCCTCCGTATTGAAAACCGGGTAGAATGATGAAATCGTATTTGGCAAACGGGTAGGAGACCCCGGTATAATCTTCCAGCCAATGGAGTGAAGCCATAACTTGCTTGAAAATAGTATCTAATTGTGCTAATTTCTTCGGGTCTGTTTCCCGATAGTAAGCCGAAATCTTTCTGCTTCCTTCCTTATATTCTTGTTTTTCCAGCTTTCCGGCAACAAATGAGAACAGATAAGTGCTTAATGGCTCGGTCGGAGCAAAATAAATGCTTTTTCTTCCTTCACGTTCTTCTTCCTTATTAATATAGGTGTTGGAGACGGCAACCCATTCAGACGGGATGTCCAATTGCAGTGTGAAAGAGGCTTTGAGGTTAGGCTGCTCAAAACACGGAAAAACGGTTCGCGCCCTGTCGGGTACTAACAAGGTATACAGGAACTCGTCGTTTCTGTTCAGAGACTGATTGCCGGCAGTAAAGCGGATATATATGTCGTTCTCTCCTTTCTGTGTTGTATTCTTCGGCAGAATAATATGTTCGTTACGGAATTCATAAGATGTCGGCAGTCCGTTTGCGGATACTTCTTTTATCTTATCCGCTTCTTCTCTGAAATCGAGGATAACCTCTTGTGCTTTGTTCAGCCGGAACCGAACGTGTATCTCTCCCTCTACCGGCATTGATTTTTGTTTTGGAATAGATAAACGAAGGTCGTATTTCAATTCATTGATTTCTTGTTTTCTGAGTTCTGCCAATTCCTGCGAAATTCCTGAGTCATAAATACGAGGATTTTGGGAAGCCGGCTGGCAGGCATTGAGCAGACAACACATTATAATAATAATTCCGTAGTGTATTTTCATCGTTTATAATTTATCTTGGTTATCGGCTGCTATTTTACGGATTCCCCGTTGAGATGCAATGAAAGCACCTCCCAATACTCTCCGTCCATCGTAAAATACGGCAGACTGTCCCGGAGCAATGGCAGAAGCCTCGGAATAGAAACGCACCAGCAAGTGTTTTTCGTTAAGAACAGCTACACGGCAAGGGATGGGCTTGCTTCGATAACGGATGCGGACAGCTAAATCTTTGCATTGCATCAGTTCCTGCATATCGGTTATCTGATAGTCTTCCACCAACATATATTCGGTTTTCAGCTCTTCTGCATCTCCCAGCATGACGGTGTTTTTCTCTGCATTGATTCTTAATACATAAACCGGACGCCCTAAGGCTATTTCCAGTCCTTTTCGTTGTCCGATAGTATAATAAGGAAAGCCTTTGTGTTGCCCTATTTTTAACCCTTTATTATCGACAAACCATCCGGGTCCTATTTTTGTATCGATATCCGGGCATTGAGAACGAAGAAAATCACGATAGTCTCCTTCGATAAAACAGATTTCCATACTTTCGCCTCCCTGTGCTTTTGTTTCAAAACCTTTTTGACGAAGATATTCCCGTACTTCTTGCTTGGTATATGTTCCGAGTGGAAAGATGAAACGGCGCAGAATTTCCTGTGGAAGTTTCCACAGGAAATAAGACTGGTCTTTGGTCATATCATCTCCTGCTATTATATATAGGTGTCCGTTATGTTCTTCCAGACGGCAATAATGACCTGTAGATATGTGGGCACAATTAGTCTGGTCTGCCCATTCGCACAGAATACGTTCTTTGAAAAGCGGGTTACACATTACACAAGGATTAGGAGTGCGTCCTTTCATATATTCGTCAATGAAATGCTTGACAATAACTTCTTTAAATTCTTCACGTACATCGGCTACATGATGTTCTATACCTAATTTTCCTGCCAATGCCCGGGCTTCGAGCACATCATCGGGTTCTGTCTGTCCGGGAGTGGAGAATTTTGAAGGTACATCCCATGTACGCATTGTTACTCCTACCACTTCATATCCTTGTTCTTGCAGCATGATGCAGGTGGCGGAACTGTCAATCCCACCACTCATGCCTACCAATACTCTTTGTTCTCTACTTTTCATCGTTTGTTGTTTAAAGAAACAGTTCCGGTTCTCTTCGGGCTGCACATTTCTCGTGCAACATTGGAGTATAAGGGGTATCAAATATGCGTGCTCCGTTAGGACACTCTTTTACACAGGCGCAACATTTGATGCATTTCGCTATTTCAGTTTCTATCTTTCCTTCTTGATTAAGGTAAATGGCGTGTGTGGGGCAAATTTCAATGCACTCGCCACAGGCAAAACATTCTTCTGTACATAGAGGAGCGGCCGGGGTAGACGGCGCTACATAGCGATAAGGAACGTTACCTTTGATAAAGAAATCGGCAGGAGCCTCACTGTTCTTGAGCTTTTTGAGGCAGTCTTTACCAAACTGCTCTGCTATTTGCAGGTCGTTAGCGTCCGGTCGTCCTTCGGCAACAGGCATTCCGGGGCGGCTGTAACTATGTTCCCCGATGAAAGCTCCGGCGGCAAGTGGTGTAAAACCTAAGCAGGTTGTCTCATCTCTTAGTTCCACCAATGCATCTTCATAATCCCGGTTGCCATAAACGGCAACCAAAACAACCGGAGCATTTTCTCCTTTTAATCGTCGGATTCGCTGTAGGGCAATAGGTGCCACTCGGCCGGCATAAACTGGCACTGCGATAATAGTCAGTGCATTCTTAATTTCAATAGGTGTGATACTCTCATCAAGTGTCAGGTCTGTTTCTATTCTGCGTTCCATTCCTATACCATCTCCGATGGCACGAGCTATTTTCGCCGAAGTATGCGTAGGCGAAAAGAATACGATATGCGTTGTATCTACCATAGCAATTATTAGTTGATTGGGAAACAAAGATAATGAATTTTGTTCAAAAGCATGAATAATCCTTTTCAAGATATACTGTTGCTATGCATTATGTATAAAGGATTCTTTTATTATAAGTCAAAATTAGAGAATAACTTACTAGTTGTAAACAAAATCGGTATTTTGTTAAATGATGTTGTTCTGTGAACAAAAAAATAGGTAAATGGCTGCTTTCGCAACTTTTAGTCGGTAATTTGAATGATTATTATGTTAGAAGACATATATCTTCTTTTTTCTGAAATTTTAAAAGAATGTTTTTTTGTTCTTTTTGGGTACAATAAAGTCATCTCTAAGTTTGAACTTCCTATGTTACATGGGGGTTACGTGCATCAACTTTTATATATATAATAATGTGTATAGCCTTTCTTCCGGTTTATTTAATGTGTGACAGTATGCATTTTCTACGCTTTTACAGGTAAAAAATATGTGAAGATTCCTATTTCTTAAAAAAATCCTGTGTTTTATAAATATTTTTAGTGGAAAGTGTTGCAGAATAGAGTAAAATGGGTACTTTTGTCCGATGAAATTATGGCTATTATAGAAACTGACTAAAAAATGATGGATGCCCTTTTTCGATTACCGAACAATGATCTTTCTGCCGCTTTACAGAAAGATAAGCTGTTTAAGGAAGTGGAACAGCAGTGGAATACTGTGTCGTCTGAGGAAGGAAACTCTAGAAGAAAGGTCGATTATGAAATCTATAAAAGTATTGTGTATAACTTAGAAGTAAGAAAAGTATTTCTAGATCCAAAGCTTTCTTTGGTGAAGTTTAGTTCAATAGTCGGCACGAATACTACCTACCTGTCAAATGTCGTTAATCATTACTTTAAATGCAACTTTAAACATCTATTAAATAAGTGCCGTGTAAAATATGCAAAACTCTTATTAGACAAGGGTAAGTATACCCCGGAAGAGCTTGTCAAGCTCTGTGGATTTACATCCAGAAGTGTCTTTTATTCTGCTTTTACTAAAGAAGTTGGCATGGTCCCTTCACGGTACCCCGATAAATCATTCAAAATTCCTTTGAAATACGATTGAGTCCTTTGATTAATAATAAACAATTGAGTTTTTAAATTTATAAATTTAAAGTTTTTCTATTATGAACAAAAAATTTTTAAGTGCAATCCTGTTCGGAACCTTAATGGTTACCTCGGCAGGAACATTTGTATCTTGTAAGGATTACGATGACGACATCGATAACCTGCAGGGACAAATTGATGCTAACAAAGCAGGCATCGAAGAACTGAAAAAGTTAATCGGTGAAGGTGACTATGTTACCAATGTAACCAAAGATGGCGAGAATATTGTTGTCTCTTTCAAAAACGCCGGAGATAAAACTATCGAGCTGAAAGATGAAGTAGGCTCAATTTGCAAAGTAGAAAACGGTGAACTTTACATTGATGGCAAAGCAACAGGCATTAAAATATCTGCAGATGCTCCTGTTACTGAATTCAAGCCGGCTGTAAAAGTAGAAGATGGCAAATGGGCTGTACTTCAAGCTGATGGTACTTATAAAACAACAGGTATTCCTGCAACAGGAGTAACTGTATCTGGCTCTCAGACAGAAGGCTTTATTTTGACTTTTGTTAATGCTGAAGGCGAAGAAACTGTAATTGAATTGCCTACTGCTGCTTCTAGAATTACTAGTTTGAGCGTAGCTAACGGTGCAGAAACAACTGTAAAGTTGAACAAATATACTTTTGGCATTACTGCCGAAAATAAAAAGGCATGGGAAAAAGCTACCGGAAAAACTGTGACTTCTGCTAAATTCATCGTAGCAGATAATGCAGAGAACAAAGTTTCTGTAAGAGTGAATCCTGTAGACGTTGACGCAACGGCTATTGAATTTGTAGCTATTAACGGTAAAAATGAAGTGCTTCCTAATGTGACTTTCGTTGCTAACGAAGATAAGAACTACGCAACAGAAGTTAGAGCTGCTTATGGAAACGGACTTTACCACATGACTGTTAAACAGTTTACTTTGGCAGATGACAAGGCAAGCAATGCGTTAGGTGAAGCAATGGCAGTAGGTAAGGGTTATTATGCTTTGACTGCCAATAAGGTTTATCGTGCAGAATATAATATGAAATTCCAAATCGAAGCTGCGACTGCCGCAATCGGTGACATTCTTGTTGACGATAAGGAGGTAGAAAACGAAGCAGTTACTGTAGATGCCGGAAAAGCACATTCTGTAACTGTTGAGAATGAAGAAGATTTGTATGACTTATATTTGAGCGCAAGCCAAGAAGATATCAAATTGTTCGGTTTGGAATTCGACAATGAAAAAGGCACTTTCACTATCACTAAGACTCCTGACGTGGTAACTGCTGCTAATTTCGATCTGACAGTTCATACTTTGGACAATAGTGGTAAGGTTGCTGAAAAAACTATCACAGTTACTTTATCTGATGTAATTGTTACTGATGCAGATTATGCTACTAGAACTTTGGCTATTGTTGCAAACAATACAGAAGATGTATCAAAAGACAAGAACTTCTTCACAGCTGATATGGCAACCATGACTAAGGCTTTGGGTAACGAACTTGATGCATGGAAGAGAAAAGTAGCTAATGCCAGCGTTGCATTCTACTCAGATGCGAAATGCGAAAAGGCAGCAGTAGAAGGTGATAACGCCGCAGGTGTTGCCTTGACCTTCGTTGACGCAGAAGGCAAAGAACTCACCGAAAACGCTATAAAATCTGCAGTTGACATGAAATTTGCTGTAACCAATGCTACTGCTTCTAAGGTGTTCAAAGTAAATACTGTATATTATGCAAAAGTAACATTTACTACAACAGGTGATTCTGAACTTAACTCAGTAGTTGTTCCGTTCAAGTTCACTGTTCCGACTTTGGCTAGCATGTTCGCTACAGAAGCCGCAGTGTTCAAGGGTGATGTTGCTTACGCATACATGAATGTAGCAGATCAAACTAACGGTGAAGCTGCTTATAGCTTGAAACGTGCATTTGCTAAATATCCGGAAGTTTCTCTTGATATGGATGATGAAACTGCAATTGTAGGTGACTATACATCTGCTGATTTGGCTGACGTAGCCGAAACATTTGACGAAAACGCTAAGATTACATTGAAAGCTGATGTTGATGCAGATGAAAAGACTAACATTCCTGCCGGTTATGCAAAAGAATTAATCGTAATTGCTAGCGACAAAGACTATGAAGGATGGGCTTACGGTGAAGGTGAAGGCGAATATGTATTCAAAGTGAAAGTAATGAGCCCGATCTTTGAAGGTACTGTAACTTCTATTGAATCAGCAGTTGAAATTCCTGCAACTTCTGTAGACGGATACAAACTGGGTAATAAAGACATCCAGGGTACAACTTACAACAAGGTAGCTTACAAAGTATTGCAAGATGCTGTTAATGAAGAGGGAGGCTATTGGAAACGTCCTGAAATCGCAAGCGTAGAAGCTGCTGTAGCCAGCGACCGTGTAATTAAGATTGGTAACGACGGTAAAGCTTTTGATGCAGCTATGGCTACTGACGGAAAAACAGTAGTTGAAGGTTACATTCAGGTATTGCCACAGAATATTGCTACAACAACTGAAGAAACTATCAATGTTTCTGTAACAGATACTTGGGGATTTGTTAAAGTTAACCCGATTAAGGTTAAAGTTACCGTTGAATAAAAAGTACTTGATAAGAATAAGGTTATTCTGTAACTATCAATAAAGAAGGGGCTGTCCGAAAAATGTGACAGCCCCTTTGCTTTTTCTCTTCTCAAGAAAAACTTCCATTGGGGAGAAATCTAAAAGTAGAAAAAGAGAAGGCATCCAACCCGTGGATGCCTTCTCTTCTTATCAGTAAAGAAGTTTATTACTTCTTGTATTCAATTGTCGCCTGAGTTTTGATTCCTGCGTAGTCTGTGAAAGTAACCACCAGTTCACCTCCCTGACCTGCATTCAAGCCAGTAATTTTCACACCGGTATCACCTGTTTCCAAATTAACACCCGTACCTGCACTTTCTGCAGATTTAGCGAAGCCAACTACGACTGCACCTGTAGCTGCAGAACCTGTAGTCACTTTGTATCCACCTAGTTTATGATCATCGCTTTCAGATGCAGGGATAGCAGTGGCACTTACTGCAATTTCTTCATCACCATATTGCAATGCAAGACCATTTTTCGGTTTGTTTGCGGTTCCGTCTCCTGTGAGAGGTGCAATAATACCGTCTGCATTAACAGCAGCTACTGTACCTGCAACACCGTTCGTATAGTAAACCAACTTAGCTTTGTTGAAAGCAGGAGCAAGTTTCATGGTAAACTCTTTAGATACTGAGATTTTATTGTCTTCTGCACTACCGCCATTTGTCAAAGCATTAACTGTTACAACTTCCTTGCTGGCTTTTACTTTGTAATCAGTAGTTTTAAGGAAACCATCTTTAACGACGTCATTGAAAGTAATTGAAGCTGCCTCTTTAACCTCACTATTATCAACTGCTGCTTTCTTGTATGTATAAACATAGTCTGGCTGAGCATCAGTCATACCAGTAGTACCATCAGCCTTTTTGTTAATAGTATACAAGTTAGTCGGCATTGTAAATGCAGGAGTATTACCTGAGTTATCAATTACAGAACTTAATACGCCTTCATTCCATCCTGCATATTGATTTGCAGTATAATAGTCATCGAATTCAGGTTTAGAAACTGTTACAGGAACAATTACCTTCTTCAATTCATTACCCTGCTTATCTTTCAATGTCAAAGTCAAATTGAATGTACCGTAGATGTTTGCAATGTCTTTGGCTGCAGATACATAACTACTTCCAGTACCACCGTCCATTTTCAGAGTAATAACAGCTTTGGTAGCATTGCGTTCAGCAATTGTTGCAGCACTGCCATCTGCTTTCTTGAATGCAATTTTATCGTTGCCTGCCACATTAAACAATCCGTTAGCTGCGGTTGTGCTAGTCAGAGCAAAGAAGTTGCCGTCTGCAGTAGTTACAGTTGTTTTAGTTGCATCTGCATTCTGAGCGATGTTTGCATCCAAGTTGGTAAAGATAGTACCCAAATCAACAGAGAACGAGTTCACTGTGCTGATTTTGATGCTAACCGGAGCAACAGTTTCTGTCTCAGATACAGAAGCACCTGCAATCGTAAGGGCAACGTTATTTTTAGCTATCTTGCCTGTGATATCAAGAATGTTAACAGTAACGCTTAAACCGGGAGTTGCAGCAGCAGTAGCAGGAACAGTAATGTTCATACCGTCTACCGTGATACCCTTGGCTTCGGCTAAAGTTTTACTTGCGCCTTCGAATGTTAAATAAGAATCATAAGCCTGAGCTGCAGTAGCGGCATTAAGTGACAAAGTAGAAGTTCCTAAAGCCACGTTTTTACTTGCCAAGTCAATTTGGTCCTTATTGTAAGCCGTGTTAGTCTTGCTTTCGTTTACGGTCTGAGTGTCAATAACATATTCATATCCTGTCATTACAGTACCGTTCACAGCTAAAGCATATTTCACATTTTTATCTACACCGTTTACTTTCTTGGTGAAAGCAGTGGCAATATTATCAGCGGTTACTTCATCGGTCATTGCAATAGCCAAATTCCATTTTCCGCTAGGTGAAGCGGCACGATCGGTTACATAGTCGCCTTCTGCAGCTGTAGCTGTAACAGTAACAGGAGCTGTTTTGCCATCAATATCCACCAAAGTCAACGTTTGTGCACCCAAATCATAAGAAGCAGGAGTAACAGTGGCAGTTTCACTTCCCAATTGACCAATCAAGAGTTGCCCTGCAGTCACATTGCCTTTCTTACCTGCCCAAGTTACATCGGCACCGGCTTTTGACCATGCGATATTTTTACCTGAAGTCCAATTGCTCGAAGTTGCATTAAGTGCTGTCAGAGCCGAAGAAGAAGTCGGCAGGGTAATTTCCTGCATCACGCCTGCTTCATTGGGGATGTGCAGAACCACCGAATCGCCTTTCTGTACAGCCCACGCGTTACCTGACGCCTTATATTCAGACTTCACGAATAACTGGTCATCGGCGTTTTGATGTCAAAATGGTTTAAAAGCTTGATGCTGTGCCGCGTATCCTCCGCAGCGATCAGATCCACCTCTTTCAACGTATTTAACACCCGCAGCGTGATATCGTCCAGGTTCCCGATGGGCGTTGCACATAAATATAATTTTCCCTGCATGACCAATTCCTCCTGCTGCCCGATGCTGCTTTTTCACCGACAGCTTTTTATCTCAACATTTCCGTAACGCAAGTTTACGGATGATTCCATTCCGGATTGGCAAGATCCGCGACTATTCCTACATTATCCGGAGCTTTTCGTTTAGAAAATTCCTGACATTTTCCGGCTCATCCGCCAAAAAAAACCTCTCAACAATTTAATACCCGTAAATCGAATAGATCTCATCTGTATACACGCCCGGCTCCTTATAAACGATCACCGGCGCCTCGACCTTCATCCAGGCTCCGCCGCCGCGGCTCAAGAAAATCTCCTGCATAATGCCAGATTTCCCCAATGATC